>Ga0302164_10000223_pt1 | contig 21188 bp, 18 predicted proteins | sample I_Fen_E3_1_FD_193500 | JGI IMG/M metagenome (GOLD analysis project Ga0302164, IMG submission 193500) | Peat permafrost microbial communities from Stordalen Mire near Abisko, Sweden - I_Fen_E3_1 | ecosystem: Environmental > Terrestrial > Soil > Wetlands > Permafrost | place: Sweden: Abisko...
CAGCGGCAGCTCCATGGATGGGAGGCGGATAATGTAGCACAAATAATATTTTCATAGATATGAGAATTTGAATATTATTATATTATAGTGGATTAATCTTTTATAAGTCACGATATAATAATTTGTTGTAGAATAGTTTCATAGACTTTGTATATAGAATTAGTGATTAACCGATAGTAGCTTCCAACACTCGGTATTGTTTAAATAGGTCATCTCCGAATTGAACGCCAGCATTTTCATAACCATTTCTAGCTCTTTCCAAAGCCCATATTGTTCAATTTCCCAGGAATGTCCCCACAGATGAAAAAGCCCTCCTGTAGCTAAAACTCTGTTTATAGTATTCTCGATCAACTTCGGAAAGTTTCTATTGGTTTTATAAAAGAATAAATTCTGAATAACCGGAAGCAGAAAGGTGTTTTTTACACAATGGTTGGTTAGCACCGCACTACTGTGATTGTATGCCTGAATAGTTGTATCGAGTAAATGGGGATGAAGCATCGGTGTTGTACGAAGTAATCTGGTAGTTCGGCCGAATAAAAAACCGGCTTGTCTTACAAGGTCGATATCCCGTTGTGAATATTTACCGCCCGGATAGCAAAAAGCTTCTATTTCTTTCCCCAACCGATCCTGAAGCATTGTTTTGCATGTTGAAACCTCATAGTTAGCAGCATCCTTATTCAGGGTGTTTAAATAAATGTGATTGACAGTATGGCCTCCTATCTCAAATTTAGTGGCAATGTTATTTAATGCCGCGGCATCCATAACCGGATATTCCGCATTTCTGATCGGGACATAAAAGGTGGCATTTATTTTATACTTGTCAAGAAGCTCAGCAATTTTATAATCTAAGGGATACCCGTCGTCCCAACTAGTTGTTACAATTATCTTTTTATTTTCCATAATAGCTGTGAAATCTTATCTTTCAGGCGACTCGTAACAGAGTAGTGTGCGTAAAATTGTTTTCTGGTGCGTTTATTTATCTTTATATCTTTACTGAATAAGAATGTTTGTTGATCAGATAGATCCAACACGGTATCGTAGGTGTTGCATTTCATTTTGGTATGAGTAGCTTCTGAGTTAAAACCGTTATAGGCAACTTTTGATTTTAAGGGGAAAACATCCATATAGTTGTGTTTGTAGTGATGATAGTCAAACCGGATTGCCCAGGAATCAATCTGACCTTTCATCTGACGGTGTAACATCTGACAAAGGTCACTACCACCCCGCGAAAATTTCAATAGTTTGAATACATTCCATCTGAAAGAATTGTAATCTTTCACTGTCCAGTCTATTTGTTCCCAACGGTCTTTCCATATTGCCCATCCCCAGGAGGCCGAGCGTAAAGAGAATGCAACGTCGTATTTATAGTCCGGAGCATAGTTGAGCGGGAAGGAGTAACCCGAAATATTTAAAACATTCTTTTCTGATTCGTAAAAATCCAGAGCCTGATTCATGAAAGACAGAAAGTTTGTCGACATGAGTAAATCATCTTCTACCACAATCGCTTTTCCGTATTCAGTCACAATTTGCGTTACCCCCGAGATGATGGAGTTTGCCAGACCCTTGTTTGCTTCGCTCTCGTAGATGGTTACATCGGCAAACCCGCTAATGGTATGAATATATTCCCGTACTGTGCGTACTTCTTCTATATTCTTAGTGTTCTTAGGTCCGTCGGAAAATATATGCAACCGGCTTTCTGCAGCTAATGCATTTTTTTGTAATGATTCAACAGTTTGTTTTGTTTCCGTAAGGCGGGAGTAAACAAAAAGGCAAACCGGAGCTAAATTGGTATAAGTTTTCATGTTTTCTCAGAACTGATAAGTAAGGGAGATTGTATGTTGAGCTATTTATTTTAAGAAATTGTTATAAAGAAATGGAGTATTGTCATATTACAATAGAGCATTTCCTTATTACAATGAAGCATTGTCATGTTACAATGAAGCATTGTCATGTTACAATGAAGCATTGTCATATTACAATGAAGCAATGTTTTCAACTATTTTGGTTCAATTGATTTGTGCAATATGACAATAATGTGTTGCTGTATATTTTGTTGTTGTTGAAGACAGACTGCTGAGATTGAAAATTGATTATTTCCCTTGTCCTGTCATTCGGTCTGTTTTAAAGTTAGTGTCGTAAGCTGTTTTCATTATTGCGACTGAATCTTTTTTCTAAAATTCAGAATTCCATTTCTTATGGGGTCCGAAATTTTGGATCGCTTAAAATCAATCCATATTTCGGAAACCAACACTTTCAGTTTGGTTACAACAAAGTCGGAAGAATATTTTCGGTAAATAAAGTACGAAAACAACGGATGTGATTTAGCTAAGAAGCGTCTTTTCAACTCGCTCTCTCCCCACAAAAAATGCATGGTTTGTAACTCTTTTTCAATGGCTGTTTCAAGAGTATGGAATACGCAGACTTCTCCGACATTGTATTTTGAATAATTATTGTCGTGAGCAATGACATGAAGAAAAATTTCTTTGTTTATTATGCTGGCTATGCAGCCGGCTACCAATACGCCGTCGAGTGTGAGGTATACAACCGTCCCGTAATGCCGGGCATATTGATAAATATTGTTTTTATAAGCAGTATCAATGCCCGAAGTTTTGCCTTTGTTTTTCATTCTGTTATGATTAAACTGAATAATCTGATCGACAATGGTTTCTTCAATTTCCGGCCCCGATTTAATTACAAAACAGACTTCAGAAAATTCTTTTGATAGTTTAGCTTTGCGGGCACGTAAATGTTTACGGGTTTTTGATCCCAGTTCGGCTGTGAATGTATCAATGTCAGAAGGCAGGCTGAGGATATGATCGTCGGACTTAAAGAATAGGATGGACTTATCCAGCGTGTAGGCTTTATATGATGCATCAATATAAATTTTCCGAATTGAAGGATATTGTTCAAAGAGCTTTTCGGTGCACGTGGCAATTATCTGCTGGTCCAAAGCCACCAATGAGTTGAAGCATCTGGATGTACTTCCATCATTTCCAAATACAAGTAATTCCAGCAAAGTATCATTTTCGCTAACGAGCATGTAATGTATATCGTAGGTGGGATAATGCTGCCGGATATAAGAACAGGTGGTTATAAAAGACCCATATTTCTCTATCAGAAAAGATTCATATGCAGAAGGTAATCCTTTAAAACATTCAATTGAAATCATAGTGTATTGTAAACTGTGTGGATAAAAAATTTATTGGCATTCAAATTTTCAACCGAAGACGGTTGTCTGTTTTCAAGCTGGTTTATATAAAGTACTTTTGCGTCGATAGGACTTAATAGCGTCTCTCAACGGTTTTGAATATTTTGATTGTCTTATATTTATCAACATTCGTGAAGTTTTAGCCTTTATCTTGCTTACAATAAAACTGAATGAATAGGTTCTGTAAATAACATACGAAAACAAAGCATGAGGTTTGGCCTTCAACCGGGCTTTATATTCATTGTCGCCCCATAGAAAATGGAATGTTGACAATTTCAGATCAATCGAAGTTTTTATCAGGTTGACGATGCATAATTGTCCTACATTGTATTTTGCAAAATTATTATCGTGTGCAATCATGTATAAATATATCCGGTTATTCAGTATGTATGATATGGACCCGGCAACTATTTGCCCATTAATTTCGATATATGCTACGCAACCATAGTGTTGCGAATATCTGTAAAAGTCATTTGTGTCCTGTTGGCTTTTACCGGGAATGATGCCCTTTGATTTCATTCTGTTGAAACTTAACTGAACGATTTTATCGATAACTGACTCCTTAATATCGGTTTTAAATGTTGTGATGTATTGTGCATCGGGATAATCGCGCACTAACCTTGTATTATAATTTTTGATATGTCTGCGGGTTGTTGATCCCAATTGTGAATAATACGCGTCTGTGTTTGTGGGTAAACAAAGGATGTAGTCGTTAGATTTTGAAAATAGAAAGCTCCTTTTTAAATTGTAACCTTTGTATGAGCCTGCAAGCCTTATCTTTTGGATAGTCGGATACTTATTAAACACATTTTCGGCGAATATTTCAATCACTTCCTGTGGCATGGTGACAAGTGAGTTGAAACAGATGCAAGTATTTCCTTCATTTCCGAATATGATCAGATCTGTAAGGTTTTTATCCTCAAAAATAAGCATGTGGTTAATTTCTTGTGCAGGATAATATATTTCGATGTAGCCACAGGTTGTTATATACGATTCATATTTTTCTACTAACCAGAATTCGTAGTCTGTGGGCAAACTTTTATGTATTTCAACTGAAATCATGGTTGTGCTATTATCAACTGTAAAATTTCCATCAATCTGTGTTCAAATCTTTCCAGAGTAAATTCTTTTTCGAATTTCAGTTTGCCGGCTTCTCCCTGTTTCTTCCGAAGTTCAGTATCTCTGATTAATACCTCTAGTTTTGCAGCTAAGGCCTCAATATCTCTTTGAGGCACCAGAAAACCGGTAATGGCATTGTCAACAATATCCGGTATACCTCCTTCAAACGTTGATACAACAGGTAATCCGGTGGACATAGCTTCCAGAATAACCAGTGGAAAACATTCGTTGGAATAATAGGTAGGAAAAGCAAAGATATCTGCCCGCGCAAACTCAGCTTGTTTTTCTTTTCCGAATTTTCGTCCCAGATAAGTAACACAGTTAGCTATTTTATGCTCCAGCACTTTATCGTTAAATTGCGTTATATTGATATCTCCTTCGGCACCAACGAACGAACATTCAAATTCAAGTTCTTTTTCCTGTAAAATGACACAAGCATCCAACAAGGTAGAAACTCCTTTCGATTCGATGAGATTGGATAAAAACAAGATGTTTACCGGTGATTTGTCTTTTAAATATATACGCGGCTCAACAATGAGATTATCAATTCCGTTCGGACAAATGTAAACCTGAGAGACCGGTACAAAATGCTCAATATCGGGATACAGTTTTTTGGAGAGTAGAATAACACAGGCATCTTTAAATACAAATTTATAAAGTAGCTTATTAATCTTATTTTTATCGTTATAACTGACTCCCTTATTGTGCAAATGGTAAATCCGTTTTATTTTAAACAGACGCAACCAGAGAACTAACAAAACATCTTTATAAAAAGAGAGACCTGTGGTAGACACCGCTAAGTAGCAAGCCTCGGGTTTTTTCTTTAGTATATTCAGCAGCAACTCATACCAAACCCCTACAAATCGTATAATTTTCAGAAAACTGAACTTTCCGGTTTCATTTATCTTACGTGATACCAGTAAATTGATATAACTACAATCAAAAGAAGTATTTATAAGTCGGCTGTTTTTTATAGATTGACCAACCATAGACGAGCCATGGACGGGTGGTGGTAAATGAAGAATAAAAAGTACTTTTTCCATTTGCGTTAATTAAGTTCTAAATAAAGTTTTGAATATGCATTGATCATCCTGCTGTGCGAGAATTTATCCGAAACAAATGCATAAGCCTGATTTTGGAGAGATTCATAGTCATAGCTTTTGCTGGCTATTTTTTCGAATATCGATAACAATGCTTCTTCATCTTCCAACTTAAACTGCAATGCCCAATCGAGTGCTAACGTTTCACTAAGTCCTGGAGCGAAGGCTGCTATTACAGGAACCTTTGCAAAAGAAGCTTCAATGGAGATCAGAACCAGACCTTCGAATCGGGATGGCATAATAAGATAGTCAAATGCGTATAGCTTGTCGGCAATATTGGGAACAGGATCATAAATATGAACATTTTTATTTTCTTCTGATAGTTTAAATGCTTCATTTTTAAATGCTCCGCTACCAACTAAATGAAATACAAAGTCATCTGAAAATCTGTAATTTATTGCTTTTATTCGTTCAAGCAGAACATCAATTCCTTTCTGGCTTTCAAACCGACCGCAAAAGGCAACATTGATTTTTTGCTTGTCTATTCTAAACGGATGTTCTTTCTTTTGGGGAACGACGCATCCGTTATAAATAACCCGTTTATATGGAGAAATTGCTAAGCCGTTTTTTAGTCTTAAATCATCATAAGCATTTAATGCTCCTTCCGAAACTCCAACTATACAGTCGTTATTAAACGCTGTCTCTACATATCTTCCCAACTTGTGATGTACGGGCCATAACACGGTGTTGTGAATTGTGCGTATAATTCGGGGAAGTTTAAGCTGTAGCAGCTTAAAAAGACGAATCGTGTTGGAAAGCAGTAAGTCGGGCAAGTCGGTATGTGAATGAATAATGTTAGGCTTTTCTTTCAGTATATGATAAGCCAAAATAAATGGTCCGATTATCAAGCTAACGAGTTTGGATTTTGTTCCAAGACTGATAGTTCTTATATTCTTCGATTTAAGCTCTTTCTTTTTTTCAATGGAATAGACATCATTTGTTTGATGTAATTCAACTATAACAAATTCGAACTCCTCGGGATGCACATTTTTGCAGGACTCCGATAAGTTGAATGCCACTATTTCTGCTCCACCTAAATGAATAGATCTTATTAATTGAAAAACTTTATACATACATTAATTTCCTCCATTCTTTTATGAAGTCAGTTTGATGGTCTGCCATCAGTGATGGCTTTTTGTTTAGCTGAATATCATCAACCCGATCAACTAAGCTGATAAATTTGATAAATTTATCCAGGGTTTCTTCTTCTTTTAAAGGATCAAATAAAATTCCATTCTCACCAACTAAACCGGAAGCACCTGCATAACGTGAGCAAAATACCTTAAGGCCGAAGATTAGTGCTTCATTTACAACGGCTCCAAATGGTTCGTAAGTGCTTGGCATGAAAAAGCCCGATGCACACAAGTACCATGCATAAAGTGAAGTTCCTTCATACCGGCCGGGCAGTATAATGCTTTGTTCTAATTGTTTTTCTTTTATAATTGCTTCCACAGCTGGCTTGGTTTCTCCATCTCCAACAAGAACGAGAACTGTATCATCTTGCCCTGTAAGTAGCGCGTGTATGGTATTTATAAATTCCGGCAACGCTTTTTCAGGAATAAACCGCCCAACAAACAGCATAACTTTTTTTCCTTTCAGATTATATTTATGTACATAGTCATTAGCAATTTGCTCCAAATCATGAGCATTTGCACGGAGTCTTTCAGAGTTCTGAAGTATGGGAGAAACGATTATTTGCGAATCTTTTAGATTAAACCTTTCCTGATAAAATTCTGAGACCTCATTGGATAATACCACCAGATAATCAAGATGCCTCACAGTTTGCTTGCGAACCAGGTAACGACCTTTAGACTGAACATGATTGCAAATCTCTATACTATCATCTATAGTTGATCCGATGGCTTGATGAACCAGTCCCAACCGTTTTAATAAAATAAGATATTGGGTCGTGAATGAATATTCAAACCCAAGAATAATATCAGGCTTAATTCTTCTGATGGTTTTAAGTATGCCGAAACGGAGTACACGTCCTTTGTAACGAGGCCCTTTCAGTAAAAATGAAACTTTAAATTGTAACTGCGCGAGCAATTTATCTTGGTCGAACTGGTGATTCCAAACATTTTCGAATATAAATACCACCTCCAGATCAAATAACTTGCTTAGTGCATTAAACTCATCAATTCTGTAGGGAGCTAAAGCGGGATGAATAATTAATAATTTTAGCATCTTTCTAGTCATTGAATGAAACTTTATTAGCCGAAATTTTAGTTTTAGGCTGCATCAAGGTTTAGAAAACATATCAGGTTACTCATCTTCTGATCGAATGTGTAAGGCATTAGTGAATTGGATAATACATGTTTTGTTGCTTTCTGGCGTTTTCCAGACAAAACCTCTTTAAAGATTGAAAGTAGCTTTTGTTCGTCGTAAGGAGAAAATGTAACGCCATTCTTTTCGTTTACTAAGCAGGAAGCACCAGCTAAGTCAGAACACAGTACTGGGACTCCAACTATTAATGATTCATTGACAACAGCTCCAAAAGTTTCTGAAATGCTGGGTAAAATAAAATAATCGGCAATTCGATACCAGGCATAGAGTTCTTCATTTTCAAACCTGCCGACAAATAAAATATGATCTTGCATATTTAAAGTCTCAACCAATGTCTGCAATTCCGCTTTTCTATCACCATCCCCAACCAGTACCAATACTGCATTTTTATTGGTTAATACATAGTTGGAGAAAACGGTTATTAGAAATTGTAAGTTTTTGACTTTTATAAATCGGCCGACAAAAAGTAAAATATTTTTATCGTACAGTTTGTATTGATCCATATATTGGGTTGAAATATTCTCTGCATCTTTGAGAATGGATACAATTCTTTCTTCTTTTTGGATAATAGGTAAAGTGATGGTTTTGATTTTAGGAAAATTTTCGTTGTACCATTTTTCTGCTGCATTATTGCCCAAAATAATGCCAGTCAAGATTTTTAAACAGATAAATCGTCCTACCCTTCTTGATTTAGAGCTTTTTTTTGCCACTTCCAGACTATCGTCACAAAGAGTGTATACCTTGACTCTAGGAAAAAAGACTTTGGTAAACAGTGCTATCGAAAAAGTCAGTATATTGTATTCCGAGCATAAAATCAAATCGGGTTTGTGTAAAACAATCTTTGATAAGTAGCCAAATCTGATCATTCGGTGTTTATAACCAAGCTCCAAACCTGCGGTCAGAAATTTTGGTTTAAAATTGAACTGAGCTTCCAGTTTCTCTGCATCAAATCTCTGCGATAGTTGGTGTTTACGAAAAATATAAAAGTTAGTTTCAAAGGCTTCATTCAGGGCATTAAATAAATCTATTCTGTAAGGAGCCAGTGAAGGATGAAATACGAGTAATTTTTTCTTCATACGCTTTTTTTTGTTTTTTGTTGATTAAACTTTATATGATAATTGGTTATAAGATACCAATTTATTGTAAGTAAGAACTTTCGGGAGAAGCAGGCTGAGATTTTCCTTTGAGTAAACATCTAAAATCTGATCGGCTTCTGTTTTTCCGGGATGAATCATGAGTTCGATAACAGAACCGGATGTAAATGTGGTTTTTGAATTTAGAAAATCCGATATACTGCCAAAATGATTTGTAGCTGTTAGTCTTTTCAATTTTAAAATATAGTTATATGTGTTTCTGTACAGCTTGTTATGCAGTGATGTTTTTCCGATATCATTGCTAAGCCTCAGGTATGGAATCTTTTCGTCTTTTAAAACCCGGAGTAATATCGGGAGCATTCCGGGTTCTTCATGAATATGATTATGAGAATCCGCATGTGATATGGAGATCCCAAATTTCCGGCATAGTTGCACCTGACTTTTCAATTCTTCATAAATTGCTTTTTGCTCAGATTTTGATAAAAGTGCTATTCGTCCAAGCTTCCGGTTGTGAAACATGCCTCCGGCATTACAAAACCGGCTTTCGCTTCTGATATTCTTTGTCAATGGAAAACCCTCTGTGATATTGAGATGAATGCCTACATGATTCATCCTGTTCATGAAAATGGCTTGCACGGCGGCATCTTCAGTATCTTCAAAATTAGCCAGAAGGGTTGTATCCATGCATAGTTGTGAGTCCATGACTGTCATAATAGCATTATTTACTTCTTTGCTAATCCCAAAATCATCAGCATTGATAATTATATTGTTCATCATCTTTTTGCTCGTGTATTATCCGAGCAGCTTGTGTTCGTTTAGAATATTCTTTAATCTGGTAACACCTGCTTCGAACGAAAAAATTGAGTAGTAAAGATCCTTAATTGTTTTTTTGTTTAAGTTTCCACTATTCAGGGCTACCAGGAGTTTGTTTAATCCGGCAACGAATCCAACTGTGTCGTTATAGCTAAATAAACAGTTTGCTTTTTCAAAATCATTATATCCTCTTGCAGAAATAGTATGAGTTAAGACAGGAAGACCGGCTTTTAAGCCATCCATAACCCGCAACTTTAATCCTCCTCCTACGCAGGTAGGGCAGATGTATACGTCTGCTTGTGCAATCACATCTTGCATATTTTCAGGATTTGCAATTAGATTGATCGAAGAATGTTTTTCACAAGCTTCTATCATTTTGGATGATGGATTCCGTCCTGCGATGAGCAGTTTGCTTTCTGGCAGTTTCTTCAGCAATTCGGGGTATTCATTTTCTAAAAAAGGAAGCACCGAAATTTCTGTTTGATATGAATCCAGGGTTCCGGTTATAGCAAAGTTCAATCCTGTTGTTTTTGTCTTATTTTCATCTTCTGTAAGATTTAAGCTGGTGGCAGGTTCAAAACTCCCGAGTTTCTCTATTTTTTTTGTTTTGTCCGGATCATAGTGAGTTTGTAGCAGGTTCACATCTTCATTTGTCAGTGTCAGGTTTAAGTCAGTCTGTTGTATCGCTGTTCTCTCGGCTTTTTCCATATAATACAAAAACGGAAATCTCCATGCTAGTGGTGGCTTGGTGCCTCTGTAATATTCCATTTCGTAATTGTGGTGTATACAAATTGTTTTTATGCCTAGTTGTTTCACCTGTTTTAGTGCTCCTGCCGTAGTGCGGCTGTTATCAAAAACCACTATATCCGGTTTAAACTCGAGTATCTGAGGAAGCATTACATCTGTATACCGATGCAGTCTGCCTCTATATACATCAACTAGCTTTTGTATTTTTCTGACATTATAGGGTACCGCTTTCAGAATACAATTGGGATGAATGAAGTTGCGAATGGCTATTCCTCTGTAAGGATATATCAACATACATGAATCGGCTATTTCCGAAAAAGCGTTTACATAAGCGCGGGAAGCAAAACTTCCGCCGCTATTGTCATCTAAATAATGATGGGTAACAAATAAAACTTTCATAAGAGTTATCCGATTTCTATTGTTTTACTTTGACTGACAGTCTTTCAAAGATCATATCGACAATCTTTAAATCCTTTTCATCAAATTTTCTGGCAAATATTCTGTCCGATGACATGATTTCATCAAAATCACTTTGCTGAAAGATATATGGGTTTCCACGTTTCCAGTCTATTAAACGCATGCAGCCAAGGTATTCATCTGATGTATTGTAAAGCTTGTCCTTAAACGCCGAATTGTGTAACGCAGTATGGATAAAAATTTCATCCGAACATATTGAGTATTTGTATATTTTCAAACATTCCGATTCTTTCGACAGCAACAATTCCACAAAGTTATTGGTTACACTTAACCAGTTAGGTCCTTTGCTAAATGAAAATGTCTCATCAAGTTTAACTACATTGTATCCGGCAATATGTTGGATAAAAGCAAATGACCGGTCGATAAGAAATAAGATTTTTCGAAGCCATAAGCGTTGGAGTCTATAAAAAGAGGTTGACACGTGGATTTTTGTTACTTTGTATGCCACATCCTTTATGCTGTCGGTTGAAATTCCGAGAAATTCCTTTCCATTATTATCTTCAAAAAAAGTATGAATGAAGTCTTGCGATTTTATTGGTAGATCTACACCAGAAATCAGGTGATAGTAAGAGTAACTACCAAATTCGTAAGCGCTGCGGAACAATATAAATTCGGCTTCAACAGAAGTTACGTGCCCCCATTTTATATCGATTCTCGGTTTGATAAATACCAAGGATGATTTTGAAACAAACTTTTTAAATACATACTCGTCAAAGTTTTTGACTTTTTTATCTATATGGATAAATATATCGTTTCGCTCGTCGTCCAATAATCTGATTAATCGTTCCAGAATATAGAAGTTGTTATGCGCCAGAATCAGGTAGGCGTGTTTCAATGGATTATTCATAATTACTGTTTTTTGCGTTCGAATCTGGAAAGAAAAAGATAAAATCGAAAAGACAATCTCCCAATATGGATGCTTAATCGGGAAATATTTTTGTATGTCCGATAATAATAACTTTCGCTGTCGAATCGGAGCATATATTGTTTCCTCTGAACTATGTATTGCGAAATTGTTTGGTTATGTTCATGCAAGACAGCGACCTCCGGATAGAAATAAACAGACCTACCGATAGCTTTCATTCTCTCGGCTAATATCATTTCTTCGGAAAACAAAAATGTGTTCGGATCCATCATGCCACACTTTACGAAATCAAGTGCATTAACCAGAAAAAAAGAACCCATAATCCGATAATGTATGCCTTCCAACGCTTGGTGAGTATAGTCCAGTTTGAAAAATCTGTTTTTTTGTTTCTTAGGCATAAAGGGTGTCAGCCAGTACATCCAAAAATACCGGTACCAAAAAGGATAATACGGATCGGGACTTTGTTTTCGACCATCGGTGCCAATTATATTGGGGCCGATAACTCCTACTGTTGGAAAAAGCTCTATTTTTGCTATTAATGATTCAACAACGTGCTTGTCAATAAACCGTATATCATTATTCGAAAAGAGAAAATGATCAATCAGAAAGTGTTTTATTAGAAACTTTGCACCCAGGTTATTGCCTCTGGCAAATCCCAGATTGTCGGTGTGTGAAATAACAAAGCACCTTTTATCGGCGTCTTTTAAGGACTCAATATGACCGATTATTTCTGCAGACAAAGCATCTGCCAGTACTTTGTTGGTTTGTTCGGTAGCCGAGTTATTTACTATAACAATAATATGCTGAGTCTGAATTTTTATCAATTCTTCTTTTACATATGCTATAGTCTTATCCTCGTTTTTATAGTTCACTATTATAATTCCTAACATCTCTGATTAAGTTTCTGTTTTGTTCTATGTAGTAAGCACGCAAATAAATAAGTATGACAAAAAATGATATGCCCGGATTAGACCAGAAATGGAATATTGTAGGAACAAATAAAATGTGGAGACATATAAATTTTAAGTACAGAGGAAAGTATTCGTGTCTCAGAATACTAATGATAATGCTATACATGGCTATCAAGGGTATAATTCCATAGTCAACCCACATGCCTATCATTCCCAGATCGCTTGAAAAAATTCCTTTCGTGAAATTTGCCCACATCAGATTTCCTAACGGTGAGTTACCTCCACTGGGATAACCATTTCCAAAAACATAACAAAACCAGTTGGAAGAATATTCGCCAAAGTAATAATACAATGCCATCCAACGGTTATAATCCGATTCGCCCAGATTGTTCTGTGTGTTGGTTATCATTAATAGCCAAACATCGGTAGTATAAATAATACCCACCACAATAGCTATTGATACTCCCACTAAAATAGATGTTTTATGATGCGATTTAAATCGGTACATGGAGTATAGAAATACAGGGATCACTCCTAAAATCATACTTCTGTTTTGATATAATACCAGAAATATTATAAGTAACGATGCTTCAATAAATGTGGGCCAGGAGAACTTTTTTATATACTCATAGATTTTAAAATAAATATAAATGACTACCAGGTGTATGCCATTGACATAAAACTCCAGCTTTGCCGATATATCTTTATTTTCAATATCGAACTGTTCTATTTTATCCTTATCCAGCTTTATCAGATCATTTTTTACATGCACCAGAATCCAGACTATGATTGTTCCGATAGAAATCCACTTCAGTGCTTTTACAATGTCTTTTTCGGTAGGCTGTACAAACAAAATAGCAGGAAGAAACATAAATGTATATATGGACCGTTGCGCTACCAGAGTTGTCATAAAAGCCTGTCCACCAAAATAAAGGGCTGAAAACATTGATATAAATACTCCTAACAGAATATAAACTACCGGTTTGTTATATCTGAAGCTGTTTAAGGCTTTTCGTCTCTTATTTTCGTTGAAGAAATAAATGCCGCTCAATATCCATATCCATGAAAGTGCCAGCATAATATCCGCCGTGAGCACATTCATGATTACAGCCAAATCCCAGAAGTTGACAGCGAATAGCAAACAAATAAATATATATAGAAATTTAGTCATAGACTCAAAGTCCGGTTATGTATGATTGATTGAAATTACTTTCCTATCAAGACTTTTAGTCGTCCATTTAAAACAGATACGCAGAGTGGTAAAAGCCCGAAGACAATTACTGATAATAGTACGGCAAAGAGGTATCCTGTTGTTTTGAAGGAAAAGGCATCCAGTATATTTTTTATTAAAAACATGATAGGCCAATGAACTACGAAATAAACCATGGAATTTTCCCCAATATAATTCAGCGGTTTGAAGTAATCTGCTTTTTTAGCGATAAAATATGTCACCAGTAACCCGGAAAGGGCTGAAACAAGATATACAAAATAATCTCCCGAGATTACGGTATTTATGCGCATATCCAAATAGCTGAAATAAAATAACTGAGTCAGACCGTAAATGGCAACAGCTGTCCATAAAAGCCATATTGAGTATTTTGTTCCTTCAATGTGATGTCTGAAGATATGTCCTGTATACAAAAAGAAGATACTTAAAAACAAATTAGAAAGTCCGAGTGGAAGATTCAGATTAAAATAATACAAGATATATCCGAATACGGGAAACAGAACAATCAGCCGTTTGACTTTAAATTTGTCGAGGAACATAAATCCAGTTAGAGCAAAAAATAATGATAATAAGAACCAGATTGGTTGGTTACCATTGCCTCCATTTCCCCATCTTATCATGGCATAGGCGGGTGAAAGTAATATTCTCCATACAGAGCGATTGGATTCAGTTATTTCAAAAGGGAATGATAATGCAAACCCAATGAGTGTGAAAAGAACGAATGGCAGAAGGAGACTTTTTGCTTTGCCGAGTAAATAAGATTTGGTTCCATGCTTTGCTGGAGTGTACATATAGCCCGATTTAAAATAAAACCAAGGCATAAAAAAGAATGAAACATGCATCACAAAATTGAAAACTTTATTGTCGATGTTCTCCGAGAACTGCAGAATATGCATGACAATAATTTGTACCATAAACAGTCCGCTGACCAGATCGAAGTATTTTAATCTCGCTTTTTCCATCTGTTTAATTATCTTTTCCGGTTGATAAGATTACAGTTTACGTTGAAGAAAACCTCTTATAATGTTATTCTTAGAAATGTACATGTCCTCGACAATAAAATAAATAGACGAAGCAATGCCTGCAACGGACAGCATGATGATCGAATTGCTGAAAAGTACGATCACTACATAACAGATCAGGATATAAGGTATAGCATATATGAATTTAAACAGTAGCATTTTATATGGAATATGTATACCTGTATATTTTTTAACAAAGTAACCGGCCGAAATAAGAATAGAAAACTCGGAACAAACCCATACAATGGAAGAACCCACGCTGTGAAGATTCTTCACAAGAATTATTGCCAAAGCCACTCCAACACTGGCTCCAATTACCGAATTGATAAAAATAGCTTTGTCTTTATTCAAGGGCATCAGCAATTGAATGATCAGTATTTCTTCGGTTCCTATTATCAGCATCAGAGGTAATACAATGCGCATTGGTAAAATGGATCCTTCATAACCTTTACCCGCAATAATACTTATTATCTCTGGCGCAAAAAACATAAAGAAAATTATCATTGGGAAACAAAATGTATATAAAATACTAAATGATTTCTCAATTAAGCGATTAATCTCTTCGTAGTTTTCTTCAGCAACTAACGAACTCATTCTTGGAAGCATAACTCCTGTAAATGCAGAGAAAAAAGCAAGTAGAATACCGTATAATTTAGTGGCAGTAGTATAATAACCCACTTCTTTATTGCCTCCAACAAATCCTAAATAGACTACATTGAAAGTTGCGTACATAGATGTCAGCAACATATAAAATCCTAAAACCAGAAATGATTTATAGTATGGCTTTAAATTAATATTAGCCAGTGAAAAAGAAACAAATCTCCTACTATAAATCCAGTTGAATATAGCGTTAAGAGCCACCGCTGAAACTGTAAGTAAGTAATATATATTATAGTCACCCTTATGCTGCACAAAAAGAAACACTGAAATTACATATATACTCTTCACAATCAGGCTCCTGATAGTAATATATTTGAAATTTTCAACTCCTTTAAAAAACCATTCAACTAAAAAAAGATTCACAAATATATTTACAGCTCCTATATAAAACATCTGCTTATAATCCGTAAATTTCGGAACCGTTGCTGTCAAAATCAACAATATTACAATCGCAATAAGAGTGGAAATAAGTGTTAGCATCAAAAGTGACGAAAAAGTTTTGCTTAACTCTAACTTGTCTGATTTGTTCTTAGCCACCTCTCGGATTCCTACTATTGCAATTCCCATCATAGAAAAGAATGTGAAGTATTGAACTATTCCACCTACCCAGTTATAAATACCAATATTATTTACTCCCAACACCCTCGAAACGTACGGAAATGTGAGAAAGGGAAATACGAAATTGGATAAAGTCAGAATGCTACTATATATAAAATTTGTTTTGATTTTCATTTTATGAGATGATCAATTGTTCAACACTTTTTGCTTCGATTCCTATGCCGACCTTTAGGCTTACAATCCCCTGTCAACTACAACATAAAAAATCAATTTATTATTACAATAGGATAATGTATGTTCTTTGAAAAAAACAGAAAAGCAATGTTTATATGGAAAATACTAGGTACTCCGAATCCTGTGTCAAATAAATATCTATTTAATAAAATGGTAAAGGTTTTCCTTCAAAATTATACCTTAAATCTTTGGTTCTTTTTCCTATTTCTTTGGCTGGCATTCCGCCAACTATTGTATATGCTTCCACATTTTTAGTTACAACCGACCCCGCGGCTATTACAGCTCCTTCACCAATAGTTACACTGTGTAAAATAGTTACATTAGGACCAATCCATGCACGGTCACCAATATTAACCGCAAAAGTTTCGTTAGAATTGCAGCGGAAATATGGATCTCTATGATCATGCTGTTCAGTCCAGATTGACACACTTGTACTGAAATTTACATTTTTACCTATAACGATTTTATTCCGTGCATCCAAAATCGATTTGTCCCCGATAATGGAACCCTCTCCAATAGTTAAATTATATGGGGCTCTTATTTCTGAATCATAGTAAAGAATAGAGTTTTTTGCCATTTTCACTAAGTATATATTTTTGTATAAAAAGTTACGAATGGTGTGAGATGGTATTGAACCAACCTTAAAAATTGAATATCGAATATATCCCTCAACGTAACCTGCAATAGAAATCTTAATCCCTGTTACAAATGATATTTTATCAATTATATCATAATCTATGGTTGTAGAAATTGTGTTTGCATATTTTGCATTTTCTCGTTGCATTTTCCTTCTCAGCCAAAGTCTTATTGGCAATAACGAAATCAAAAGAATAGTCCGTTCCAACAAAATCAATATCGATAAAATCAACAATATATATATCATTCTATTTATGTTTTAATAAGAAACTAAAAAAATTGCTATGCTTTTTAAATAACATAATCAATAATGTCATGATCGTCTAAATCTATCCAAACATTTTTTACTTTAATCTCCACCGGATTACCGGCTATAACTATGTGTGTTGGAAAACCGGAATAATCCCTGTTTAATACGGAACCTGCACCAATGGTACAGTAATCGGGAGTTTTAGTTCCACTAAGAATTATACACTTTGTAGTTATCCAGTTGTTTTTTCCGATAACAACCGGCGCATAACCTTTATTTTTGAAATGGCCATTGAGATCTTTCAGCCGATGGAAGGAGGTATCCATAATAATGAGATCCCAGGCTATAAGTGTATTCTCGCCAAAAGTAATTTGATGATGTGATGTGAGTTTTAAACTTGCATTGGCTCTGAAATTATTACCGATTACGCAGGTTCCTTTTTCGCCTATAGAAATGGCCGAACTATTCCCTATCGTACAGTTTCCTTTAAATATTACTTTTCCCCCGTGGTTTTCCCAAACAATGCCGGTGTTGGGATAAAGGGATACAATGTATTCTCCAAACCTGATCATTCCTCTCCGGATGTTTTCACTCTCTATTATTACCTGCCCCTTACATTTTAATAGCTTCGGATGATATAAAAATACCGGTAGCTTTATAGCCTGTTTTAACGGCAAATAGTGAAAATTAAAATAGAATGTCTGTAGCCAGCTTATCTTTAATATCTTTCTTAAAGTATTCATTGTTTTTTATCCGGTTAAGAGTAACTTAAGATTTTGATCAGCATCATCATGTCATTCAGAATTGACTTTTTGCTTTAGAATCTGTTTCATTGCCATAACCATAAGTATTGGCCTGTTTTTTTCCATAACCATATCCGTATTTTTTCCCGTTTCCATACCGGTAATTACTTTTTTGCTTATCAGCGGCATTCAGTACAAAATACAAGTTATTCAGTTTTTTATGTTTGTATAAATTCGTAGCGTCTTCGATATTCTTTTTAGGAGTATAATCAGCACGTACTACATACAGATTAAGATCGGCAAAGCGGTTCAATGAAAAACTATCTGAAACAACTCCAACAGGTGCAGTATCTATAACGATATAATCATATTGATCTCTGAGCTCTGCAATCAGTTTGTCCAGTTCGGGTTTTGCCAGTAGTTCATTCGGATTCGGAGGTATTGGGCCGGCTAAAATAACAGATAAATTTGGGTGAAGTCCTGAAGGTAGGATCAGTTTCTCTTTAGCCATGTGTCCGGATAGATACAGCGTGATGCCAACTTTGTTATCCATACCGATGTATTCGGCGAGTTTAGGTTTTCGAACATCGAGTCCGATAACTAAAACCTTTTTGTCGAGTATGGCCAGACTCATTGCCAGATTAATTGCAACAAATGTTTTGCCTTCGCCACTGATACTGGATACGACATTAATTACTTTCTTATCGGTACTATCCATTACGAATAGCAGGTTAGTACGTAACAGTCGGACAAGCTCGGTAAAGCTATCTGTATTGTTTTCTTTGATTATGAGGTTGCCTGTCGGGTCTGTTTGGGGAATCTCACCTAATACCGGAATTATTGATAACTCTTCCAGTTCTTCTTTACTTTCAATTTGGTAACGAAGTAAATCCCGGATTTTAATTCCGGTGACAGGAATGATGAGTCCGATAACTAATGAGAACATTAAAATCATAGACCGTTTTGGCGAAACAGGATCACCACCACTACGAACATTATCAATCATTTTGGCAATAGGTTCCACTACTGCTCCATTCAGGTATTTTTCTTCCTTTTTCTGTAACAGGAATAAAAACAATGCTTCTTTCACACCTTGTTGACGTTTGATTTCGGTATATTCGCGCTCCTGACGTGGAATGGCTCTGATGCGTGCTGAGTTTTCGCTATTCTTGGATAAAAGATCACGTTCGGCTATTTTCAGATTATTCTTTTCATTTCGAACACTCGATTGTACTGTACTGAACATAGACTCAATCTGATTAGTCAGATCGATCATTGCCTGATTATTGGAAGATGCAATACGAGAAAGCCTGTTTCGTTGTAATAATAACTTATTGAAGTTATTAATAAGTTCATTCAGTCCTTCGCTTTTGATTCCGGTACTTGCCGGCAGAAGCTGGAAGCGGTTTTCTTTTTTATGCATATAGTCATCCAGATCGGATACAATGGCTAACTGCGTTTCCACATCAAGACGTTTCTGGGTGAAATCACCTGTTTGCTGGATAAACATGTCCGATTGTGATTTAATGTCGGTGATACCCTGCACTTGTTTGTAGGTCTCAACTTGCGATTCTACTGTACCTAGCTCGCGGGTGAGCGTTTGTAGGCGGTCATCAATAAATTGTGCTGTGCGGATAGCCATAGCAGCCTGATCGTCCATATCCTCTCGGTTGTACACCTCTATGAGCTTATTCAAAAAGTCTTTTCCTTGTTTTACATTAGCTGACTTGAGAGATATATTCACCACAGAAGTCGTTTTGGAGGTAAGTTCCATTTTCATTTGACCTAAGATTTCAGCAGCTTTACCTATCGGGTTTTGCAACACTACATCGATGAGCATATCTTCCGCAGGTCGAAATTTTCCTCTCTCTATATTGATCTTACCAAACGGTAAAGTAACGTGATGATCCGATATAGATGCTTTTACAGTGTAAGGTTTGTCCATATAGGTTCCTGAGAATTCGTATTCGCCGTAGGGACGAACCAACACTCTGAATCCGATGGCACCGGTCATATCTGTCAGCACTGTGTCCGGCAAGCGGACAAGGATAGGGCATTCATTTCCGTAGAGTATTTTCTGAGCATAGGTTCCCAGTGTTGTATTGCCTATATTAGCGGCTAGTTTGTTTATCCACGGAAGGGTTCCAATCTGTGTATAGGTTGTATAAATACCCAATTCACGAACTGCATGTTCCACCAGTGTTGATGTTTTTAAAACCTCCAACTCATTATCTACATTATTCTTTTGAGTAAAAAGCCCCATTTCTTTAAATGCATTGATTTCGGCTGTTCCACCCCCTTTTTGATCGTCTTTTAATAAGATTGAAGTGGTACTCTCGTAAGCTGGTAAGGTAAACTTTAAATAAACTATTGCCAATGCAATACAAACAGCTATTGTAGCCACAAACCACTTCCAATATGAAAAATACTTGATGAAAATACCAAGAAAATCAATAGGCTTCTCATATTCTTCTTCTGAATCGGGATATTTATTCATAACTAATTAATTGTTGAGAATTTAATTTGATTGTATGTTCTGATTTGGACATTATACTCCTTACAGACTACTATAGGTGAGGGGAGTATAGGATCAGTACTTATATTTTGAGTTTGAAAACAGTGAATACCAAACTTGTTAAGGTTAGTAATACAGAAAGGGAGGTAATACCAAAGGTTTCTGCTGCTCCATAATTTGAGGATCTGGCTCTGGATTTATTGGGTTCTACATAAACCACATCATTCTGTTCCAGATAATAGGCGGGGGAGTAAATGATATTCTTGTCGTTGAGATTGAGTGTTATATATTCTTTGGAGCCGTCGGATTTTTCGCGCAAAACTTTTACATTGTCGCGTCGACCATAGATGGTTAAGTCTCCGGCTAAAGCTAAGCCCTCGAAGATTGTGAGCCGATCGTTGGTTGTTTCAAATTTACCGGGTTTGAGTACTTCGCCCAAGATATTGACAGAATAATTTGTAAATCGAATAGTGATAATCGGAGACTCTTTACTAAAAGCTGACTCCAGCTTTTTATGAAGCAAGGCTTCAAGTTCGCTGCGTGTCAGCCCTTCTACTTTTATTTTTCCAAAAACAGGAAATTCAATATAACCATTGTTATCAACTAAATAAGTTTGCAGAGTGGGTTGTGAATAAAGAGAATTTTGATTGGCCGGTTCGGCAACCTGTGGAACAACCAGATTATACATTCGCGAAGCTTCAGGTTCGGAACTAACCACCGTT
>Ga0302164_10000224_pt1 | contig 21121 bp, 11 predicted proteins | sample I_Fen_E3_1_FD_193500 | JGI IMG/M metagenome (GOLD analysis project Ga0302164, IMG submission 193500) | Peat permafrost microbial communities from Stordalen Mire near Abisko, Sweden - I_Fen_E3_1 | ecosystem: Environmental > Terrestrial > Soil > Wetlands > Permafrost | place: Sweden: Abisko...
TTCTGACATAATTTTTGTTTTTAAGTTTATAAATAGAAATTGTTTTATAATTTTGCGGTGCAAAGGAAACAAAATTTATCGATATAACCTCGTTTTTGTTGATAAAAATTGTTATTTTTGCACAAATATCACCTTTTTGTGCAGATTTAAACTTCATACAATGTCTTTAAAAATAGCTCTGTTTGCATCCGGTTCAGGTTCGAATGCCGAGAATATAATTCGTTATTTTTCAACCAGTAACAAATTAATCTTTCCACTTATTATTTCTAATAAAGCGGAAGCATTTATACACGAACGGGCAAAATTACTTCAGATACCATCTTTTACATTCTCACGCGAAGAATTTGCGCAGAGTGATGTCGTTGTTGACTTTTTAAAGCAACATAATATAGATGCTATCGTTTTAGCCGGCTTCCTTCTCAAAATACCACAAAACATTATTAACGCATTTCCAAATAAGATAATCAACATACACCCGGCCCTGTTACCTAAATATGGTGGAAAAGGAATGTACGGACACCATGTACATCAGGCCGTGGCAGATGCAGGCGAAAAAGAATCCGGCATTACCATCCATTACGTAAACAGCAATTACGACGAAGGCAGTATAATTTTCCAAACAAAATGTCCTGTTTTACCAACAGACACAGCCGACGCGATAGCACAAAAGGTACATGAGCTTGAATACAACTACTACCCCAAAATTATTCAGGAATTGTGGGGCTAAAATTATCCCGATAAAAAACGAAACATGTATTGCTCAGTTATTACACCATAGTACCTCTCTGCTCCTACGCTTTTAAACCGGAACCTTTCAAGCTCCAATTTTTTCGTATCTTTGCACACTGGTAATTTTGGACTAATAAATATATAAGTTGTTTGTTTACAAACAGCTTAAAACAATTCAAGAGATTACGCAATTCAAAAACTAAATATTCAAAAATATGGCTCTTCAATGTGGTATTGTAGGCTTACCCAATGTAGGTAAATCTACTCTATTCAACTGTCTTTCAAATGCAAAAGCTCAAGCAGCTAACTTTCCTTTTTGTACTATCGAACCTAATGTAGGTGTCATTACGGTGCCCGATGACCGACTCAATGCTTTAGCTGAACTGGTACACCCTCAACGTATCGTTCCCACAACCGTAGAGATTGTAGATATAGCAGGATTGGTAAAAGGTGCCAGTAAAGGAGAAGGATTAGGAAATAAATTTCTTGCCAATATCCGCGAAACAGATGCTATTCTACATGTATTACGTTGTTTCGACGACGACAACATCACTCACGTCGACGGAAGCATAAATCCTGTCCGCGACAAAGAAATTATTGACACCGAATTACAACTAAAAGATCTCGAAACTGTTGAAAGCCGCATAAGCAAAGTTCAGAAACAAGCTCAAACCGGAGGCGACAAACAAGCTAAAGCTACATACGATATATATGTACAATATAAAGAAGCTCTGTTGCAAGGAAAATCAGCCCGTACCGTAAAGCTGGACCCTCTGGATAAAAAGCTTGTAAAAGATTTATATTTGCTCACAGACAAACCCGTTATGTATGTTTGCAATGTGGACGAAGCGTCTGCAAAAAACGGAAATGCTTACGTAGACGCTCTACGCGAATCAGTGAAAGATGAGAATGCCGAAATTTTAATCGTTGCTGCTGCTACCGAAGCCGACATTGCCGAACTTGAAACTTACGAAGAACGCCAAATGTTTCTGGAAGAAGTCGGGTTGACAGAATCCGGAGTTTCACGGTTAATTCGCGCAGCATATCATTTATTAGATCTGCAGACTTATTTCACCTGTGGAGTACAAGAAGTCCGTGCATGGACTTTTGAACGCAGCTGGAAAGCCCCTCAATGTGCCGGTGTAATTCACACCGATTTCGAAAAAGGCTTTATCCGTGCTGAGGTTATCAAATACGAAGATTTTACCACCTTGGGTTCGGAAGCTGCTTGCAAGGAAGCCGGGAAAATGAATGTAGAAGGAAAAGAATATGTGGTCAACGACGGCGACATCATGCATTTCCGGTTCAATGTATAGGTTTTAGACAAAAGAATAAAGGCAAAAGAGGTCTGCCGATTAATTTCAGCAGGCCTCTTTTGTATCTTACCCTTACTTTTAAACAAACGTTTCAACATCGTCTGCACTAATACTTGGCCCTCCCAAGATAATTAACCGCTCAACTACATTACGCAACTCGCGAATATTTCCAGTCCAGGAACGCATTTTCAGCAATTCAATTGCGGCATCATCAAATATTTTTGGTTGAATACCCTGTTCACCGCAAATAAGTTCACAAAAATGGCTTACAAGTAAAGGAATGTCATCTTTTCGCTCATCCAATGTCGGGACGCGAATAGGAATTACATTTAACCGATGAAATAGATCTTCTCTGAAATTACCATTTTGAATTTCCCTGGCCAGATTTTTATTCGTAGCTGCCAACACCCGAACATTAACTTTAATGACCTTATCACTGCCAACTCTCGTCAATTCGTTTTCCTGCAGCACGCGAAGTACTTTAGTTTGAGCCGAAAGGCTCATATCGCCAATTTCATCCAAAAAGATAGTACCACCATCTGCCTGTTCAAACTTTCCGATACGTTGCTTTATTGCCGATGTAAAAGCGCCTTTTTCATGTCCGAAAAGTTCACTTTCAATCAACTCAGATGGAATTGCAGCACAATTTACTTCCACATAAGGAGCCTCTGTACGATTGCTCTGCTCAAACAGCAATCTTGCCACAACTTCTTTTCCCGTCCCATTATCGCCAGTAATCAAAACACGTGCATCTGTAGGAGCAACACGCTCAATCATCTTCCTTACTTTTTCAATGGGCAGCGAAGCACCAATCATTTGATGGCGTTTAGCAACTTTTTTCTTTAGTGTTTTTGTCTCTGCAACCAAGGTGTTTTTTTCCAACGCATTCCGAACAGTTATCAGCAGCCGGTTTAAATCGATGGGTTTTACAATAAAATCAAAAGCTCCTTTTTTGATACATTCTACAGCAGTCTCGATGTTTCCATGACCGGAGATCATAACAATAGGAGCCTCTGTACCTATCTCGCTCAAATGGACAAGAAGTTCGATACCATCCATTTCTGGCATTTTAATATCAGAAAAAATTAAATCAAAGAAATTATTTTGAGCAAATTCAAATCCTTGTTTTCCATTTTCAGCCAGTGTTACCTGATGTTTCTCAAACTCCAAAATATCTTTCAGCGTATTTCGAATACTTCGTTCATCATCAATTACCAATATTTTTGCCATTTCTGCTAGAAATTTAAACCTATAAGATGTGTTAAGTGATCAATAATAATTATTGATTGTTTTTTGTAGGCTATATTCAAATAAACAGTCTTGTAACTCGTAACTATTTACTTGTAACTACTTATTTAAAGATCAAAACCAATATCAGTTCTGAAATACTTTTTATCGAATTGAATTTTTTGTGCATTGGCAAATGAAAGAGCCAGAGCTTCCGATTTGTTTTCGCCGTAAGAACTCACAGCAATTACACGTCCGCCATTAGTAACTATTTTTCCAGCCCGTTGAGCTGTTCCTGCATGAAAAACAATGCTTCCGTTTACACTTTCAAGTCCACTAATTTCTTTCCCTTTTTCATAATCTTCAGGATATCCACCAGAAACCAACATAACCGTTACTGCAGAGCGATCATCAAATTCAATATTTTTTTCGTTCAGATTTCCATTTGCCGCACCTTCAAGCAAATCAACAAAATCACTCTTTATGCGCAGCATCACAACCTCCGTTTCTGGATCGCCCATCCGAGCATTATACTCAATGGTATACGGTTCATTATTTACTTTAATCAAGCCAAAGAAAATAAATCCTTTGTAGACGATTCCCTCTTTAATCAATCCTTCAACAGTTGGTTTTATAATGCGCTCTTCCACTTTTTGCATAAATTCGGCATCTGCAAACGGAACCGGCGAAACGGCACCCATACCACCCGTATTTAAACCTTTGTCGCCCTCACCAACGCGCTTATAATCTTTAGCCTCCGGAAGAATTTTATAATTCTTTCCATCCGTAATTACAAACACCGAGCACTCGATGCCTGAAAGAAACTCTTCAATCACCACTGTCGTGCTGGCCGAACCAAATTTACCATCAAGCATGGCTTTTAGTTCTGAAATTGTTTCATCTAAATCATTTAGAATCAAAACCCCTTTCCCGGCAGCCAGGCCATCAGCCTTTAAAACGTAAGGCGGTTGAAGGCTTTTAAGAAAGTCTACTCCTTCTTCAATATTTTTATTGGTAACACTCAAATATCCGGCTGTTGGGATGTTATGGCGAAACATAAACCGTTTCGAAAAGTCTTTACTACCCTCAAGTTGGGCCCCTATCTTATCAGGCCCTACAACCGGAACATTTTTCAGTTCGGCATCGGCTGCAAAAAAGTCAACGACTCCTTTCACTAAAGGATCTTCCGGGCCAACAACCACCATATTAATGTTGTTTTCCAGCACAGCATTCTTTATAGCTTGAAAATCATCAGCCGCAACAGGAAGATTAACCCCCACTGTGGCTGTTCCGGGATTTCCGGGTGCGATAAAAAGAGTAGAAAGTTTTGGACTTTGGGCTATTTTCCAAGCCATTGCGTGTTCGCGTCCACCGGAACCAAGGAGAAGGATGTTCATAGGATTTGTAAATGGGATTTATGTTGCAAAAGTAGCATTTTTGTTTCAAAGAGCCAAGAACTTAAAAGGACTCAACCTGCTGTTTGAAATAAAATATAAATTTGAGGCAAATGAATCGAAAGGAAAAAGATCGGAGAGCAAAACAAATAAGCAAACCCCTATAAAAGACGAAAGGTAGCTCACCTCACGGTGTCCTACCAATCTTTTGTTAACCTTAAATCTAATACTATGAAAAAATCACGATGCAAAAATACGGCAAAATCAAATACGCTCCAAACAATTGCTGTTAATAATCACGCACTATACAGTTAAAATATATCTAATTAACCCAATCCAGTTAATTATAGGAGCCATAACTCTATTTATTAACAAACAAAAACGAAAAAACGGCTTGCCTTGATATGAATATTGAGTTTTGTACACATTTAGAATTAAGAAGAGGTTCAGCCAAAACAGTAGCGAACCCCTATAAAAGACGAAAGGTAGCTCACCTCACGGTGTTCTACCAATCTTTGTTAACCTTAAATCTAATACTATGAAAAAATCACGATGCAAAAGTACAGGAGAATTCAATATATTCCAAACATTATTGGTTAAAAATGCACACTAAACATGTTTTATAACATACATTTTACTCAATTAACGCGATCCAACTACAAAAGACAAAACGAATTCAGTTAGACTTTTTAACGATAGCATAATGTCCGTACCTATGGAGCTTAGAAAAAGACTATATAATCACATGCTATTATAATATCACTTCTCCGAAATTCTGAAGATATTCCGTTACGAACAAAATATTATGGTAACAATATTTTGTTCCTTAAAACGAAAGATCCATGGAAGCGATATTATAAAAAGTCAAAGATGACTTCGAAAAAAAAAGGCTATTCCGGTAAACACCTTGAATAGCCTCTTTGATTATATATAGATTTATGAACAAATCCGAAATTGTTATGTGACCCCTATAAAACGCGAAAGGTAGTAACGCCTTACTACCAATCTTTGTTAACCTTAAATCTAATACTATGAAAAAATCACGATGCAAAGATATAGTGTATTTCGGACACCTGCAAGTGTTTTCCGAAATATTTCTTCTAAAAACATGTTTTATAACATTTTTTCAGAATATAAGTAGTCAGACAACTACAACACTCATTATTGATTTAAGTTTGGAACGCTAATTTCAGTCCAATTATTTCCAGAACACAAACAAAAATAAGACACATGTAATACACTTTATTACATCAAATTAAGCTACAAATTTTTGCACATCATTACCCTGAATCTATCCCCGAAGCCTTACAATACGTAACTTTTAACCGCATCACTCCAGATGCGCGAAGGATCTGTTCGTGCCGCAGCAATGCGAAAGCAATATTCCTTACCGCTAATCAAACCGTCAATCAGAATTTTTCGTCGTGAACTCGTTACTTGTATCCACACACTATCCGGCCCCGCAGGTGCCAGGCAATATTCGAACACATAAAACAGCGCTTTATCCACAACAGCGCAACTAAGCCAAAGGCTACCCTTATAAGGCCCTACTTCCAGCTTAACGTATGTTGGTTTATCCAACTCCCCTACCCGCGATGGTTTCTTATGAATATCAAATCCGGCGCTCAAGAGAACAAGTGCATTGCCCTTACTGGCTTGCTGCACATAATCTGCCAATTCTTTCAGATAGTCCTCCAACTCTTTCCGGCAATTGATCTTAATGACAGTACTAAGCCTACCGCCCTGATTCGATTCGGAAATGGCCATTTTATAACTTTGAATTTTAGCCCTTAATTCATCCAGTCTCGATTGAACATTGGGGAAATAATCATTATCAGTCATACGTTCGAGCACCATTTCGGTTTTTTGCAACAATTTTGAATCTGTGTATTTCTTTGGAGAGAACGTTTTTGAAACAGTAGCTTTATCCATATCGTTAATTTTATATTAGATTTTACTTATCCTTAGTATTTTTAGACCGTTATTGGACATGATTAAATGATTAATTACAAACTATCTTCTATTCACGCAATACAACTCTCAAAAGGATGTAACTATTGCATTATTAATTATCAAGAATACTCCATTGTAACCTATGTATACCGTTTTCTGTTACTACAATGAAGCATTCCTTGCCATTAATACAAAATTTCCAATTAGAAATATACTATATTCCATGGGAAATATAGTTTTTCTCATACAAAACAACATATTACTAATTTAAAATATTCAATTTCTCAATAAAAATAAATAATTTCTTATTAGAAACATTAAATTATATGAGAATATTATCATATTTTACATGAGTAAAATTATATTCTCCATGTAAAATATAAGAAAAGAAAGGAGAAATGCAAGAACTCAGGTAAAGAACGGAATGTTCGTGTAACTTAGTATCGATAAATTTGGAATGAACGCAATGGAAATAACCAATGCAAGCTTATTTGTAACACAAGATGCAGCATAAATGCTAATGAGTATAGGAACCTTGGAAGAATAATGATAGAAAGAATTAATGAATACCGTATAATTAAAGAAGAAAAGATAGAAACAAAGAAACAAACAAATAAATAGGTAATAATATTTAATGATCTGTTTTCTGAAAGCAAAATTCAGATAAGCAGTCTTGTAACTCGTAACTATTCACTTGTAACTACTTATATAATAGTATAAGCATTAGCCCTGAAATTATCTCAACAAGTAAAAATGAGAGAGAAATTGATAGAAACTGGTGGGTGTTTAATGTTGATTGGCAACTAAGATCTGCTAAAATAAAGATGCTTTCAGAAAAATGGACAAAGAGAAAACAGCATTTAGAAACATCTATAAATAAAATATAAGCTTTTTGGCAGATAATACTACAATTATTATTATATTTGCCACAAATATAAATTGCTGTAAATTAGCCATTGAGAAATATCCAGGTTTGATCGTCTTTAAAGCATTGACAACCGATAATACTGTTATGAAAGACATTAAATGCGGATATGGTAAATAATCAAAAGAAAACGATTTCAATATATTTAAGTCTATTTCAGAAACGGCAGCATTATGTATTAACAAAAATATTGGTTGCAGGAGATAGAGATGCGAAAAAAGACTGACAAAACATATACTATGAGCGAAAAAAGCAGATCCATTGTTGAGTTGATTTTACGAAAGGAAAAAACGGATATTTCTAAATATGATTTGAGTTTTTTAAATAAATCCATCCGGACGAGAATGGATGAAAATCAATGTGTTTCACAACAAGAATATCTTTCTTTAATCGATAAAAATCCTATTGAAAGGAAACTACTTATTAACTCATTGAATGTTTCTTACAGTGAATTTTTTCGCAATTCACTGACTTTTTCCGTATTAGAAAAAATCATTATCCCTTCGATCATAATGAATAAGATTAGCTCTCAAAGAAAAGAAATACGAATTTGGTCTGCAGCTTGTGCCGCAGGGCAAGAAACTTATAGTTTGGCTATATTATTAAAAGAATTTTCTATCGCAACAGGTGAAAGAATAAATTTCCGTATTTTTGCTACAGATCAATCAGAAGCACAAATAAAAGAAGCACAACAAGGGAAATACGACTATTTATCAATAAGCAACTTATCACTAAAAAGAGCAGACCAGTGGTTCACAAAAAGCGAAAATGGATACCACGTAAAAGACGAGCTAAAAGAGCACATTGATTTTTCAGTTTTTGATTTGCTCAATGAACAATATAGTTGTCCACCTTCAAGTATTTTTGGTGACTTTGATTTAGTATTATGCGCTAACCTTCTTTTTTACTATCAACCAGAATTTAGAACCAAAATTATTGAGAAAACAAGCCATAGCTTGTCAAACATTGGTTTTCTGATAACGAGCGAAACTGAAAGAGAGACTCTTTTACGCTATCATTTCATAGAAGTATTTCCACAATCAGCTATTTTTAGACAATCTTCTGAAAATATTTGCCAATAAACAAAAACACCTATCAAGTATTGCTTTACAATCAAACTATATTTAGAAACTCACTAACAGATAAAAAGGTATAAACAAATGAAATTGAAAGATATAAAAATTGAGACTCAGCTTATTGTTGGATTTTGTACCATGATATTGTTTGTATTTGTTTTAGGCATAGTTTCTAACATACAATCCAATAAGCTGCATCAGCAAACTAAGGCCTTATATGATCATCCACTACAGGTAAGAAGAGCAATCAGCTGCATTAAAATTGATATTTCAACTATGCGCATTGGCACAAGAGATTTAATGATTGCTACTAACGAAAATGAAAGACAGGCTGCGTTGCAAGAAATTGAATTATCTGCTGCAGATATCCCAGCGCAATTTAATATTTTAAATGACAGATATTTAGGTCAACATGCAGACATAGATGAAGCTTATAAAGCTTATATGAGTTGGAAAACTGCGCGTGAAGTGAATACCAAACTAGCTATGGCAGGTGATATTGAAGCTGTAAAAAAAAATGTTACGACTGAGGGTAGCGTAGGTATATACAGAGAAAAAATGATGGCAAAAATACAAATAATTGACAATTTTGCTTTAAAAAAAGGAGAAACCATATATACAAATTCCATCAGGTTAAAAAACACATTACAATTTGATTTAATATTACTGGTAGTATGCATATTAATCCTCTCTACAATTATTATATATTTAATTAGCAAAAACATCAATATTCCTGTTAAAGAGCTGATAAACACGGTCAAAAAATTTCAACAAGGAGATTTGAGTGCACGCAGTTCAATAAACTCAAAAAATGAATTTGGGGTTCTATCTGATTCATTTAACCGAATGGTAGAGTCTATTGAAACGAATATTGAACTCAACAAAAAAGCTTCTGAACTCTCAATAATCATGTTGCAAGAGGAAGAACCGCGGGAATTCTTTAACTCGTTACTTCCTACATTAGCCTCACTTACAAATTCACAAATGGCGGCAGTGTATTTATTATCCGAAGATAAAAAACAGTTTGAACATTTCGTTTCCTTCGGGATGTCTGACCTGGCAAAACACTCATTTTCGATAGGGGATTTCGAAGGAGAATTCGGAGCTGTCCTTTCAACACGAAAACTAACAACAATCAAACGCATTCCCAAGGATACGAGATTCGTATTTAATACTGTCAGTGGGAAATTAGTACCGCGCGAAATTATTACAGTCCCCATAATCTCTGGTAAAGAGATTATTGCCATTATTTCGATTGCAAGTGTTCGTACATACTCAAGTCAAGTCACCTTATTAATAAATAGCACTCTTAACACATTAACATCGCGTATTGAAGGAGTGCTATCTTATCAAAGGATTCAGGATTTTTCTAAAAAACTTGAATTTCAAAACCGGGAATTGGAAGCTCAAAAAATAGAAATGCAAGCTCAATCAATTGAACTAACAGAACAAAACCGAGAATTGGAAATGCATAAAATTCAATTGGATGAAGCAAATAAACTAAAAACCAGCTTTTTATCGAATATGAGTCATGAACTACGGACACCACTCAATTCTGTTATTGCACTATCAGGTGTTCTAAGCCGAAGACTCCAGAATAAAATACCGTCGGATGAGTTTAGTTATTTAGAGGTTATTGAACGAAATGGCAAGCATTTACTTACACTTATAAATGATATCTTAGACATATCAAGAATAGAATCTGGTCGTGAGGAGATTGAAATTTCAAGATTTACCGCCAACGATTTGATTTCTGATGTTGTGAACATGATTAAACCTCAGGCTCAACAAAAACAAATTGAGTTAATCCAGAAGAGCTCAGACGAAATAACAATCAGGTCAGATTTTGATAAATGTCGTCATATACTTCAAAATCTGGTAGCAAATGCAGTAAAATTCACAGAGAATGGTGCTATTGAAATTGGAGCCAATTTAAATGAAAATAATCTTGAAATCTCAGTAAAAGATAGCGGGATTGGGATTTCAGAGAATCATATTGATCATATTTTCGATGAATTCCGACAAGCTGATGCCGGAACATCTCGTAAGTTTGGAGGAACCGGTCTGGGATTATCAATTGCAAAAAAATATGCTAATTTGCTTGGAGGAAATATAAGCGTAAAAAGCAAATTAGCTGAAGGATCTGTTTTCACCGTTGTATTGCCGCTTAATTATTCAGATGAAAACAGAATAGTAGAGCCACCCATTAAATTAGATTCAAATCTACAATCGGGAACGATCCAAGCCTCGGTTCAAAGCTCCGTTCAAAAAACTATTTTAATTGTTGAAGACAGTGAACCTGCTATTATTCAGATAAAAGATTTTTTAGAAGAAAGCGGTTATAAAATTTTAGTCGCAAATGGTGGAAGCAAAGCACTTGAAATAATATCGCACACCATACCAGATGGCATCATCCTGGATCTAATGATGCCTGAAGTTGATGGATTCGAAGTACTTAAAACTATTCGTGAAGCCGAATTAACTGCTCATGTACCGGTACTCATTCTTACTGCAAAACATATAACCAAAGACGACCTCAAATTTTTAAAGCGAAATAACGTTCATCAGCTTATTCAAAAAGGAGACATTAATCGTTTGGAATTGCTGGGAACGGTTGCAAACATGCTATCTCCAAAAAAAGAAGAAAACATAAGCTCGCCCATTACAAGACCAACAAAAACTGAAAAACCTCAGATTTTAATTGTTGAAGATAATTTAGATAATATGATTACGGTTAAAGCATTACTCGGAGATAATTTTAGAATTTTAGAAGCCGAAGATGGTGCACAAGGAATTATGATGGCAAAGAAACATAGGCCTGATCTGATTCTTATGGATATAGCTTTGCCGGGTGTTGATGGGATTGAGGCATTTAAAGCTATTCGGAATGATGATAACCTACTTCGCATACCTATCATTGCACTTACAGCAAGTGCGATGGCTTCAGACAAAGAAACAATTTTAGCACACGGTTTCGATGCCTATTTAGCAAAACCTATAAATGAAAAGGTATTTTTTAATACAATAGATGAAATGCTTTATGGAAAATAAAAACATAAAAATTCTGGCAATAGATGATAATCAGGATAACTTAATAATTATCCAGGCCTTAATAAATGAATCATTTCCGACTGTAGAAATTTTTACGGCTTTAACAGGAGAGCAGGGAATTGAATTAGCGGCTTTGAAAGACCCGGATGTAATTCTTCTTGATATTATCATGCCAATTATGGACGGTTTTGAAGTTTGTAGCCGGCTTAAGAATGACAAGAACCTGAGTGATATTCCTGTTGTTTTTGTAACTGCCCTAAAAGGAGATAAAGAAAGTCGAATTCATGGACTGGAAGTTGGTGGTGAGGCTTTTCTTGCTAAACCTATAGACGAGAGTGAGCTCGTAGCTCAAATCAGAGCTATGGTGAAGATAAAAAGTGGAAATGTCCAAAGACGAAATGAAAATATTCGTCTGGCAGCAATTGTAGAAGAACGAACCCTTGAATTAAAAAAAACAAATATTGAAACCTTAAAACTACTAGAAAACTTAAAGAACGAAAACGAAAACAGAAAAAGAACAGAAGAAGCACTACGCGATAGCGAGGCTCGTTTAACGAGAGCTGAACTAGCATCAAAGTCAGGTAATTGGGAGTTACATCTTGATTCTAAAATTATTGTTTCCTCCATTGGCTCTACTAAAATTTATGGAGTTGCCAGCGACAATACTAAACTTGACCTCGAATATGTCAAAAAAACAGTGTTGCCAGAGTATCGCCCCGCGCTGGATGTTGCACTGATAAATTTGATAGAAAAAGATGAACCATACAATATAGAATATAAAATCAAAAAAATTGATTCTTCTGAAATAATTGATGTTCATTCAATTGCATTTTTCGATAAAGAAAAAAGAATTGTTTTTGGAATCATTCGCGACATAACTGAACGAAAGGTAGCTCAAGACGCTCTATATAAAAGCGAGGAACTTTATCGTTCGGTGATAAATGCCTCCCCCGATAATATCACTGTAACAGATTTGAGGGGTAACATATTAATGGTTTCTCCGAAGGGATACAGTCTTATTGGATATAGCTCAGAAAAACAAATCATTAATCGTAATATTATTGAATTTTTGGCTCCCAAAGATCAAGATCGTGCTGAAAAAAATATTTTTGGGATGTTCCGAGGTGTGTTTAACGGACCAGAAGAGTACTCTTTAAATAAATCTGATGGTAGCACCTTTGATGTGGAAATAAACGCAGAATTTGTACGAAATGTAAACGGACAACCTACTGGATTAGTGTTTGCTATCCGCAACATTTCAGAACGTAAGCAGGCTCAAAATGCACTTCGCGAAAGCGAGCTTAAATACCGACTAATCACAGAAAAAATCACAGATGTGGTTTGGATAATGGACTTAACAGGAAAGAGTATTTTTGTCTCCCAATCTATCGAAAAGTTTACCGGATATTCTATTGATGAATACCTGGCACAAAGCATTGAAGAAAGATTCACACCGGCTTCATCCAAATTTATTTTACAAGCGTTAAAGCAAGAAATGTCTGATTACAAAGCTGGCAAAGCATTAAAAACCAATTATCAAAGACGATTGATTCTTGATTACGTTTGCAAGGACAAAAGTATTAAAACAGGAGAATTACTTGTCACCCCTTATTTTAACGAACATGATGAGTTAACAGGTTTACATGGTGTCACCAGAGACATATCAGAACGGAGACAAGCAGAAAAAGCTCTTCTTGAAAGTGAAGAAAAATATCGCTTCATGACCGAAAATACATCAGATGTTATCTGGCATATGGACCCAAATTTTTGTTTTGACTACGTTAGTAATGCTGCTAAACGAGTTCTTGGATACAATCCAATAGAATTAACAGGACAATATCTATGGAAACTGCTAAATTCAAATGGAGTAAAATCTGTTGAAGATAGAATTGCTGAGTATAATTTGAGTGAAGTGGGCATACCAAACGAGATGCAATTTGAATTCGAATCTAAATGTAAAGATGGAAATTGGATATGGGTAGAAGCAAGTGTTTCGACACATAAAAATGACAAAGATACTATTATCGGATTTTATGGTATAACAAGGAATATAACCGAACGAAAATTAGCTGAAGAAGCATTGAAAGAAAGCGAGGATCGTTACAATACATTTATCAATAATAACATTGATATGATTTTTGTCAAAGATGAAAATTTTCGATATTTAATAGCGAATAATTCGATGGCTCATTTTTTCGGAAAAACCAGCGAAGAGCTATTAAATAAAACAGATCTTGAACTAACAGAATCCGGACGAATACTTCCATGTTTAGCATCTGATAAACGAGCATTAGAAACTAATGGAGCTGTCATTATTGAAGAACAACTAGGAAATAAGGTATACGAAACAGTTAAGTTTCCAATGCTATTGAAAAACAACAAGAAAGGAGTTGGAGGCATATTACGGGACATTACAGCACGCAAACAAGCAGAAGAAAGATTACAACATGTAACCCGTTTATACGCGCTTTTAAGCCAGATAAATCAAATAATTGTTCGGACAAAAAACATGGATGAATTGTTCCAGTCAATTTGTCAATATGCTATTGAATTCGGACAATTTCGAATGGGTTGGATTGGCATTTATGATGAAACGGAAAACATTATAAAGCCTAAGTATTTTGCAGGAGATAATAACGGATACCTCGACGATATAATAATTACTCCAAGAAGAACACCTCAGGGTCTTGGACCTACCGGTTTTGCACTGCGCGAAGGGAAAATAGCATTTTCCAACAACATTGCCACTGATCCGGCAATGAGTCCATGGAAAGATGCAGCACTAAGTCGCGGTTATCAATCGGCCTTTTCCGTACCCTTCTTTCGCAAAGGAAAGGCCTTTGGCACTCTGACTCTTTATGCCTCTGAAATTAATTTTTTTGATGAGGATGAGCAAAAACTCTTGTCAGAGATTGGCGAAGACATATCTTTTGCTTTAGACGCAATGGATTCTGACAATGACCGAAAATTAGCCGAAATAGCTTTACAAAATAGCCGGTCAGAGCTAAAAACAATTTATGATCATGCACCAGTTATGATGTGTGTTGTAGACAAAAACAGACGAATCCTTTTTGCAAATAATGCATTCACGTCATTAACTCAAGCATCAGAAGATATAGTGAAAGGAAAAGTCGTAGGGGGAGTAATCGGTTGTATTAACTCAATGGATACTCCCGGAGGATGTGGTCATGGCATAAAATGTAGCAACTGCGGTTTACGAATTGCAATGGAAGATACATTTAAAACGGGAATAGGTCTTAGTAATATTGAATATCAGTCTACCCTAAATATCGGAGGTAAATTGCAAGAGATTTCACTGTTAGGATCAACAGCTCTCATTCAAACATCAGAACACGAAAGCCTTTTAGTGTGTTTGTATGATATTACTGATAGAAAACTTGCAGAAGACGCACTTCATAAAAGCGAAATGTTGCTCCGTACGTTTATTGATAACACTCCTTTCGAGATATGGGCACGAGATAACGACGGCGTTGGAATTCTTGAAAATAAAAAATTGGTTGAGCATTCCGGATCTATAATAGGTCAAACACTCAGATCCAATTCAAGAATAGACAAAAGAACATCTGACCTCTTAGTCAACATTAATAATCGGGTACTGGAAGGTGAAGTTATTGATGAAGAATATGAATTTGGGATAAATGGTGAAAACAGAATATATCAGCAAATTGTTTTTCCTATTAAAAACAACTCAAAAATCATTGGCATAGCCGGCTTTAATATTGATATTACAGAACGAAAACGGGTTGAAGAAGCTTTACATAATTCGGAAGCTCTTTATCATTCATTTGTTGAGCATATGCCGGCCGGTGTATTCCGAAAAGACAACAAAGGCAGATTTATATTCGTAAATTCAATATTTTGCGACCTTAAAGGATTATCAGCAAATGATATACTAGGCAAAACAAGAAATGAACTTGCAAGCTATATAGACGAGGTCCTGCAAAACAAGCCAAATAAAATAAGATACATCCAAAGTCCATTTTTATTTGACAATGAAACTGATCATGAGTTAATAATGAAGACCGGTAATCCAATTGAAACGGAAGAGATTTATACAAATATAGACGGAACAAGTTTATATTTAGATGTTGTAAAATCACCTGTATTTTCATCAACCGGAGAAGTGATTGGTACACAAGGAATCCAATTTGATATAACTCAACGGAAGCGGACAGAGGAAGCCTTAAACGAATCGCAGGAACAATTGAAGAAGTTTGCTGCTCATCTCCAAAATATCCGTGAAGAAGAGAGAGTTGCATTAGCCAGAGAAATACATGATGAGCTTGGGCAAATTTTGATTGCTATAAAAATTGACATGGGAATGCTAAAACAAAGCTTATTAAAAGAGACCGATATAAATAGCTCACACGAAATAGTAACAAAACTTGAGAACCTATCCGGCTTAATTGATACGACAATTAAAACAGCCAGAAAAATCATGACAGATCTACGACCTGAGGTATTGGATTTGCTTGGATTTACAGATGCTGTAAAACAACATCTTAAGAGTTTTCAGGAAAGATATAAAATCAGTTGTAAATTTGAGAGTTCCGCAAAAGGGATTCAACCGAATTCACAACAATCAGTCGCCTTATTTCGTATTATTCAGGAAGCTTTAAACAACGTGGCAAAACATTCGAAGGCAACAGAGGTGAAAGTTATTGTTAAGCAAAATAATGAAAAACTGATTTTAGAAGTCACTGACAATGGAATTGGATTTGATCCAAACCAAAAGAAAAAAAATGATTCGTATGGACTAATAGGAATGAACGAACGGGTTTTTTTACTTGATGGAGAATTGTCGATTAAAAGTGAGATCGGAAAAGGAACAACAGTAAAATTACAAATGCCCTATGTAAATTAATTAGCAGATACCATTTCTTCAATTTTAAACAATATACAATGATCAACTCAACAAACATTCTTGATTTTACCCCCGAAATCGATAACGATGTTCGGGTTACTGATATTTTTGATTTGGATGAAATTCAGCGGATGCAAGACTTATTTGCGGATGCAACCGGTGTCGCTTCGATTATTACTCACCCAAATGGAACTCCCATTACGAAACCAAGTAACTTTTGCAAGTTGTGCAAAAATATAATCCGTAATACTGAAAGTGGACGCATTAACTGTTTTCAATCCGATGCTATCATTGGTAGTCAGAACTTAGCTGGCCCGATATTACAACGTTGTCTGAGTGGAGGATTATGGGATGCCGGTGCAAGTATTACTGTTGGGAATAAGCATATTGCAAACTGGTTAATTGGTCAAGTGAGAAATGAGGAAGTGAATGAAGAATGCTTAATGAGATATGCAGAAGAGATTGGTGCAGATAAAACAGAGTTCATTAATGCCCTTGATGAGGTTCCGGTTATGTCAGTCGATAGATTTAAAAAAGTGGCTGACATGCTATTTGTATACACAAACGACCTCTCCGATAGAATTTATAAGAATCTACAAATGAAGCGGCAAATTGAAAAACAAGTAGAAACGAATGAATTATTGCACAAAAGCGAGCAATCACTTTCTATTACATTGCAATCTATCGGTGACGGAGTGATTTCAACAGACAACAGTGGATTGATTGCTAACATGAACCCTGTAGCTGAGAAACTATGTGGATGGAGCCTGACTGAGGCCAAGGGAAAACCACTCACAGAAGTTTTTTATATCATTAATTCCGAATCAAGAATTCCCGTTGATAATCCAGTCTCAAAGGTGCTTGAAACCGGTCAGATAATCGGACTAGCCAACCATACTGTTTTAATTTCAAAGAATGGAACCGAATACCACATTGCCGATAGTGCGGCACCAATCCGAGATAATAATGGTAAAATTTATGGAGTAGTTCTTGTATTTTCGGACGTAACGGAAAAATATATTGCTGAAGAAAAATTAAAGGAAAACGAACGAAGTAAATCGGTATTATTATCAAATCTTCCCGGTGCCGCATATCGCTGTAAGTTTGACCCAGAGTGGACTATGGAATTTATCTCGGAAGGAGTACTGAAATTAACCGGATACAAATCGACAGATTTATTAAATAATAATCTGATAAGTTTCAATGATCTGATTCTCCCTCAATATCGGGAATATGTGTGGAAAAAATGGGAAAGTGCCGTCAAACATAAAGAATTAGTACAGCTAGAATATAAGATTTTAACAGCAGAAAAACAGACCAAGTGGGTCTGGGAGCAGGGTATGCCAATATACGATTTGAAAGGCGAAGTAGAAGCGTTGGAAGGTATAATTATGGATATTACCGAGCGCAAGCACATGGAAGAATCATTGAGGGAAAGTGAACTCTATTTAAAAAAAACGCAGGAAATAGCGCAATTAGGGACTTACACATTTGATATCCTATCCGATCGATGGACTAGTTCCGAGGTAATGGACAACATATTTGGTATAGATAAAAATTTTGTAAAAACTTCCGGTAGCTGGATTTCAATTGTACATCCCGAATGGGAACAGATAATGACTGCTTATCTGATGACAGATATCATTACAAATAAAAATAAATTCGATAAAATCTATAAAATCACCCGGCAAAATGATAAGCAGGAACGATGGGTACATGGCATGGGTGCGCTGGTGTACGACAACAACCTAAATCCTGTGAGTCTGATAGGAACTATTCAGGACATTACCGAGCGAAAAAACACCGAAGATGCCTTACAAAAAAGTGAAGAGAAATATCGTAGCATCTTTGAAAATGTTCAGGATGTTTTTTATCAGGTCGATATTTCCGGAAAATTCAACAATATCAGCCCATCCATAAAGTCATTTGCCGGTTATAGCCAAAATGAAATTCTGGAAGACTCCATTGAAAAACTGTATGTCAATCCCGAAGATCGTCAAAAAGCGCTAAACAAATTACTGAAAGATGGGCAAGTAATCGATTATGAGGTTGATTTTAAAGCAAAAGACCAAACCATCAAACACACTTCGCTTAATGCCAAGGTAGTATATGATTCCACCGGTAGCCCAAGTCATATTGACGGATTCATACGGGATATCACAATCCGAAAAAAGGCTGAAAAAGCATTACAGGAAAGTGAGAAGTTTCTGAAAGAAACCCAGACAATTGCGGTTATAGGAAATGGAAGTTATGATTTCATTTCCGGCATATGGAAAAACTCTGAGATTCTGAATCATATTTTGGGGCTTGAACCCAATGATCAAAAGTCGATGGCTGAATTATTACAAATGATGCACCCTGACTGGCAAGAACAATTTATTAATCAGTTTCACATTGATTTTATTCAAAACCGGCATAAATTCAATAGAGAATTTATAGTTATCCGCCAAAATGATAAAGCAGAGCGATGGTTACACGCCATAGGCGAAATACAATTTGGAAAAAATAAAAAACCTTTGAAGCTGATTGTAACTATACAAGACATTACTGAACGAAAAAAAATCAGCATTGCTCTTCGGGAAAGCGAAGAATTGTATCGTTCCATTCTGAATGCATCTCCGGACGCAATAGTCATTGTAAATATGGATGGAAAAATCCGAATGGTATCTCCGGCTACCTTACCCATGTATGGTTGCAAAAAGGAAGAGGACTTATTAGGACAGAATATGTTTGACTTTATAGCTCCGGGTGATAAAGAACGGGCAATTAAAAATGCTGAACTCATGTTTAATGGATACATGGGAACAGTTAGTTACCAAATTAAAAAGGCGGACGGAAATTTCTTTTTTGCCGAAGTGAATGGCGATATAATATGGGATCAAAACAATCAACCGGCAAGTATGATTTTTATTATCAGGGATACTACCAATAGGAAGTTGGCCGAAAATGCATTAAAAAGCTCTCAGGAGCAACTTAAGAAATTTGCCTCCCACCTTCAAAACGTCCGGGAAGAAGAAAGAATTCTGTTGGCTCGCGAAATTCACGACGAACTGGGCCAGATTCTCATTGCGCTGAAAATTGATTTGGGAATGATGAAACAAAAAACATTAAAACTTATCAAAAAGACAGATGCTGAGAATATTTTGATTAATTTTGATAACCTTTTCAGTTTAGTTGATAACACAATAAAAACAACTAAGAAAATTATGACGGATTTAAGACCGGAAGTATTATATTTGCTGGGTTTTATTGAAGCAGTAAAATTACAAGTTCATAATTTTCAAGAAAGATATAGTATAAACTGCTATTTCGATTGTTCAGTGCCCAAACTCAATTTAAACACGCAGCAATCGGTAGCATTATTTCGGATAGTACAAGAGTCATTAACCAACATCGCGAAACATTCAAAAGCAACTTCCTCAAAAATTCTCATATTTAAGGAAGATGACAAACTGATTCTCGAAATAAGCGACAACGGAATAGGGATGAAAGAGCCCCACAAAGCCAAACAGGGTTCTTATGGGTTGATTGGGATGAGAGAGCGGGTGTTTTTGCTCGATGGAGAGTTGACTATTTCGAGCCATCAGGACGAAGGAACAAAAATTAAGATAGAAATGCCGTACACACAAAACAATTCTCTGTAAACGGTCATTATAGTATAAGAAGGAATAGAAATCTAAATTATAAAAAGCAGGTATGATTAAAGTATTTATTGTAGACGATCACGAAATTATTCGTGAGGGACTAAAGAAAATTTTGAAAGAAGAAACTGATTTAGTAGTGGTCGGTGAAGCCCAGAATGGCGATGAAGTGTTGGAGCATATCAAAGATATTGACTGTGACATTATGTTGTTGGACATGAACATGCCCGGACGTAGCGGACTCGATTTAATTGGCGACCTCAAAAATTTGAAACCAAACATGCACATTCTGGTGCTGAGTATTCATCCCGAAGATAAATTTGCACTTCGCACCCTTAAAGCCGGCGCATCAGGTTATGTCTGCAAAGACACTGCCCTAGAAGAACTGGTAATTGCCATCCGCAAAGTATTCTCAAAAGGCAGATATATCAGTACTACTCTGGCTGAGCAACTGGCATTCGATTTTATGCCCGATAAAGAACAACTTCCTCACGAAACCCTATCGGGCAGAGAGCAGGAAATCATGGTTATGTTGGCTACAGGTAAAAAAGTAAAAGACATAGCCGCTGATTTGAACCTAAGCATAAGTACCGTTTTCACTTATCGGGTTCGCATATTCGAAAAACTGAAGATCAAAAGCAACGTTGAGCTAACACATTACGCTATCACCAATAAGTTAGTGGATTAACATCTAAAACAATCTTATCCAACGTTTAAAATCTTGGATAAGATTAGATACCATCTACTTGCTTAGGTATTGTCAAAAAGAGGATTTCTCCCTGATATGGGAGTTATCCTCTTTTCCTGTTTTCCGCATTGGGACACCTTATAAAAAGTCGACTATTTTATAAAGTTCCGCTTGCTCATCATCCATTTGTAAAAGGATTGATTTGGTATGCTTAGATTGCGGGAGCATATAAGTTA
>Ga0302164_10000228_pt1 | contig 20982 bp, 19 predicted proteins | sample I_Fen_E3_1_FD_193500 | JGI IMG/M metagenome (GOLD analysis project Ga0302164, IMG submission 193500) | Peat permafrost microbial communities from Stordalen Mire near Abisko, Sweden - I_Fen_E3_1 | ecosystem: Environmental > Terrestrial > Soil > Wetlands > Permafrost | place: Sweden: Abisko...
CCATTTGCATCTGCAGCAATACCAATAGGGCGGCTAAAAGTTGCGGCCGAACCTGTACCATTAGCCGAACCTTGAGATCCGTTACCTGCCAGTGTTGTCACTACTCCTGCAGGTGTTATTTTGCGAATGGCAAAATTGTGAGAATCTGAAACGTATAAATTTCCAGCTGCATCAAAAGCAAGGCCAAATGGATTATTAAAAGCTGCCGCTGTTCCGGTTCCATCAACCATACCCAGGCTGGTTCCGGCAAACGTTGTAACCACACCTGCAGGTGTAATTTTACGGATGCGGTTATTAAAGTAATCACCAACAAAAATATTTCCCGAAGCATCAACAGCAATACCAAGTGGTTCGCTAAACCTTGCAGCACTGCCGGTGGCATCCACCATACCCGAAACACCATTACCGGCAAGTGCTGTTACTACTCCGGCAGGTGTAATTTTTCTTATAGCATAGTTCAATCTGTCGCCAACATATATATTATCGCTGGCATCAATTGCTAAGGCATAAGGTTGATTAAAACTTGCACCGGTTCCTGTGCCATTTGTAAAACCGGCAGTACCACTGCCGGCAAAAGTGGTAACTACACCAGCAGGTGTCACTTTACGAATGCGGTGATTATCCCTGTCGGCCACATAAAAATTACCCGCAGCATCTTTTACCATGCTTGTAGGAAAATTAAATTGAGCAGCCGTACCAGTACCATCAGCAAAGCCCTGGCTGTTGCCCACAAACGTGGTGGTATATCCATTTCCAAAATAGGAAAATGTTGGGCCGTTTACCTGCACACCAGGCGTTTTTTCTATCTTAACCACACCAGACCCGGCGCCAGCCGGTACTGTAGCAGTAATAGAAGAGTTGGTGGCATTTTGCACTGTGGCCTGTACGCCATTAAAATACACTTTTAGCGTGGCTAAATTGGTGCCGAAGTTAGTACCCGTGATAGTAACTACTGTGTTTTTTGGTCCGGATGTTGGACTGATGGCACTCACTGCAGGAGCCGGATCTGGAGTAGGAGGCGGTGTGGTGTTAGTATCTTTTTTGCAAGATACAATTGACAAAATGCTGCATGCAGCAGCCATAACAAATGGTTTGAATTTCATAAAAAATTGGTTTTTTTGTTTAAATGGGTTGATAAATTCAATGCTAAAGTAGCAGCTATTTTTACCTGTGTAAAAGCAATTGTACAAATGATACAATCGGTGTGTCAGGTGCAAAGAATGGTTATGTAGCTGAAATTGGAGAATCTAGAAAATAAAAAAATCGCGGCCATTTTTTGGCTGTGGCAGGCAATGTAAACGGCAAGTTTTACAATTCGTAAGATTAAAGTTATACCTCAAAACTTTTTACTTCATTGTGCTTTAATAAAAAAAGATTTACGGCATCATAATTTCTATCGGGAGAACTTATGCGGTACATGTAAATGGCATCGCTGTCTTCCTTAATTGTTTTCATGCAGCGAAAGGTCATATCGTTTGTGGCAAAAAAAGCTTCCATTTCTATTTTAAAAGTATTGCCAATGCCGATGGTTTTTATTCGGTAATCTTTTACCCGGTGAAATTTATTGATGAAGCGCTGTACAGGCTCAAGCACAAACAATGCTATTACTACCATGGCCGTAACCACAATAGCCAATGGATAATTATGAAAACCAATGGCCATACCTAATGCAGCAGTTACCCAAATAAGTGCCGCCGTGGTTAACCCATTAACAGAAATACCTTCTTTAAAAATCACCCCGGCGCCAATGAAACCAATACCGGTTACTATATTACTGGCTATACGGTCGGTAGTATTGCTTTCTTTAGATAGAATGGTGTATAAGCAGGAACCCACGCAAATAATGATCATGGTTCTAAACCCTGCAGGCTTGCTGCGAAATTCCCTTTCTAAACCAATGATGGCGCCAATGATAAATGCTGCCGATACCTGGGCGGCTTCTTCAAAATAAATAGAGAGATCCATAAAGATAAATTTAAGCAATAGCAGGATAAAATTAAGATAAGAATTTTAATGGCACTTAAAATAATCAAATGGTTCTTTGCAATCATTGCACTGGTATAATGCTTTGCAGGCGGTGCTGCCAAATTCGCTGATGAGTTTGGTATTGGAGGAATGGCACTGGGGGCACTCCACCACAAGGTCTGACGTCCCGTCTGATCTTGTGGTGGGTGGCGCGATACCATATGCTTTTAATTTTTGTTTACCTGCTTCCGTCATCCAGTCGGTTGTCCACGCGGGCGACAAAATCGAAGTGATCTTTATTTTTTGATAACCATTTTCAAGTAATGCCAAACGGATGTTCATAGCAATCATGTCCATTGCCGGGCAACCGGTATAAGTAGGGGTAATGATCACTTCAACCTCATCACCATTTATTTTTACATCTCTTACAATACCCAAATCCCCTATGGTAAGTACAGGTATTTCAGGATCGCAAACTTGCTGAAGAAGGGTTAATATTTTTTGTTTACCAGTATCCAAGATAAATAAAGGTTAAGCCGATGGTATCAAAAATGGCGTGGCAAAAAATGCCGTACCACATATTTCTTTTATAATGAAGAATGAGTGCATGATAAACAATACCTGCGATAAATGCATTGATTATCCCACCAATACCTAACTGTACATGATACAACGCAAAGATGATATTGCTGAGCCAGAAACTAATGGTTACAGCATGTTTACCTGCAATTGATTTTTCCAGGCGGGTAAAAATGAATCCATGAAAAACAACTTCCTCATAAAATCCTCCAATTATCCAGCCCATTGCAATAATAAAAATATAAAATGGCGTATTGTGCCTTACTTTATTGTAGCCACCCAGTTCTGCCGGTGGTAGCTTCACTATTTTTTCCAATAGCGGAAAGAAAGCATAATTTAAAAAAGCAAACAATACTATTGCAGCGAGTGTACCAATTACAACAGATCTTATTTCAAACCTCTTTACACTAAAGCCAATACTTGCAAAATTTTCTTTGTTCTGCTTTAAAAATATCCAGATAAAGAGCAGCACAGGTATACTGTATGCAAAAGGTAATGGAATAATGCCTGATTGAGGAACTAAAGTAACAAATGCAATTGCGAATAATACCAATAGTATTTCTTTCAATAGTTTCATAGGCAGTTACCAGGTGGAATTAGGATAAGCCCTTTGTACATATTGCAACTCTGCTAAAATAAAACCCAGATGTTCTGTATGTATCCCTTCTTTGCCACCAGTTTGCATAAATACTTTTTCCGGCCATGGTAATGTTGCTGTTGTAAAAACCGTTTTTACTTTTTGTAACCAACTGTCTTTTAGCAGGGCGCAATCAAAACCGGTTTGGTCTGCAGCACTTTGTGTTTCGTACGTTGCAGGTACAAACATTTCTCCTGTATAGCGCCATAATTCATCAATGGCATTCATCATCCTGTTATGGCTTTCTGCTGTACCATCACCCAAACGAATTACCCATTCACTGCTCCAGCGCAAATGGTATTTTATTTCTTTCAATGCCTTGGCAGTAATTGCTGCAAGCTGATCGTCTTTACTGTTTTGTAATTGTTCAAACAATAAATATTGATATTGGCTGAACAAATATTGCCTGAGGATAGTTTGCCCCCAATCGCCATTAGGTTGTTCAACCAGTAATAAATTTTTAAATTCCCTTTCTTTTCTTAAATACGCTAATTGATCTTCATCAGTTAACCTGTTAATTGGTTGATTGGTTGATTGGTTAATAAGTAAGGCAGCATACTGATAAAAATTTCTTGACTGCCCGATTAAGTCTAAAGAAATATTGGTGATAGCTATATCCTGTTCCAATACCGGGCCATGGCCACACCATTCCGTATTTCTTTGTGCAAGAATTAAAGTGGTATCTGCAAGGTGAAGTATATAGTCTGTAAAAAAATTATTCATTATTCATTTAAAAATTATCATTTAAACTACATGTGGTTTACTGCATCAGGTAAACTATAAAATGTGGGATGGCGGTAAATTTTATCAGCAGCAGGTTCATACAATTCACAGGCTTCTTCGGGGTTAGATGCAGTAATGTATTTACTTTCCACCACCCAAATGCTTACACCTTCCTGCCTCCTGGTATAAACATCCCGTGCATTTTCTATGGCCATGGCCGCATCTGCAGCATGCAGGCTGCCCACATGTTTATGATCAAGACCTTGTTTGCTGCGGATAAATATTTCCCAGAGCGGCCAACTGGCCTCCCCAGCCTCTAAAGGAGGAATTGATGAAGCGGTTTTTAATTCGTTGCCACCGGCATTTTCTTCAGGGATATCGCCGTAATAAAATTTTCTGATTTGAATTTTCATTTTAAAAAGAGTTTAAATTATTATGCTGCTTCCAAAGTCCCTCTTTTGGAGGGATTTAGGGAGGCTTTTTTATCCGCATATGCCATCGCAGCCTCTCTTACCCATTTACCTTCTTCATGTGCTTTTCTTCTTGCTTCTAATCTTTGTTTGTTACACGGGCCGTTACCTTTTACCACATTCCAAAATTCATCCCAGTTTATTGCGCCAAAATCATAATGTTTCCTTTCGTCGTTCCATTTCAATTTATCATCTGGTAATTGCATGCCTAATACTTTAATTTGTTCTGCAATCATATCTACAAATTGCTGGCGCAATTCATCGTTGGTTTTTCTTTTGATCTTCCATTTCATGCTTTGATCGCTGTTGGTAGATTCGCTGTCTTTTGGCCCAAACATCATCAGCGAAGGCCACCACAAGCGGTTGATGGCATCCTGGCACATGGCTTTTTGTTCATCTGTTCCCTGCGATAAAACCAATAACGATTCAAAACCCTGGCGCTGGTGAAAACTTTCTTCTTTACAAATACGCACCATGGCCCTGGCATAAGGGCCGTAGCTGGTGCGGCATAGCATTACCTGGTTTAAAATGGCAGCGCCATCCACCAGCCAGCCAATAGCACCCATATCGGCCCATGTTAAAGAAGGGTAATTAAATATAGAAGAATATTTTGCCTTGCCACTGTGTAAATCATTGATCATCTCATCCCTTGAGGTGCCCAGTGTTTCGGCAGCACTGTACAAATACAAACCATGGCCTGCCTCATCCTGTACCTTGGCAATTAAAATAGCTTTGCGTTTTAAAGAGGGTGCCCTGCTTATCCAGTTGCCTTCGGGCAGCATACCAACAATTTCGCTGTGGGCATGTTGGCTTATCTGGCGCACATTGGTTTTTCTATACGCCTCGGGCATCCAATCTTTAGGTTCTATCTTTATTTCCTCGTTGATTTTTTCCTGGAATATTTTTTCAAAATCCTGTATGGCCATAAAGGGAAATTTAGGCCTAAAGATAATAAAAACTAACGTTTGTTAGTATAAAGATTTGTTTTTTAAAACTACCGTTTAAACAAATGCTTTTCCACCAGTTCCATTACCTGGTCTTTACAATTTTTACTGATGGGCAATGTAATACCGGACAAAACCACTTCTTCGGGGTTTATAGATTTTATAGCATTTATGGCAATTAAATACGAACGGTGGATACGGATAAAAAGATGCGCAGGCAATTGTTCTTCAATGCCTTTAAAAGTGAGGTAAGCTATGTATTTTTTTTGAGCAGTATGAATGATAATGTAGTTGGCCATTCCTTCTACGTAAATAACCTCTTTGATAAATATTTTTTCAATTTGCTGGTTGCATTTAATAAAAAAATAATCGGCTGTCTCAACCTGTTTAAGGGTTGATTTTAAATCTATAAATTCTTTTGCTTTTAGTGCCGATTTATAAAACCGGTTAAAACTAATGGGTTTTAAAAGGTAATCCAGTATATCTAGTTCGTATCCCTCAATAGCATATTCGGAGTATGCAGTGGTAAAAATAACCGGTGGCAACTGCGGGTTATTTTTTAAAAAATCAATGCCTGTCATTTTGGGCATCTGTATGTCCAGGTATAACAGGTCTACTTTGTTTTGCAGTAAAAATGTGGTGGCTTCAATAGGGCTTTTACATTCGCCTGCAGCCACTAAAAAATCAATTTGTTTAATGTGCTCCAGTAAACCTTTACGGGCTATTGGTTCGTCATCAATTACCAGGCAGCTGATCATGATAATTTTAAATTTAATACCGATTCAAAAATTAAGTCGGTGTTGTAAACTAATAACTGTCCTTTCTGGGGGTACAACAGTTCCAGCCTGCGTTTTAAATTTTGTATGCCCAGTCCGCCCGATTGCAGCAGGTGCTCTACTTTTTCGCCTTTATCATAAGTATTGATTGCTTTTACCACCAGCAGCTTTTCTTTTATTTGTATATCAATATGGATCTTATTTTCTGCAGCGTTTTTAAAATGCGAAATATGTTTAAATGCATTTTCAACCAGGGTTAAAATCATAAATGGGGCAATGGCAAAACCTTCCAAACCTGTTGTAGTATGTAATTGTATATCGGTACCTGTTTCCAGCCGCTGGCTTTGCATGGCCACATAGCTTTGTATATAATCAATTTCTTTTTTTATTTCAATTTTATCAGTGTTGCAATCGTACAACTGGTAGCGCAGCATTTCCGAAAATTTTTCTACAGATGCTCTTGCAGGTAAATTAGATTTATCAATTTGAAAATAGATGGTATTGAGGATATTAAAAAGAAAGTGGGGATTGATCTGCGACCGTAAAAAATTTAATTCCGTGGTTATTTTTTCTTTTTCAATTTCATTTAAACGTTCTTCCAGCCCGTACCTGTCGGTAATTATTTTTACACCGCAGGCAATGGAAATGAAAATCAGGTTAACAAAAAGAAATAACAGGGTTATAGTAAACAATATAATAGGCTTGGGTATTACAGGCTTGCCGGTAATGAAGTGATAGATAGTGGTGCAGATCAGATAAACAATCGTAACATTAACAAACGTTAATAAAATGATACGTGCAATAAAACCACCAATTTTTTTTTGGTATAAAAAACGTGGCACCAGTTTATTGGCGGCATACCAGCAGGCCGGAAGTGATAATGTGGTGCTTAAAAAAGCGATATATAATTGTGGTGCAAAAGGAGAGGTTGGGTTATAATAGATTACTGCCATAAAAAAAGTTACAAACAACCACAGCAACATAAAAGGCAGGTAACTGAAAATTTTTTTAGTATAAAAAACAGGCATAGCGCAACAGGTTTTCTTAGCACAAAGAAACAGTAAATACAGTAACAAAGCATTTTCACTGGTGTAGAAACGGTTTCATTTGGTCAAGAAAAAAAATCGGCTCATGTAATCCGGGCTTTAGGGCAGGGCTTTGCTTTTATTTTTGGTTTCATAAACCTTAAATCAAACTTTACATGAAAAAGTCTCGTCTTGTTAATATCGGGTTTATATGCCTGATGTCATTAAGCTGCATTACAGTTAATGCACAAAAAGAAGGTAAATCATTTAGTGCAGGCTTTGGATTAGAAGGTGGCCTGCCAATGGGCAATGCCAATAAAAGCTATAAATTTTCGTCGGGAATTACAATCCGTTTCGCTTATCATGCTGGGCCAGGCCTTGTAACCCTTACTACCGGCGGGGTGGGATGGCTGCCAAAATCGGGCCTGGGTAATTCAACAAAGGCAAGCCTTCAAATACCCGTGAAGGCAGGATACAAATATGTGTTTCACAAGCCGTTTTTTGTAATGGGCGAATTGGGCTATTCTTCATTCAAAATTTATTACGACAATAATGGTACGGTGGCATCCAACTCTGCAGGAGGCTTTACCTATGCACCCACAGTAGGTGTAACTTTTAATGCATTTGAGGCAGGTATTAAATATGAAGCCACCAGCGTAAGTGGTGGTACCTTTTCAAATGTTGGCTTAAGGCTGGGCTTTAATTTTTGAAACATAAATAAACTCAACAACAATTCCACTTTCTGATTACTGCCACGCTTTAAGGTTTAAAAAAACCGAACTAGTATGTGGCACACTTTTTAAAACAACATGAAATTAAAAGCCACGTTCTGTTCTGCACTCTTTGTAATTGTACTGGGCTCAATGGGTAGTAGTAATAAAAAGAGCAATCTGTCAACAGCACAAGTTAGTAAGGTTATCATGCATACTGCCGTTGTAAATTCAGCCAATGAAATTGGTACTGCTGCAGGCAATAATAATTTGTGGCATGCCCCCTTTGGTGGAAACGCCGGTAATTAGTTGAACCGGCCAATGCTTTACACCCAATTGTTTTTATGCGCCAGGCTTATAATTTGTGCTTTACTGTTTACATGCAGTTTTTGGTAAACATTGGCAATATGTTTACGGATGGTTAATACACTAATGTCGAGTATCTCGGCAATGCGCTTTGCATCCAGGCCATTAATGGTATGCAACAAAATTTCTTTTTCTCTTTCGGTAACCAGTGCATCCAGCAAATGGGGCTCACTTGCTTTTGTATGGGTTTGCAGTTGGGCTTTGCTCAGCATATCCAGTGCTTTACGGGCAATAGCGGCACTCATTGGGGCACCCCCATTTTCCAGCACGTTGGTAATGGCATTGTGCAGGGTAATGGCACTTTCATCTTTAAGCAGGTAACCGTTTGCACCGGCCTTAATAGCTTCAAAAATTTTATCGTCATCATCAAATATGGTGAGTACAATAAAATAAATTTCGGGGTATAATGCCCTGGCAATACTAATTGTTTGCACACCATCTATACCGGGCATTTCAAGGTCCATAAATATTACCTTAGGCATTCTTTCTAAAGGCATGCCCTTCAACTGCTCTAAGCAATCATCACCATTAACTGCAACAAAACAAAAATCCAGGTCTTCAAACTGGCTTATTTTATCTGTAATACTGTTGCGGTTTATGGCCTTGTCATCTACCAACCCTATTTTTACCGGTCTGCTCATGATGTATTTTTCCAGATGTAAAGTCTTTGTTTTTTAATTGCATTGCAATACCTAATTTGTAGTACTGGATTGTAATACTAATTGGGTGCCTTTATTGGGTGTTGATGAAATAGTTAATTGCATTCCAATTTCCTTTGCCCTGGCCTTCATATTTAACAGCCCATTGCCACCAGCAGCATCCGTTTGTGCCATTCCTTTTCCGTCGTCTGCCACGGCTATGGTAATTATATTTTCGTTACTGCCAATATTGATTGCCACAGTACCGGCATTGCTGTGCTTTAACGCATTATGCAATGCTTCCTGTACTATTCTAAAGATATTAAGTGCATTTTGAGAGCTCAACCTGTTATCGTGTGTTATGTTTTCGGTTATGGCAAAATGAATCTTATCGTAAGTAGGCTTTAATTTGCTGATATAATTTTTTATCCTGTCGCTAAGCCCGGTAATAGTAATGTGATCTTTATTCAATACCCAGATCGTATCTCTTAATGAATTAATGATTTCCTGCGAATGTTGCTGCAGGTTTTGCAGTATAACGCTGTTCTTCTCCATTCCATTATTTGAAATTTTCTCCACATCAGCCCTGATGGCAGAAGCATAAGCTCCGATATTGTCATGCAGGTCAGTAGCTATTCTTTTGCGCTCATTTTCTTCTGCTGCTGCAATTGCCTGTTCTGAAAAATATTTTTCTTCCTTTATCAGCAATTCATTTTTAAGCACCTGCTTTTTTCTGTAATTGAGAAACAGTAAATAAAGTATCAGTATACCCAATACCAGGAAACTTACCGACCCATACAACCAGTAGTTTTTTTTAATGAGCGCAAATTTTTGTTGTGCAATAATATTTTCGTTTTTCTCAGTTTCATATTTTGTTTGCATTTCTGCAAGCGACTGTGCGGAATTTTTTTGATACACGGTATCTTTTAAGCTGATGATGGTTTGCAGCACTTCGGCATATTTTTCCATATTGCCCATGGCTTTGTAATTATCTGCCAGGCTGCCATACAAAAAGAAAAGTTTGGTATCCAGTTTATACTGCTTTGCAATGGCAATACCTTCTTCACAAATGGCAATACCTTTTTCGGGCTGGCCGTAATGGGCATAGTAATAACCCAGTTGCGACATATCGGAAGCGATATAAAACGGATCACCAATGATCTTTCTGATGGCCACCACTTCTTTTAAAATGGGCTCAGAGAGTTTTGCTTGTCCTGATTTTACGTATAACTCTGATTCAATAGCCAGCGAATTGGACAGGGCAAATAAATTTTCGTGCTTGCGGGAGTAACTGATGCCTTTATTAATATAATAGAATGCAGAGTCTGTTTTGCCCAGGCCGTTATAGTTGGTGGCAAGATTAGCAAAAAGTATAGCGTATTTTTCTAAAAGTAGGGTATCCGTTGTGGTATGTAGTGCTTTTAAATGCCAGGCTAAAGCCTCTTTAAGCTGATCCATTTCAAGATAGGCCCAGCCAATTAATGTTTTACCCTTTACCTGCAGCAGCACATCATTATTTTTTTCGGCAAGCGAAAAAGTTTGATAGCCCATATCAATTGCCTCTTTATACTGGTTCTTACGTACATAACACCGTCCTTTTTGATTATAACAATTGGCTTCCAGTATACCATCATGTATTTTAGACGACAGTATACCCAGGCACTGGTCTAAAAGATTTAAAGAAGAATCGATAAGCCCTTTTGTGGTGAGGGCGCCGCATTCATAATACGTAGCCTGTACCTCATCATGCAGGTTGCCCGCCTGTGTGGAAAGGGCTTTTGCTTTTTCTGCATACCACATTAAGGTATCGGGATGCAGTGTATATCCCAGTTCACAAAAAGCAAAAATGGCTTTTACCTTTTCTTCGTTGGATTGGGCGGTCAGGATATTTTTTTTCAAACCATCTATTATAGTGGTTTGTGCAAAAGTTCCATGTGCAACACAGCTGAATGCTAAAAAGAGAAGGAGTATCCTGGTTTGTTTCATGTTTGCCGACAAAGTATAATTAACAAATTACTTCATTGTTTTCAAAATACTTAATAAATTATGTCGGTTATTGTTAAGTGGTTTTAATTCAGGCGGGGAGAATTATCAACAAGATAAAATAGCAATGGATAGCAGGATGCAGGCACAGGGTTAGTTCAATTTTTTAGTCAAAGCCGGTTAATACTTTAAACGAGACGCTATTTAATATCAAAATCCACTACCACATTATCTGTTGTGGGATGGCTTTGACAGGTAAGGATAAAACCCTGTTCAACTTCCTCATGCTCAAGCCCCCAGTTTACATCCATTTCTACTTTGCCTTTTAAAAGCTTTGCTTTGCAGGTGCAGCACACACCGCCTTTGCATGCAAAAGGCAGATCGGCGCCTTGTTTTAAGGCAGCATCTAAAATGGTTTCCTTATTAAAGCCCAGGTTAAAATTAAAACTTCTGCCATCCAGCTTTACGGTTATGTTACTGGTAGCACCATTAGTATTGATACTTTGTTCATTATTTACCTTATTAACCTTACTACCCGGCGTGGTAAACAATTCAAAGTGAATTTTCTTTTTATCAATACCCTGTGCTTCTAAAAAATCTTTCACACAAAAGATCATTTGTTCGGGGCCGCAAATAAAATATTCATCAACAGTAGTATACTGCACCAGTTTATCCAGGTCAGTTAGTTTCTGCCGATCAATTCTTCCGGAATTTACAGGCGCATCTGTTTTTTCCCCGCTGAGTATGTTGATGAAATTAAAGCGCTGTAAATAATTATTTTTTAATCCTTCCAGCTCTTCAAAAAAAATAATAGATGAGCGGCTGCGGTTGCCAAACACTAAGGTGAAATTACTTTTTGGTTCGGTTCTCAATGTGGTTTTAATAATGGAAAGTATGGGAGTAATACCACTTCCTGCAGCAAAGGCTACATAGTGGTTACAATTTTGGCTTTGCAGCAGAGTATTGAATTTTCCGGTGGGTGGCAGTACTTCAATTTCATCACCGGCTTTTAAAACATCATTGGCATAGCAGGAAAATTTTCCACCCGCAACTTTTTTTACGGCAACTTTTAATTCATTTTCAAAAGGCGCTGTGCAAATAGAATAAGAGCGGCGTACTTCCTCGCCTTCAATATTTTTTTTAAGTGTAATATTTTGCCCCTGCTCAAATGTAAACTGTTTTTGTAATGCTTCGGGAATAGTAAAAGCTATAGATACACAATCGGGGGTTTCTTTTTTTACCGCTTTTATTTTAAGCGTATGAAAATGAACTGCCATAAAATTATTTAATCATGCCTTTTAATAAATGGGTTACCATATCATCCTGCAGTACTTTGGTACTGATATTTTTTTTATGCCGATGAAAAAACTCCAGGCCACGTACCGCAGATAGTAGGGTAAGCATGGCCACATACGGGTTAATACTTCTAAATTCTTTTTTCTTTATCCCATCTTCCAGTATGGCCACCAAACGTTTTTCGTAACTCCGACGCTGGTTTAAAAAATTACTGAGAAAGGGTTCCGGCAAATGCTTCCACTCGTGGTTGGCTACAAATACTTCATCAAATTCATCCAGCATCATGCTGATATGAAAGCGTATCACCAGTTCTATTTTATTACTGTTATTGCCGGGCAGGTTTTCTGCTGCCGCAAGTTGGGTAGTAAATTCATTGGCCACTTTAAGGCAAATAGCCTGTAATATTTCGCTCTTGCTGCCGATATGGTTATACAGGCTTGGGGCCTCTATGCCTACTGCATCGGCCAGCTCCCTCATGGTGGCGGCACTAAACCCTTTTGCACGAAAAAGGGCAGCCGCTTTTGTTATAATAACATCTTTCTTGCTGGTATTTTTTCCTGGCTTTATTTTGGCCATATCATCGTTTTGGCAAAACTAACGCTTATTAGTTTTTTATTTTAATTTTTATATCTTTTTGGCAATTATAAATTACTAATTTTGCGAAGGAAAATTTTAAACTATGCAATTACAAGCTGTAGACACTGTTGATAATATCTCCCCCGAAGATTTTAAAAAGAACTACTACAATACCATGAAGCCGCTGGTAATTAAAAATCTTTCAAAAGAATGGCCGGCATATAAAAAATGGACCTGGGATTATTTTATTGATATTGTTGGCGACAAAGAGGTAGGGGTGTACAACAATATTAAAAGTGACGCTTATACGCCTATCAATACAGCAGATGCCTATATGAAATTTGGAGATTATCTTAAGAAGGTAAAAGCTGGACCGCTGGATCTTCGGATATTTTTATTTAATATTTTTCAGCACGCACCACAGGTAGTAACCGATTTTGCCTGGCCCGAAAATTTGATGAAGGGTTTCGTAAAAAAATATCCAATGCTTTTTGTAGGAGGGCAAGGCTCTGTTACCCATATTCACTTTGATATTGATATGAGCCATATATTACACACCCAGTTTATTGGCCGAAAAAAAGTGTTGTTATTCCCTTTTGAAGAACAGTATAAATTGTACCGCAAACCCTGGGAGGTGTTAAGCCTTGCCAATTTTGCCAATTACAGCCAGGATTTTGACTATGAAAATTTTCCTGCAGTTAAGCTGGCCAAAGGGTATGAAGTGGTACTGGAACATGGCGATACATTATTTATGCCAGCTGGTTATTGGCACCATATGGAGTATATTGATGCTGGTTTTGCAATGAGCCTCAGGGCTTTACAAAGCAGCATGGGCGGAAAACTCACCGGCCTCTGGAAACTTTTTGGCATGCGTAATATAGATACCCTGATGAAAAAAACGGCCCCCAAATGGTGGTACAACCGCAAAAGGCGCAGATTATACCAGCTGGCAGAACAGGAATTAAAAGTTGCAGGAAAAATTTAATAAAATAAATTACTTTACTTCAAAAAAAACATTACTTTTACATCCTGCTGGTTATTTAATCCACTCCAATCTTATTTAAAGCTTTCAGGGAATTTGTATTGTACAAAACCCATTATTATCCAATTACATTTTCTATTATCCCAAATTAACTGACTTTTTAAAGAGAGTTACTTTATTATATTATATATACCTTTTTTTCTTGTGGTTTCAGAGGTAAGCAAGGCCGGAGATTTTTATCTCTGGCCATTTTTTATTTTAGCCACTCATTCCACTAATTAACACGAATTTTTTAACTGGTAATTTCGCTAATGGAGGAGTACGCTGCTATGTAAGCAATAAATACTGTAAGGGATTAATTTATCAATGATTACTCAATTGCGGCATTTAAAAAATCAATCAGCGGGTTCATTGTTTTAAAGGTAATGACTACATTTTTTACAAATGCCTTATCCTGCACCTCGGTATCGGTAAAGGATTTGGTTACAATAAAACTTTTGTGCTTTATAAACTCAATAGCGGGGTTGGTATCATCATATCCTTTAGGGGGCCTTACCAGGGCTTCGCCTTTTATACCTTCGATAAATGTTTTTTTGAAAATGGAATTGCCAATCATTTTTTTCCATTCATCAAAACTGTAATCAATCTCCTGCCTTATTTTCACCAGGTCTTTGGGTTCGGGCATCCACATACCGCCGGCAGCAAAACTATTTCCAGGTTCGATGTGCAAATAATAACCTGCACCAATTCCTTTTTTTCCATTTCGGTTAAAATACCCGGCAATATTACTTTTGTAGGGGCTTTTATCTTTACTAAAACGAACATCACGATTGATACGAAATGTACAATCCTTTGCTTTTAATTGCGCAATAGGCGGATCAAATGCAGCTATGCCAGCAATCAGTTTTTCTGTCATTAAAAGAAAATCACCCTTAGCGGCTTCATACTGTTTGCGGTGTCCTTCAAACCACGGCCTGTTATTATTCTTCTTAAGGTCTTTTAAAAATTTTAAGGTAGATGCCTGCAACATAAGAATATATTTAGAGAACGAATTTACATAAAACAAAAAAGGAATCAACAGAAGCTGATTCCTTTTTATACTGTACTTATAACTTTGTACTTTATTTACTCTTTGTACTTATTTTACCCTGCCCCAGTTTTCGCCGCTTTTAATACGGTATAAAGTCATTTCACTTACTTTATATTTTGCAGCAATTTGCTTGTAGGTTAATTTTCTTTTAGGATTTTTAATCATATCCTTTATCACTTTTACCTGTGTGGCATTAAGCTTCAGGCCTTCGGTTCTGTTAGCCTGCCTTTTTTTATAGGCAATTTTTTCGGGGCTGAATTGTTGATGGCTGCTTACTTCATCCAGTGTTGCCCATTTTAAATTTTTGAACTGGTTATCTTTCTTTTTATGATTGACATGAATTACATACTTATGTTTTGGAGACGCTTTTTTACAAAATTGCCTCGCCACTTCCCTGTGGATGTAGATGGTACCATTGCCGCCATTTACATGCAGGTTAAGTGTTCGGTAACCCGAAGTAATGGAACCGGTTAATAATTTTCCGTCTTCTGCAATATTTTCACTAAAACTTGCAGCTCTGCCTAAAGATGATACAGCGTACTTTTTACGAAGTGTTTTTGATCCGGTGAACTGAATGGGTTTCCAAACTTCGCCGGCGATTTTTTTAATCATTGCAATATGATTTTAATGGTGGTATCCGGGCTCATGCGTTTACCCGAACAAATAAGGTTCAAAGATAAATATAAAAAGAATTTTACCAACTAGAAAGCATTTTTAAAAAATCTTCTTCAGTTATTATTTTAATGGTAGCTATTTTTTTTGCCTTTTCCAGCTTACTACCTGCATCGTCTCCTACCACAAGGTAGTCTAATTTACTACTAACGCCACTTACAATTTTTCCACCGTCCTTTTCTGCCAAAGCCTCTGCCTCACTTCGCTTAAGCTTGTTGAGGGTACCCGTAAATAAAAATGTTTTGCCGGCTAAATTACCCCCTGTTGCCAACTCTTTATGCTCATTCTTAAGCTGTACACCCAATTCTTCCAGGCGCTGCAGTAATTTAATATTCTCCGGGTCGGCAAAAAAAGCATAGATGCTTTTGGCCACTTTTACGCCTACATCTTCCAGTTGTTGCAGCTCTTCCTCGGTATAATTGGCAAAATCATTCAGGTGTTGCACTGCATTGGCAAGGGTTTTGGCCGTGGTTTCGCCAACATAACGGATACCCAACCCGTAAATGATGCGGTGCAGGGGCTGCGTTTTACTGGCTTCAATAGCCGCCTGTAAATTGGTGATGGATTTTTCGCCAAAGCCATCCATCTTCCTGATAGCATCAAACGGTAATGTGTAAACACCCGGCACATCTTTTAAAAAACCCAACTCATAAAATTTTCGAACATTCGCCTCTCCAAAACTGCGTATGTCCATGGCATCTTTACTTACAAAATGAATGATGCGTTCCACTACCTGGGCCTCGCAGTTAATATTGGTACAGCGCCATACTGCCTCATCTTCTGTTTTAAATAATTTATGCTGGCAAACCGGGCAGTGGGTTGGAAAGATGATCTTTTGCTCATCGCCCTTTCTTAATTCGGCAAACGATTTTACAATTTGCGGTATCACATCCCCGGCACGTTCAATTAATATCGTATCCCCCAGCATCAGGTCTTTTTCTTTAATGTACTCTTCATTATGGATGGAGATACTACTAACGGTAACACCCCCTACCTGTACCGGTTCCAGTTTTGCTACCGGGGTAACCGCACCGGTTCGCCCCACCTGGTATTCAATACCAATTAATTTACTGGTGCCCTGCCTGGCTTTAAATTTAAAAGCAATGGCCCAGCGGGGATGGTGTGACGTCATACCCAATCTTTCCTGTAACTGCAGGTCATTTACTTTAATCACCATGCCATCAATTTCATAAGGCAGGGTATCCCTTTTTTGTTCAAATTCTTCCACGTGTTTTATTACCGCATCAATACCCTGTACCACTTTCATTTCTTTTTGCGGACTCCTGAAACCGAGGTTCCAGAGCATCTCTAACATACCACTGTGCGTTGTTGGTTCTTGGTTGTTAGAAGTTAATTGACCGCTTTTATTTTTTCTGTCAGCTGTCAACTGTAAACTATCAACTATATAGCTAACATGATATAAAAAAGCTTCCAGGTTTCTTTTACCTACCTCTGCGGTGTCCTTTATACGCAAACTTCCTGCAGCGGCATTGCGTGGGTTGGCCAATGGCGGAATACCCTCTTCAATCAGTTTATCGTTGTAAGCTTTAAAATTATTTTTGTTCATTAACACCTCGCCACGTACTTCAATTTGCTGTATCCCGTATTCACTAAATTTTGCCGACAGCGGTACCGATTTTATTTGTTTGGTATTGGTGGTGATCTCATCACCTACAGATCCATCGCCCCTGGTAGCGCCACGGGTAAACAGGTCGTTTTCGTAAATCAATGAAATGCTGGCCCCATCAAATTTTGGTTCTACACAATATTCAATACTATCCAGCCCGCTAAGTTCACGGGCCTTCCTGTCAAAATCATTTAAATCATCCGCATTGTAACTGTTTTCTAAACTCAGCATAGGTACCAGGTGCTGTACCTTGGGAAAATCTTTTACCAAACCGGCACCTACCCTTTGCGTTGGTGAATCCGGGGTTACTGCATCGGGGTTTTTGTTTTCAAATTGTTCTAATTTTTTATACAGTGTATCGTATTCAAAATCGCTGATGAGCGGATCGTTTTGTACATAGTAACGGTATTCGTGAAAACGAAGGATGTTTCTGAATGTATCCACATTCTGTTTTGTACATTCTGTTTTCGATTTTACAAATGATTCCGTTTGCTGCTGCAGCGCTTTTGTTTGACTACCGTTGTACATAAATAAGTATCTTCTGCACCAAAGATAAAAATTGTAAAGCCCGTTTTAGTATTTTTGAAAAAACTTTTTATGCCATTGAAAAAACTTACTACGTATAACTTAGTACTTATCACTTTTTATACTTTATTACTCTTCCCCTTTTCCTCCTGCAAGTTTCGGCAAAAAGTACCACTGGTGATAAACCATGCGAAAATTTATACGGCGGATGATAAATTTTCAGAGGCAGAAGCCATGGCCATCAGCGATGGAAAAATAATTGCCATTGGCACTAATGACGAAATACTGAAAGAATACGAAGGCGAAGAAGAACTGAATGCAGCAGGTAAAACTATCTTTCCCGGCTTTATAGATGCACATTGCCACTTTACCGGTTATGCCACTGATTTGTGGAAGTGCAGTTTAACCGGTACCAGTTCTTTTGATGAAGTGATTGATAAAATGGTTGCCTACAGTAAAGCAGCACCTATGGAATGGCTATATGGCAGAGGCTGGGATCAGAATGACTGGGATGTTAAAGAGTTTCCATCCAAAGAAAAACTGGATGCTTTGTTTCCCAATCGCCCCGTTTTTTTAAAGCGTATTGATGGCCACGCAGCATTGGCCAATCAAAAAGCGTTGGACCTTGCGCAGGTAACCGCTGCAACAACCATAGCAGGAGGCAGTTTAGAATTGAAAAACGGTAAATTGACAGGTATATTAATTGATAATGCCATGGGGCTGGTGGAAAAAGTGATTCCTTCAATAAGCGATACTCTTGCAAGAAAATATTACATCGATGCACAAAATACCTGTTTTGCTTTAGGCCTTACGGGTGTGCATGACTGTGGGGTTAGTGAGCATACCATTGACCTGGTTGATGCAGAACAAAAAGCCGGGCACTTAAAAATGAAGATATATGCCATGCTTAGCGATAACCCTGATTATTACGACAGGTGGATAGCAAAGGGGATTTATAAAACTGATCTGCTTACTGTAGGTGGTTTTAAATTATATGGTGATGGCGCATTGGGCAGCCGCGGCGCCTGTTTGCTGCAGGATTATACCGATAAGCCCGGCTGGAAAGGTTTTTTACTAAGCGATCCCAAACATTTTGCTGAGGTGGCTGCAAAACTGGCCAACACCAAATTTCAAATGTGCACACATGCCATTGGCGATAGCGGCAACCGGGAGATCTTAAAAATTTATGCTGCAGCGTTGAAAGGAAAAAATGATAAACGCTGGCGTATTGAACATGCTCAGGTGATAAACGCTGATGACTTTGACCTGTTTGGTAACTACAATATTATCCCGTCAGTACAACCAACCCATGCCACCAGTGATATGTACTGGGCAGATAAAAGACTGGGCCCCGAAAGAATTAAAAATGCATACGCTTATAAAAAATTGTTGCAACAAAACGGGTGGATACCATTGGGAACAGATTTTCCGGTAGAGGATATTTCTCCTTTTAAAACATTTTATGCAGCTGTTGCAAGAGAGGATAGTAAAGGGTTCCCCACTGGCGGCTTTCAAATAGAAAATGCTTTAAGCAGGGAAGAAACTTTAAAAGGAATGACCATTTGGGCAGCTAAAGCTGCATTTGAAGAAAAAGAAAAAGGCAGTTTGGAAAAAGGGAAGGCAGCTGATTTTATTATTGTAGATACCAACCTGATGACTTGTGACGCAGCTAATATTTTAAAAGCCACTGTTAATCAAACCTATATCAACGGAAAAAGCGTTTACAAGAAATAGCACACAAGATTTATTTTGGAATTTGAATTAATGTGTTAGTTTTACACATTAATTCAAATTGCTTGTTTATGAAGAGATGCCTGCTTTTGCTGGTGCTGTTTTGTATGGGAACAGTATCCTACTCACAACGTTTACTCAACTGGTCACCAGAGTTTCCGATAGATAATTCCAACCTTAGTATTACAGTGGATTGTGCCAAGGGCAACCAGGGCCTTTTCAATTTTGAAAGTGGAAATTCGGCCAACGTATATGTACATGTGGGTGTGATCACCAATTTAAGTACCGGTCCATCCGACTGGAAGTATGTAAAATTTGTATGGGGTACCGCCGACCCGCTGGCCCATGCCACACCGTTAGGTTCAAACAAATATCAATACACCATTAATAATGTGCGAAGTTTTTTTGGTGTACCTGCTGGGGAAATCATCAAAAAAGTAACCGTGATCTTCAGAAATGCCACCGGAACATTAAAACAGGTAAACTCCGATGGGAGTGATATGTACCTTCCTGTTTATGGTACTTCAGAATATGCAGTACGGCTTAACTTACCTCCCTTTGAGCCACGTTATATTCCCTGGATTGAACCCTTAAGTGTAAGTGTAGGCGGCAATATCAATATCACGGGCGTATCATCTGCCAATGCAGCATTAACATTAAAATTAAATGGCAACGCAATAGGTACCGTGGCAAGTGCCATTACAATTTCTGCCAATCCAACTATTACTACTGCCTGCAATCAAAAAGTGATGCTGGAGGGTAATGACGGATCGGGAATTAAAAAAGATTCTTTTGAATTTTATATTCCGCCTACCACTACTGTAGCATCTTTACCTGCAGGTGTACAGGAAGGTATTAACTATGCAGCCAATAACACATCAGCTACATTGGTACTTTATGCGCCGGGAAAATCCAACGTGGTGGTGGTAGGAGATTTTACCAACAACTGGTCTGTAGATTGTGCCTATCAAATGAATAAAACACCAGATGGTAATTATTTTTGGTTAACTGTTAACGGCCTTACTCCCGGAACAGAATATGCCTACCAGTATTTTATTGACAACAGTAATAAAATTGCCGACCCCTATACACAAAAAGTACTTGATCCTGATAATGATCAATTCATCAATGCCACCACTTACCCTAATCTTAAGCCTTACCCAACGGGCTTAACAACCGGCATTGTAAGTATATTGCAAACTGCCGAGCCCCAATATACCTGGCAGGTGCCCAACTTTAGCAGGCCCGATAAAAAGAACCTGATGGTATACGAACTGTTGATCAGGGATTTTACAGCGCAACACAGCTACCAGTCATTGATAGACTCTTTTCAATATTTTAAAAATTTGGGTATCAATGCTATTGAGCTAATGCCCATTAATGAATTTACCGGTAATGAAAGCTGGGGCTATAATCCAATTTTTTATTTTGCACCTGACAAATACTATGGTACAAAGAATAAACTAAAAGAGTTTATAGACAAATGCCATTTAAACGGTATTGCTGTTTTACTGGACGTGGTGTACAATCAATGTGACAATAATGCACCCCAGGCTAAAATGTATTGGAATGCCACTACCAATCAACCTGCAGCCAATAACCCCTGGTTAAACGTTAGCGCACCGCATCCTTATAGTGTGTTCAACGATTTTAATCATACGTCAACG
>Ga0302164_10000230_pt1 | contig 20734 bp, 19 predicted proteins | sample I_Fen_E3_1_FD_193500 | JGI IMG/M metagenome (GOLD analysis project Ga0302164, IMG submission 193500) | Peat permafrost microbial communities from Stordalen Mire near Abisko, Sweden - I_Fen_E3_1 | ecosystem: Environmental > Terrestrial > Soil > Wetlands > Permafrost | place: Sweden: Abisko...
GTCTATGTCCTGATCCATTCCGGATTCACGAATGCTGATTCGATAGCAATAACCCTGCTCTTCAGATTTTTTGAATTCTGGCTTCCTCTCTTTGCCGGTGTAGTGAGCTTTCTGCTGAAAGTTGATAAACTTATAATGCGGATATTTCCTGCCATCCTGATTTTTGCTCTGGGGATTGTGAACATAATCTCAGTATTAACTCCGGCTCTTCCTGAAAGATTAAGCCTTTTAAAAGATTATTTACTTGTTGGCTTTGTCAGCTTTTCGAACAGCTTTGTATTCATTGCAGGTTTGTTTCTGCTGGTAACAGCCGCCTTTATGCTTAGAGGATTGCGGACTGCCTGGTGGTTTGCTATAGCTTTAAGTGTCATTTCTATTTTTGGCCATATCACCAAAGGTATTGATTATGAAGAAGCTACAGTAGCACTTCTCATTCTTGGCTCTCTGGTTGCAACAAGAAAGGAGTACCATATAAAGACAAACCCAAGGCTTGGAACAGTGGGGTTACAAACAGCAATGTTAAGTATGGCTGCTGTAATGCTTTATGGTGTGGTAGGATTCTATTTCCTCGACAAGAAACATTTTCAGATTGATTTCAATATTTTTCAGTCGTTCTGGTATACACTTCAGAATTTTTTTCTGATCGGAAGCAGCGATCTGATACCCCGCGACTCTTTTGCACGCTATTTTATTTACCTGATAAAGATAAGCGGCTTCGCCTCAATATCATTTCTGGTCTATTCTCTCGTAAGACCTTATGTATTCAGGGTTACTCCGACTGATGGGGAAAGAGAGAGGGCTAAATCACTTACTCAGCAATTTGGGAATTCCGCTCTCGACTTTTTCAAAACTTATTCTGACAAATTTATATTCGCCCCACCGGAAATTAATGCATATATCTCTTACCGGGTCAGCAGAAACTTTGCTGTAGTTCTTGAAAATCCAGTTGCTGAAAACTGGGATGAGATGAAAAAATGCGTTGTCTCCTTCAGCAGGTATTCATATGAGAACGGCCTGAAAGATATTTATTACCGTGTTCCAAAAGAGAGTCTGCCAATTTATTTTGAACTATCAAGGAAGAGCCTTTTCCTTGGTCAGGAGGGGGTGGTTGACCTTGATTCGTTTTCACTGGAAGGAGGTGAAAAAAAGTCCATCAGGAACGCATTGAACAAAATAAAAGAACAAGGCTATACAACGCATATAAATGCTCCTCCGCTGCGTGACGGGCTGATACAAAAGCTCAAGGCTGTAAGTGATGAATGGCTGAAACTTACTGACCGTGAGGAAATAATCTTTTCGCAGGGTATGTTCGTTGAAAAAGAGATAAAAGAACAAACTGTAATCACCATTGAAAACAATGAAGAGAAAATCATTGCTTTTCTGAATATCATTCCTGACTTTGTAAAAAACGAAGGAACATATGATTTGTTAAGGAAGACCAATGATGCACCCAACGGGATAATGGACCATATCCTTGTAGAGATGTTTAAATATTTCAAAGCCAGCGGTATAAAATGCGTTAATCTGGGCTTTGCACCAATGTCCGGGCTTAATGATCCTCACAATTTCACAGAGAAATCAATGAAGTTTGCTTATGAGAAAATCCGTTCTTTCTCCAGCTACAAAGGTCAGAGAGATTATAAAGAAAAATTTAATCCTCTATGGAATGATAAATTTTTAATTTATAGTAACGACTACGATCTGCTTCAGGTACCAGGGGTCCTGGCACAGGTGATAAAACCCTGAAAACTCCTTTTTAAACGCTTACAAATCTTCTATATAAATTATTTTCGATATTCATTTATACGAAAATAATTGACACTTTTGTATCGATAGTTAACAACAATAGCATGAAGCGTTTCTTTATTCTTGTCTGTTTCTTTTGCCTTTCATACATATCTTCTTATTCTCAAAGCTTTACTGACAGTAATCTTCCTATTGTATTAATTATTACGGATGGCGGAGTTGAAATACCGGATTCACCAAGGGTTCTTGCCACAATGAAAATTATTTACAGGGGGAACGGGTTACGAAATTACCTTACCGACCAGAATACACCGGGATACCTTAACTACAATGGGCGGATAAGCATAGAAATAAGAGGCTCAAGTTCACAGGTGCTTCCAAAAAAACAATTTGGGCTTACGACTTTAAAGGCTGATAATACTTCAAATAATAATGTAGAATTACTCGGAATGCCAGAAGACAATGACTGGATTCTTAACGGACTTGGATTCGAACCCTCACTAATACGCGATTATCTTTGCTATAACTTGTCACGGGCGATAGGGGAATACGCAAGCAGAACTGTCTATTGCGAAGTGATGATAAACGGATTTTACAATGGACTATATGTCTTTCAGGAAAAAATAAAACAGGGATCCGACAGGGTCGACATTATGAAAATAGGCACACTTGACAATGTTGCCCCGGCTGTTACCGGAGGATATATCACCAAAGCTGATAAGACAACCGGAGATGATCCCGTTGCGTGGACAATGTCGAGTTCCATAGGTACAAACGATGTTGCATTCATTCATGATCAACCAAAACCTGAAAATGTAACAGCCCAACAAAACGATTATATCCGCTCTGAATTTCTGAAGCTCAGCAGTACCGCTTCATCTGCCAACTCATCTTTCGAGAATGGTTATCCATCGGTGATAGATATCCCGTCATTTGTCGATTTTATGATAATAAGCGAATTATCGGCAAATGCTGATGCTTATCAGTTCAGCACATATTATTATAAAGACCGGAATGGTAAATTAAGAGCAGGTCCAATCTGGGACAATAACCTTACTTTCGGAAATGACCTGTTTTTATGGAATTTAGACAGGAGCCATACAAATACATGGCAGTTTTCCAATGGTGACAATGAGGGCCCAAAATTCTGGAAGGATCTTTTTTCAAACCAGGATTTCAAATGTTATTTATCCAAAAGATGGAATGAGCTTATACAACCAGGGCAGCCTTTAAATTATTCTGTTATAGAAAATCTTATTGACCAGACAATTGCGACAATTAGCGAAGCGGCGATCAGGGAAAATACAAGGTGGGGCACTGTGCCCAATTTATCAACGGAAATAAGCGATATTAAAGATTGGTTGAAACTTAGAATTGCGTGGATGACAGCAAATATCGGCCCATATTCAAACTGTAGCAATGTGGAAACACCTTCGCTCGTAATTACCAAAATCATGTACAATCCGAATACCACTGCTGATTTTCCTGTCAGCAATGATCAGGAATTCATTGAAATACAAAATACCGGACATGAAACTATTGACCTCACCGGCGTTTATTTCAGCGGAACAGGATTTGTTTACCAATTCCCTGCATATTCTGAGATTTTTCCAAATTCCAGGAAAATACTTGCAAGCAATTCAGCGGTATTTATAGCCAAATATGGGATCTCACCTTCGGGACAGTTCACCAGGAATCTGTCTAATAAAGGTGAAAAACTTCTCCTCGCAGATGGGTTTGGAAATGTAATTGACAGTGTACGGTACTCAAATCTGCCTCCCTGGCCTGATGCTGATGGCAACGGATATTATCTTGATTTAATAGACCCTTCATCTGATAATAATATTGCCGCTAACTGGACAGCATCCACAAATACTATCGTATCTGTACGAGAAACTGAAAACAACAATAACCTGAAGTTTTATCCCACACCTGTAAAAGATATTCTCACTATAGAATCTTCAACCACAATCAGAATTGCAGAGCTGTATGATTTCCAGGGCAGGTTAATTCGGAATATTGCTGTAAATTCCGGTACATACAAGCTCGATATGAGTTCATGTCCCAGAGGTATCTACCTTGTTCAGGTATTTACCCCGGCAGGGAACTTTATAAAGAAAATAATAAAGGAATAAAAGCAGATTTGCAGTTGTCAGATGAACAACAAAGTAACGGATTCACTGTTATAGAAGTGTAATCTTTGCGAAATCCTTTGAGTGCTTCTGCCTACAGGCAGGCAGGTTTGTGATAAAAGCTGAATTCTAATGACAACAAGAATCTGTTTTTTAATACTACTTTTTTCTTCGGTTATTTTACAATCCGGAATTTCTGAGAATGAAACTTCGAAGACAGCAACTATTAGTGGTTTTATAAGAGATGCCAAAACTGGTGAATCTCTGACCGGAGCCGTCATTTATCCGAAGGAGAATCCGACAATAGGGATTACTTCAAACTCTTACGGATATTTTTCCCTTACGCTGCCTATCGGCAAGTACTCCTTAATAGTACATTTCCTGGGCTACAAAACAACGATCATTCCCCTGGATTTAAAAGAGAACATAAAGCTGAATTTAAACCTTGCTGAAGAATCTATCTCCTTAAAAGAAATTACAATTGTGGGAGAGAAGAATAACATTAATGTGGTTCAGAATGAGTTGATCTCTAAAATAAATATTAAGGAAATCCAGAATATACCCGTTATTCTTGGCGAAAAGGATATTTTAAAGACCATTCAGTTGTTACCCGGGGTAACGCCTGCAGGAGAAGGGAATGCAGGCTTTTATGTCAGGGGCGGAGGGGTTGATCAGAATCTTATCCTGCTCGATGAAGCTCCTGTATATAACCCGTCTCACCTTCTCGGTTTTTTTTCTACTTTCAACTCCGACGCAATAAAAGATATTACATTATATAAGGGAGGTTTCCCTGCTGAATACGGAGGTCGCTTATCGTCAGTTGTTGATATTAAAATGAATGAAGGGAACAATAAAGAATTTCATGTATCGGGAGGCATAGGAATTATTGCTTCCCGTTTAGCTGTTGAAGGACCAATTTTTAAAAACAAAGGCTCCTTCATGATTGCTGCCCGACGGACTTATGCTGATCTTTTTCTCAGACTCCTTTCAAGTAAAGGAGCAGATTCCACTGCCAGTAAATCAACGCTCTACTTTTACGACCTGAACATGAAAGTCAATTATCAGTTATCGGAAAGAGACCGGTTATATTTCTCATGTTATGCTGGCAGGGATAATTTCAACCTTGGTGGTACTGTGGGCCTTAACTGGGGAAATGTCACTGCCACAACCAGGTGGAACCATATTATAAACGATAAAATATTTTCCAACACTTCGTTAATTTTCAATAAATACAGTTATAATTTTAATGTGGCGGTTGGCAACAAGACTATGAAGGTAATATCTCAAATACAGGACTGGAACCTGAAAGAAGACCTTCATTATTATCTGAATTCAAACAATACCGTAAAATTTGGTTTCAATTCCATCTATCATACTTTTGTTCCAAGCAAAGTGGATAGTACTGTTTTTTTCCATGTCAAATCTGTAGATAACCGCTATGCCCTTGAGAACGCACTTTATATATCCAATGAGCAGACAATTTCGCCTCATCTTAAGGCGACTTACGGATTGAGATATTCGCTCTTCAGCTCTATCGGTCCAGGTACTGTATACACCTACAATCAGGTTGCAGATGTTGTGGATTCCGCAACTTATCCTAAAGGGAAAATTTTCAATTCCTTTGGCGGATTCGAACCAAGACTATTGGTGAATTACATCATAAATGATTCAAGTTCCGTTAAAGTTTCTTATGCACGCACCCGTCAGTATATTCATCTGTTATCCAACACGACTTCAACAACCCCATTTGATCTATGGGTCCCCAGCAATACCAATATTTTGCCTGAAATTGCAGATCAGTATACCCTTGGTTATTTCAGGAATTTCTCAAATAATATGTTTGAAACATCCGTGGAAGTATATTATAAAACTCTGCGAAACCAGATTGATTACAGAAACGGAGCCAATCTTATCCTGAACAGTAAAGTGGAATCACAACTGGTATTTGGAAAAGGAAGGGCCTATGGAGTTGAGTTTCTGATCAGGAAAAAGTATGGCAAACTGACGGGCTGGATAAGCTATACACTTTCGAAAACAAAAAGACAGTTTCCCGATATCAATGGTGGCAACGTGTTTCTTGCAAAACAAGACAGACCAAATAACCTTGCTATTGTGGGAATGTATGAACTCAATCCTAAGCTTACTTTTTCGGCCACCTGGATTTTTATCAGCGGGAATGTTGTTACTTTTCCAAGCGGGCGTTATTATGTCGATGGCAATGTTGTTCCCTACTATACCGAGAGGAACGGATATCGGATGCCCGACTACCACAGGTTAGACATAGGTCTTACCTGGCAACGGAAAAAGACAGAAAAATTTGAGAGTAACTGGAACTTCTCAGTCTACAATGTTTATGGACGTTCCAATGCATATGCAATAAACTTTCAGCAGGACCCTAATGATCCTGCGAAGATGCAGGCTGTGCAATTATCTCTTTTCAGGTTTGTGCCTGCTATTACCTATAATTTCAAATTTTAAGAGTATTCAGAAATGATAATAAAACCAGAAATAAGAATTAAAGGCGCACCAGGGATTGTTTTATTACTGGTGACTATTATTGTGTTCTCAGGTTGTCAGAAAGTTATTAATGTTGATCTGAACGAGGCTGCACCGCGAATAGTCATTGAAGGGTTGATCAACGACAGACCGGGTCCTTACACAGTCACGATAAGTAAATCAGGAAGTTACTTTAATCAGCCAGTATTGGAATCAGTTACAGGTGCAAAGGTTATAATAACCGATAGTAACGACGCTACGGATTCTTTAAAGGAAGTCTCATCCGGCGTTTATATAACTTCAAAAATCAGGGGTATTCCAGGAAAAACATACACCTTAAAAGTTATATCGGAAGACCAGGAATATGATGGTTCTTCAACTATTTTAAATCATGTTAATATTGATTCGTTGACCCTGGTAAGAGACCTTAATCAGCGTTTCGATTTCGGTGGTAACCCTCAAAAGGATTCTCATTATGATATTCATTGTTTTTTCAGGGACCCCATAGAAAAGAACTTTTACAGGATACTGGTATATAAGAACGACTCCATTAACACCGAAAGCTACAGGTTGTATGATGATCAATATACAAATGGTGAGGAAACGGAATTACGTGTTTCAAATGCACAGTCAGGAAACACCTACAGGGTAGAGCTTTTATCACTCGATCAGCAAACTTATGGGTATTACCGGACACTTGAAGATCTCCTACATACAAATCCTATTTTCGGTTCAACACCTGCTAATCCGAATAATAATCTCAGCAATGGAGCATTAGGTTACTTCGGAGCATGTGCTGTTTCATCCAAAACGATGGTCGTCACTGATTCAATGCTAAGCACGGTAAATTAGGATTTGATTCTTCACTATACACTTTCCTATTTCTTCAGACTTGCTTTTGAAAAAACATAATCGGGGATTTTAGTATTGAATTCAATATCCATTATCTGGAACTCGGTTCCATCTCCCTCTTTAAGCACATCCTTGAAGAGAATTTTCTTAGGATACCATCTGCCCTGAATCAGCAAAACTTCAGAAAGTTCCATTTTTTTTAGCAGGACACCGCTTTTTGCATATAGATCCTTTCTCAGGGGAATGAAACGATCCTTATCCACCCAGATTTTTTGAGTTTGATATGCAACATCGGCAGTATTTGCAATAAGAGTAATAACCCAGCAATTCCGGTCAGCGATTTTTTCTTCTCCATCTACTTTACCGTTATAATGATTAAGAAGATGCGGATCTTCCATCATATCTTCGTACGACAGATCAGAACCCATCACCGATTGCCTGAGCATATGTCCTGAAATCTGTATAATTCTGTCGGTCTCCGGTGAGAATATCCACAGAAGATTGTCGAGTTTAAGCATTTTTGTTCCCTGTTCACGGGGTGGAGAGATATACTCTGTGAAGGATTTATTTTCACCCATACTCCATGATTTGGATTCTATTGTTCTGGTATTTCTTGGATTATGGATTATCATTTTTGAGGTAAAAACTCTCGATTCGGCCGACATATTCCTGTCTACCTTTTCGATTATTTCTCTTGCCGAAGGATTCTGTGCATTTGTTGAAACACACAACAATATCATAGGTATAGTAATTTTTCTCATGCTTCCAGTTCTTTAAATAATTGTGCTGTTTTACGTTTATAAATTCCAATCCCTGAAAGAGCTGTTCCGGTAATCGTTGAGAGTAGTCCCGGGATAAAGCCGATAAAGAATGCAGGTAGTGTTATCCTTGCGTGGAATACCGATGGCATCATAATGGATGAGCTCTTCATCATTGAACCTATGTCGAGACCATGGTTTTGCAGGTAAAGAGAAAGGATAAGTCCGATTAATGTTCCTGTAAATGAACCTGCGATACCAATTAGTACGGATTCATAAATCATTGTCCTGTAAATATGTGAATAATCCTCCCCGATTGCAAGACGTGTTCCGAATTCAATATATCTTCTCAGACCGCCAAGCAAGCCGGCATTCCAGAAAACAAGAGACATTGAGAGAACAAAAACGAACACAACCAATCCTCCCACCTGGCTTATCTGGTCCATCACCTGTCCAAGGTTATTCTGTTTACGCAGAGTAGTGATAATGGGAGCATACATATCATCTGAAGGAGGGAAGAGCTTATTAAACCGGTTAACAACCTGTTCGGCAACTTTATCGTCATAATAATTTCCAGGCAGGTATCCTGTTATTTCGCCGGCCGCATCATTCATGTCGAGTGCTGCCCTTACATCCTTTAAATCGATAATAACTGAACCCTGATCCATAGCTGGCGTACCGAATACAATTGTACCGGCAACAGTATAGTTGTACATTGCCATGCTTCCGTTCATCGTCGAGCCAATAAGAGTAACCGTATCACCGGGATTCACTTTAAGCTTTTGTGAGAATAATTCACTCATTAGTATTTCCCCCTGATGTGATGGTAACCTTCCTCTTCTAAGTGACTTCACAAGGTTGAATCTTTCTGTTTCAGACTGATCGCCCGAAAGGAGGTCAATACCTAATCCTATCGCAGGTCCCTGTGTACGGGTCTCACCTTTTTGATCGGGAGCATCGATAAGTCCGCCGAAATGAATCCGCTGTTCCCATTTCATTCCGGGAAAGTTATTTTTAAGTTTTATTATAAGAGAATCCACCCCCGTGAGAGCAAGATCGTTTGGTATCTGGTCAATATTTCTGGCATATGGTGCAGTCATTATTTTGACATGTCCGGTTGAGAATCTGGCGTTTAATTCAATACTGTCATTCAGAAAACCGTTTAACCAGCAATAGAGAGTTACTGTAAGCATAACTCCGATAGTCGCTACTATGACCGGGAGGAGACTTCTTTGTTTGTCTCTGAATATTCCTTTAAATAAAAATCTGATCATTGCAGTTTCCCCCTTAAAGCTTCTGTTGGTTTCATTTTGGCTATCCTGCGTGATGGCAGGTAACTTACTATTGTGGTTGTTATCATGATAATGACAATAGTAGTGACTACGAGTCCCAGGCTGTAGACAGGGAATATCTTATCGGCAATGACCAGGCCATAACTCTTACCGGCACCTGCAAAGGACATGCCTTTAGCTGCCTGCAAGGCGAGCAGGGGGATGCCGTAAACAGCGGCCAGCAGGGCAGCTAATACGGAATTTAATGAACCCTCTAAAGTAAAAAGTCCAACTACCTGCGACCGGGTCATTCCAAGTGCAATATATGTTCCTATCTCTTTTTGTCTTCTGAAGATTGAAAGTACCTGAGTATCAAAAATGGCGAGCATTGCAAGACTCATCAGGATAACATACAAAACAATTCCACCTACGGATTTCATTTTAATTATATCGGTGACGGTTTTAAGAAGGTCCTCACTGCTCTTGAATTTCCATCCTTCAGTTGTCCTTCCTGTTTTATCAAAATTCCCGCAAACAAGTATTGTTGCTTCACCCGGCGTTCCCATCATTTTCTGTAATTTGTTGAGAGGAACCCACACCTGCCCTGCGTCGACAGAAGGTACATTGGTTTCGAAAATACCAATTACTTTCATCTCGTTTGCATCAAAAGTTCCATGAACATCACGCCAGCGAATGGTGATAGCATCACCGACTTTCAGGCCATTGTCTCCGGCCATTTTACTTCCTATCAGCACTGGCAAATCGACATCGCTTTTAAGGAAAAGGGAGCCAGGTAATTTCAAAACCTTCTGTTCAGGATCTATTCCTTTAATCAGTATACTCTGTATCCGTCCTCCGGGGTAGATAGTACCCTGTGCAATCAGGACAGGAGCAATTTCCCCCCTGGATAAAAGTGTGTCAAAGGTTGACGGAATCTTTGAATGGGCATCAGATAGTGAGAAGGGATCGTAAGGATCGTAAGATGACTGCCAGTACTGCCCGGTGCCGGTTTCCCAGTTGAACATATCATTTCTTGCCTGCCTGTCCCATCCGTTCAACAATCCTTTATGCCAGATTATTATCAGGAATGAAAAAGAAAGCACAATCACATTGAGCCAGGTTCTAAGCCCTGCTCCAATAAGATTTTTTGCTGCCAGTTTAAATAACAGATTCATTTTCAGGGGATTTATTTATTTATCATTTCATCCTTTGCGACTTTCCCGTCAATAAGGGATATCTTTCTTTTAAGATATGAGATAACCTTGTCATCGTGTGTAGCAAAGATGAAGGTAGTTTGGAGTTCGCTGTTCAGCAAGACCATTGTTTTGAGAATGTTATGCGAGTTGGCGGCATCAAGATTTGCAGTCGGTTCATCGGCGAGCACTATCTCAGGTCTTTTGACCATTGCCCGGGCTATTGCCACTCTTTGACATTCACCACCTGAGAGTTGGGCAGGCTTGGATTTCGTTTTATCTGTCAGTCCAAGCCATTCAAGTGAATCCATAACCATTTTCCTTCTCTGACTGTCATCGAGTTTGAGAAGGAGCAATGGGAATTCTACATTTTCAAAAACAGTATAAACAGGCAGAAGATTATAGCTCTGAAAAATAAATCCTAGCTTTGATCTGCGCAGCAGGGCTGCCTGCTTTACGTTCAGGTCGCTTATAGATTGTCCCAGGACAACAGCTCTGCCTTCCGATGGAGAATCGAGTGAACCAATAATGTTCAGCAGAGTAGTTTTCCCGCTGCCGCTCGGACCAACGATTCCCGTAAACTCTGCTCGTCCGATCTTCAGATCTATTCCGTTAAGAGCTGTAAATCTGCCTCCCGATGTCAGGAAGTGTTTTTTGAGAGCTTCAATTGAAATGAGAGTCGAATTTTCCATGTTTGCTAATTAATATGTTGTATTTGTGTTTAATAATATCCTTTTGCCAAAAAATTATTACCCCCAACCCCGCAGATTCTCTTCCTTTTTTGCCCCCCAACCCCCCTAAAGGGGGGCTCGTCCTCGTTTTTTAATACTCATGGTTTGCCAAACTAATTCCCCCTTTAGGGCGATCAAGTGAAGCGGGAGGGGGCCTTCCTTCTTAAAAGTTAAAAACTGCCATAAACTGTACGCCTTTTCCGGAGAACATATTATTTCCGGATATGTTATTATAGATTGCAAATTTCACCGGATTCCAGAATAGGAAAAGATAGTAAGTCCAGTTATCACTCTGCCTTTGAAGATTAATAAACCGGTACCACGATTTATCTGTCCAGTTATAATAAATAATGCTCCCTATTTTATTAATGCCCACCGGGTAATTTACTGTGAGTGAAGAAAATGTCTGGTTCACTCCCGCATTAAATATTTCGCCTGCCGAGCTGTATCTGAAAAACTCCGAGGCCGCGTATAGCCCGTTTCCAAGACTGAAGGTATAATCGATTCCGAGAGTGAATAGTTTTGTCCATGGCTGAAAATATGCGGAATCAAATCTGCTGTGTGTGAGGGAATATTCTGCCCAGACTCCCGGACCAATGTCCCACTTGCCATCAAGCCCTATCTTGTCTTCAGGATAGTTTTTAGTACCATGGATATTTGCAGGATCTAATGCTGCAGCTACATTGGCTGTACGGTGATGGTATGATACAGCCACTTCACCTTTGGGAACCGGGAATTGCATCCTGCCTCCAAACTCCGGAACTTTTCTTGCTGTAGGTACTGTTTCCCAACCCTTGGTTTTATCATTTCCCCATAGAACCCATAACCAGGCATTTGCATTATTCTGGAAATAGTATCTTCCAAGTAACCCGTATACACCATCCGTAAGTTGAAGCGGGTCTCGCGGGTCAATATGATCGAACCACATCAGAGGACGAAGCATACTGGCGGAACCAAAATTGATTTTCTGAAGCCCTGCCCTTAGCTCAAACCGTAGAGTACTTAATCTGACCCATAACCTGTAGGGTTTAATTTTTAAATCCGATCCATCATTACCCGCGCCGGCGAAATGATAATCCAGATAACTGTCGAATGATAATTCGGAATCGAATTTAAGGTTGTTATTAAGGTTCTTACTTATTGAGAGAGTAGGAAGAAATCTGGCACCTGTCTGTACCTGAAGAGGGTCGGAAAAGTTTAAGCCTGCATAAGCATCGACCTGTCCCTTAAATTTTAAAATACTGTCCTGGGCATTCAGAGGATGGAGCATCAGAAATAACAGCAGGCTTATATTTAATTTCAGATACTTCATTTATTGTTTTCCATTCTTTCGGGGCATAATACCATAAAAAAAGAAATTCATAACTTCTGCAATCATTTGTTCAGGATTCGGATAAATCCCAACTAATCGCTTATCAGTAAGCATTTCTGTTAAATTGTTAAGAAAATAAAGCATAAACTCAGCTTTAATATCATTACGTATGGCCCCTATTTTCTGGGCCTCACGAATATCATCAAGATAAATCCTAATCATCCTCTTTTTGATGGTTTCTATTGTCTCGTATAATTCTTCATCCTGATATTTATATATATCATCCAACAGTTCCTGGCTCATTTCGTGAGTATTGCTCATTTTAAGATCAAGCAACTTTTTAACCTTTTCCTCATAAGATATATCACTATGGTATATTTCTTTATAAGCTTTTATTCCTGATTCGAACATATCTTCTATCAGATACCTGGCAATTGCTGTTTTGTTGCTGAAGTATTTGTAGCAGGTCATTTTGCTTACTCCGGCTACTTCACATATCTCTTCCATTGTTACTCTTCTGATTCCATGTTTCCAGAAGAGCGATTTTGCTGCATGAACAATAGCTTCGTACTTCTCAGATCGTTTCTCTATGCACATTACGAATTATAATAAAGTGTACAAATATAATATAAAAATACATATATCGTATATATAATGTAAATATTTACATTTACTATGACAAAAAATCCAAATTTATTTCATGCAGAAAAGTCTTGATTAGCATGTTCCACACCCTGCTTTTGTATCGAAAAAAGCAATGTTGTCAGAATCCTCAGAAAAGCAAAAACTCATCGTTTATCAGTATCTTTGTTCCCTGTTTATTGAAAAATTATCAAAATGGATATAGATGTCTGGTTTACTCCGGCAGTAATTTATCCTCCGGAATAATTGACGAATATGATAAAACTAATAAGAACCGATTCCAGGAATCTCGATTTCACGGAACTTGTGAAATTACTCGATGCCGGCCTTGCTGAAGTGGATGGTGAGGATCATTCCTTCTATTCTCAGTTCAATAAAATTGATAATATCAGGTATGTTGTTCTGGCTTATGAAAATGAAAAACCTTCGGGTTGCGGAGCAATAAAAGAGTTTGGGGCGAATACAATGGAAATCAAACGAATGTATGTTAAACCAGAGTGCAGGAGGAAAGGTTTTGCCGTGAAAATTCTGTCTGAACTGGAGAATTGGGCACGTGAGTTATCTTTTACCAGATGTATACTGGAGACAGGCAAAAGACAGGAGGAAGCAATCGGGCTTTATAAAAAGACGGGATACAGATTGATTCCAAACTATGGACAATATACAGGAGTGGAAAACAGTGTATGCTTCGAAAAGTATTTGAAATAGGGAAAGAACCGGTGGCTTGTGAGTCATGGGTCTGTCGTGCTTCGGCAGGTGATTTGGAATGATAAAAAAAAGATATACTTTTGCGACTGAAATAATGGCCCCATAGTTCAATGGATAGAATGGAGGTTTCCTAAACCTTAGATTCAGGTTCGATTCCTGGTGGGGCTACTAAAAAGAATAATTAAAGCGTTGATATACAATAATATCTATGCTTTTTTATTTTTAACAGCTGGCACAGGGCTGGCACAATTCTCATATAAATTAAACATCATTATGTTAAGTGCAGAACAACCTATGAACATATAAGCTCATCCAGACATATATTGTAGTGCTTATTTAGTTGTTTTGATAAATACAAAATTGTCAACATACAATACTGTGTTTTGTTTTTTTCCACCAATAATTCTTATTGATGCCGAATCGACAGAAGAGGAATTTTGTGATATTGGTATTTCTATTTTTTTATAACTATCAGTTGATGAAATTTCAAACCAATTACCATTGTCAACAATATTATTTCCTAAAAACAGATCAATATGAATTATTGCAGTATCCCCACTTGATATGGTCGATTTTATATATCCTGTCAAATGAGTTGGATGTAAGGAGATTGAAAATTTATTGTTTGCAAAACTACTGTATACATTGTTATATATAAGTTTAGCAGCAAATTGTCCGCTAAAAGCGTCTGTTACTTTTTGTACAATATAAGTTTCCCATGGTGGATCGCAAGCTGCGCAGCTATTTGTTTGCCAAAAAAGTAAAGTTGGCATATTGTCCCAAAGCTCAAAATCTCCATTAGGAATTGGTATGATTTCCTGACTTGTAGTATCTATTTTACAACTAAAAATAGCCGCGGCAATTAATATGACAATAATTAAATTAACTGTTTTCATGGCAATTGTTTTAATTGTAGCAACGAATTTTTGTCATCTGTTGTTTCAAATTTTTGAGGTCGTCACTTAGCATTACATGCAACTTCGTTAAATGTGTACAAAAGGTGGTCATAATTGATTAAATCAGGGAGTTATAGTACACCTTTTGTCATTTTATCAACCCTTCATCTCATAGTTTCTTTATTTTGATTCACAACCGCTACTTAAAACAAAACCTCGTCAGACATAAGAGTAATATTAGTTAATACGCTGTATTACAAGTCCTATATAATACTTTTATATGGCCTTCACCATTTAATCCTTCTAATAAAGTTAAACATTTTAATTGAATCGATTTATATAATTGCTTCATCTCCCATACTATAATATCTACCTTCAGGAGTAATTATCAAATGATCCAATGGAATATTCATAACAATACCAGCTTCATTTATCTTCCAGGTTATTGCAGTATCAGATTCACTAGGTTGTACATTACCACCAGGGTGATTATGGCATATGATGATACCACTTGCATTAGCTTTAATTGCATATTACAATATAATCTTAACATCTGTTACAGAACCACTTATACCCTTTAGATATAGCAGCAATTGCCGCGAGTAGCAGACCTTTTCGGTATATGAAATATTGCTTCATGCCTGCCTTCCGGACAGGCAGACAAACCCACGTATGCCGTATAAAAATTGGCTGCAGCAGGCTCGTACTTATCAATAGTGAGGGTTGCGATTTATGTTTCATACCCTATACCTAATGAGTTCTGCGATGCAATATAAATAGAGCAACCCGAACACCTATCCTACTTGCTAATGGAACTCCAACTCTTAGGAGGAATATATCATTTATATCTAAGAGTCAACAGAAGTCTTTCATTATCGAATCTTAGGCTTAACGAACAAATAATCAAAAAGTATGTTTATAAAGTTATAAACTAAAAAAAACAATCATGAAATACATTATGAAAGTAAAGATGCCCTCAGGTGAAGCCGGCAACAAGCTGTTGAAGGACCCTCTGTTTGGCAAAAAAATGCAGGATCTTCTCAAAGAAGTGAAGGCTGAAGCAGCCTATTTCACCACTGTTTGTGGCAACCGTGGTGGGTATATCATTGTCAATATGGACGATGCATCACAAATACCTGCAATAGCTGAACCTGTTTTCATGTGGCTAAAAGCAGAGATTGAATTTTATCCGGTCATGACACCCGAGGACCTCGGTAAAGCAGGTCCTGCTATCGAAGCAGCCAATAAAAAATGGGGAGGATAGTTTCAGTATTTTCTCATCAGGAATAAGGATAAGGGGTAACATTAAAAATGCCCCTTTTTTTTTAATATCAAATCAAAGTCGCATACCTTGCCTTTGGTATTATTAATCTGCAATGCAACATAAAGAGAGCACTCTGTGCTTTCTTGACATTTCAGTAATTACATCATGTGTATCATTTGGCACATATACCGGTATATTTGAGGCCAGGTCTGTTTTAGCCCAATTATGTAATAATACCTTCTGAGTGTTTTCAACAACTATATTTGGGGCACCATTTTCAGGATTCATAATAACAGCAATTAGTTTACCGTCTTATACTACGAGGAAAGTCATGAATAATGCATAGCCAAATTCATGTAATTCCAATCCTGTTATATCCATGGCTAATCTCTCTGGCTTGCAAACATGAGCAATAGGAATAGGAATATCATCATCTGTCAATTTGTTTAAATATTCTATAATTGGAAATTTAGATGTAAGTCAATCATTTGTAATCACTCCCCCAAGTCCCCCTTTTGAGGGACAACAAAAATGAGACTAACACTTAAGTGAAATATCTGGACTACTTGATGGCAATGTTAAAACTGTGTCAGGGGGTAGCATAAGTTGTATCAGGGGTACAACAAAACCTTAAAGTGATAACTGAATATTACTGGCATAATCATCATACTTCTGTCACAACTTTTAGGTATCTTAAACTATCCTATTTGAAGGAACCTCATAAATGATTATCCATTAATATTAAAGGGGTAAATTGGTTACAGTTTCTTTTACTCTTCTACTATTACTGCTGTTCCATAGCATAGCACCTCGGTAACACCCTGGAGAATTTCAGTAGATTCGTACCTTATGCCAATAATTGCATTAGCTCCCAGAGTCTCAGCATGTTTCGTCATAATATCAAATGCTTCTTCCCTCGTTTTCTCACAGAGTTCCGATAAAATCGTTATATTCCCTCCCATGATTGTCTGAAGGCTGGCACCTATGCTACCAAATATTGAGCGGGATCGTACAAGAATTCCTCTTACAACACCCAGATTCTTGACGATACTGTACCCTTTAATTTCAAACGCAGTTGTAGTTTTGCTGTGATCCATAATTAAATGATTATTAAACTTATACTAGACATATTGTTATTGTAGTAATTCCTGTTGGTAAATGAATTTTACATATTCTATGTTCTATTAAAGTTATGAAAAGCATTAATAAAAGTCAAATAAAAACCATCCACCCAGGGCAGTATATTTATTTGCCTTTGTTGAATAATCTTTCGGCCGGACAACCTAATTCTCTCTGCCTGCAATATTTACAAGTCAAAGTACCTCGGATAAATCCATTACCGGCAGTTGCAAATGCTATTATTGCGAACAAAGTAATTAGAAGAAGCAAATCAAACTTAATTATGAGTAATACCATCCCAATGATTACTGGTATAAGCGAAACTAACAAATCGGGGATCATCTCTTTCCAGGATATTTTATTATTACAAAAATTCGAAGGCTCTCCTTTCTTAAAAAACAACGAACTAATTCTTCCTCTTCCAAATCCACAGGTTTTACCCCAGTAATAACAATTAATACAATCATTTCTGATTAATTTAAACTCCAGCGTAAGAATATAACCCAAATAAATAATTGAGATAACCCATCCTAACCGATAAGTTATCAGAACACCCAGAAAGTAAATACTAAAAGTGACCAGGATGGATGGAATTACAATCCAGATTGGATAGTTTTCGTAAGTTTTTGATGTTTCCATGTCTCAGGTTTTTAGAGTAAACTTCAGGTTAACTTTATTTAATTTTGTACGAACGTTTTAAAAGACTTTTTTGTGCTTTTTTATGAGCTTTCTGTTTTAGCTTTGATGGTTTATATGGTTTATTACGTGCATATTCTTCAGGTTTTAGTAACATAACTCCTGCTCTGTCTTTATAAGATGCTTCTCTGGTTGGGGAACAACTAAATAAAAAAAATATTAGAAATACAGATATTAAATATTTAATTATTCTTACCATAATCCTGTTCCATAATAGCTTACTCATTAAAGTCCCGGATTTATCTGGTTCTACTATCAAAATTAAACCTAAGTCTTTTTAAATACAATTTTATTTCAGCCTTCCCAATGTCCCAGGCTGTCCAGTTGCATAATTAATATGCTTATTGATAAGCAGTTAGCATCTAGCGCAATTACGCAAAATGCTTTAATTGCCTGTTTTAGTGAGATTTGCAGAAGAGTTGCCTTTTAATAATGAACAATACTACTGAGGAGTTGAAAGTGTCATTATGGGTCTGGAAATGGCCTTAAATGATATTGTGATAATGTCTTATGTTATGGATATACTTTAATTATACAATATTGAAAGAGTATTGGAAAATTGAGAAGACCAAATGTAAAGAACCATTTCAGAATCTAGAATCAACAAGCAACAAAATTTACTAAAAACCCTGATAGAAAATTCTACACAGCCTCGACCGCAACCGCAAATATTCCGTTATGAGCTGGTTTTCGTTTTTTTCCACATATAAAAGTAAAAAACAGGCTGGTCTTACAAATAAACCCGTTCTAATTTCTTAAGCCTGTTTGTAGTTCAAAATTCTTAAAATTACATTTTGTTAAAAATCTTAACATCAGGCCTGCCTATTACTCCTGCGCGTTCCATAGTTGCTTTCAAGTCAGGATTTGCCATAAAACTTGTAATTGCTTCCACACTGGGAGCTTCGCCAATCAAGGTTACTATATTTGGATTATTAACAGATTGATATACTCCTGTTATGTGAAGACCAGCTTTTAAGCGATTTTCTTCATCTGCATCATATATTTTTCTCCAGTCAGAATATTTTTTTACTTCAGTATTTAAAATTATTGTTTTCATTTTTTTGAATTTTATTTTTCTTACTCGTATGGCTTTTCGGTTTCGCCCCGTTTTTCTAATTGGTATCTGGTCTCCGGTTTTACAACAATTTGAAATCGAATATGTTCGTAATAATTAAAAACCATTGGTTCTTACCAGATTAGCCGGAGTAAATTTTACATTAGAAATATGTTTTAAGTGCTTTATGCCTGCTTGCCGGACAGGCAGGCAAACCTACTAATGCCGATTAAAATTGGCTGCAGCAGGCGAGCATTAATCAATAGTGAGGGTTGCGATTTATGTTGCATACCTTAGACCAAAGTATTTTGCAATACAACATAAAGAGAGTAACCCGAAAACATATTTTAAGTTTCTTCTACAAATAAAAAACCATCCATCCAAGACTTAACTCAGATGGATGGAATTATATATTGCAATTTGAGAGAGAACCTCAATCACCTATAAACTGACCGTCTGGTCATCAGTATGAAGTTCAATTATTATTTATTATCAGTTAGTTCCCTGATAGTTAAATGAGATGCTTCTTTTAACATTATCTTTTTCAACAGTAAGGCGGAAATGCTGTTCTACACTACTGTTATTATGATCATGATAGAATCTAATAATCTCTTTGTCTCCAACTATTTTCCAATCTTTGTATTGACTTTTTGATAGTTCTTGCATAACATTGGCAGGTACGGGAACATTCACAGAAGCCTCTCTGGATTCTACAAGCTCTCCCTTTGCAGTATAAACTGCCCAAAGGTCATTACCTTCTTTGTTTTTAATTGTAACTTCATAACGATCGAGCTTAATATTTGAGGCACCCACATCATAGACCCATCCATATTCCTTTAATGCATATGGGAACTTTGACCATGTAGCTGAATTATTCAAGTCAAATTTAGTTTGAGCTGCTTTGAGAATTGCAGCAGGAACCTGATCCTTCGTAATTGTAGAATTTATAAGAGGTTCTCGATCATTAGTATTATAATCATGATCAACCTGTGCCATTAATGGGAAAATAAATCCCAAGAGAGCCAAAACTGAAAACAAAAACTTTTTCATAATAATTGTGAATTAATTTTAATTTTATTTAACGGATTAAACACTGGAAATCAAAATATGTTCAAAAAGAATTAGATTATTTGACTTAATCTTATGATTTCTAAGGGTAATACATGAGTTGTTTATTCAAGTTAATTGAAAGCAACGTCATAACTCTTACAGAAGGTGCTAAATGTTGTATCAGGGGTATTACAACACTAAAGTAATACCTGAGTATCACCTGGTATAATCCCTACCGACCCATGTAACAATTTTTAGGTATCTCAACAATCTTTCAGGACCATAATGACTTAACCGAAAAGAAAATGGGGCAGTATCTGGTGTTGACCACTTTCCTTTTATAAATTCTGTGAAAAATATCTTTTGTGATGTAAAATTGCTGTTCGTGATCGTAAAATAAAAGGCTGACCATCTTAAATCATTAGTTCCCACTTAAATATGTGTGAATAATATAACTTAATTGCGCAATTATATAACGGTGATCAGAATAAGTGGATTTACCTTTGTCAGGTGCTCAATCAATAATAATCCAAATTGCCCGTAATTGAAAACTTCAGTAATTTATGGTAAACTAAAAATATAAGCAATGAAAAAAAAATTAAGACTTTTTTTGATACTGGTAACTTTATCACTGGCCTTTTCTTCTTGTTATCCACTTAACTCAAGCAGATATGGAGATCAGGGAAACAGAGGTCAGGGAGACAGGCATCACAGGCATCAACAGGATTCCAGAGATCACGAGGATTCCAGAGATCATGGAGATGGAGATTACAATTCACACCATTAATGGGAAGGATTAAAAATCCAGTAAAAT
>Ga0302164_10000231_pt1 | contig 20564 bp, 14 predicted proteins | sample I_Fen_E3_1_FD_193500 | JGI IMG/M metagenome (GOLD analysis project Ga0302164, IMG submission 193500) | Peat permafrost microbial communities from Stordalen Mire near Abisko, Sweden - I_Fen_E3_1 | ecosystem: Environmental > Terrestrial > Soil > Wetlands > Permafrost | place: Sweden: Abisko...
AGGATACAATTGGCAAATAATCCTCAAGGCTTGATGTGTTATAGATGAGATCATTTTAAATGCCGTGGCATAAGCCCGATAGGTTTTCTTTTTAAAGTAGTCCTGATGGACAATTTGTCGAACCCTTTAAAATTGCTTTATACTATAAATCAGGAAGTTACAAGGTCATGACACCACCATCCATTCAATGGAAGGCTAATACCGCTCCAAAAACAGAGAGTTTTTAGGGTTCCAAAATGCTATCATATCATTAGTCCTCACAAGGCTCAAAGTAGGTTAGATTGGCTTTAACTTGGACAGCAATAAGGGATATAGGCATTATTGCTGAGAAGAAGTTAAAGTTTCTTTAGGTACTTTCTTAAATTGAGATTTTAACAAATCGTATGACAATCACACACAGCGTTTCAATCGCTTATTCTGACATTTTCGATGATTATGAAAAAATAGACATCAAGAGTTTACTTAAAGATGTTCCTTCCAAAAGTGCTCTCGAGATCATAGGGCATTTTTCTGCTCAGATACATACAAGGGAAAAGGATAGTAAACGCCAAATTGAATTTCTCAAAATTTGGTTAGGGCGTTTGCCTAATTCGGTACACAAAAAAATAAATGAGTTGATCTATGACATGCTTAAACAGAATAATGTAAGAATCAATTTCATAAATAACATCACAAACTTGTTATTAAGTGAGTACATTCTTAACAACTATAATTCACTAGAACGAGTCCCTAACCTCACGCCAGAGCAAGAACTCAATCTTTTCAAAGCTTATTTGTGGTGTTCTCAACAGTGGACAGTTAAGCAAGAGTCAAAGGAAAATCAAGAAAAAATTACTTTAGACGAGTTAGCAGCTCTATTTATTCGAATACAGTTTCCTTATCAGGAATTATTGGAATTTAAGGACTTCCGTATGCAGTTCATTAAAGCCACATTCTTCTTTAAATTTTGTGAATCCAATGAAGTCTTTAAAGAATACCTTAAAATATTTTATGCTGAACATAAAGTAAGCTCATGGGAAGAATACCTTACACTGCTTCTTAATATTTACATTCGCAAATTCGAGGAGTTAAGAACATCATCCATTACGAAGATCAATGATGATCATAAATCAGTCCAAGAATTTGTAAGGCAATACTGTGTTAATCCGGTGGGTTTTAAAATGTCGGATGATTTTCTATCGCTTCGAGAAAAACCGGTTTACGAAATTGAAAACAATAACTTTCTCTTTTTAAATCTAAATCTGATAGTTGATAAAATATTTCAAGGCGTTCAGTTCGCTCTTTCGAAAGCGTTAATAAAAAATGGTGCAAAATACAAGGGTGTGCCGATAGAACGATTTGATCACTTTAAGTCAATCTATGGTGAGGAGCTTTCGGAAAAAGGCCTCTTTTATTCAATAATGAAATATACTTTTGAAAAAAATGATTACGTCAAGATTGATGGCAATACTTTAAAAGCTACTTTGAAAAATGGCGAACCTGATTTTTACATCCGCGACAAAAACAAAGTTTACCTGTTTGAGTATAAAGACGTAATTATTAACGCCCAAACCAAACATTCGTATGACTTCAATGTCATTCACTCGGAGCTACTTAAAAAATTTGTTACCAATGAGCATGGTGATGCGAAAGGCATATCGCAGCTTGTAAATAGTATCGTAAAAATACGACAAGGTGATTTTAATGGATTAGATAACATCGACAAGGATAATGTAATAATCTACCCAATAGTAGTTTTCACTGATTTCGTTCTAAATATTGTTGGCGTAAATTACTTACTTAACAAAGAGATGAGAAAATTGATGGCTACAAAGAAAATTGATAGTCACAATGTTAAAAATTTAATCTTAATCGATCTGGACATATTGGTCAAGTTTCAGGATCTATTTCGTTCAAAGTACCTCAAAATCAATAACTGTTTAAATGAATACATTGAACACACTACAATAAAAACACCGGAGATAAAGAAGCTAAGTACGTTTAATATGTTTATCCATGATAAGACGGCAAATCTCAAAGACTATACTCCTAAGTTATTATTTACAGAGGCTTCAAAATTACTAAACAAAGACTAACGCGATCCATTGACCAATGCAACTAGACCCACATGAGTTTGATATTGTTCTTGAGGAATTTCTCTCTGCATGGCCTGAAGAAAGGGTGAAGTCCATGACAATTGAGCAGTATGCTAATCTAAGTGATCATGATTCCTATTGCTATTGGTTAGAATATAGGAGTGAGAAAATAGGCGCTATCGGTGCAATCTCGCTGCATAAATTTGAATTATGGAAACCAAGGGAAGAGAAGGATACCAAAGACGATAGATTCACCACGGACGGAAAGTATATTTGGTCAACCAGCAAGGGGAAAACGGCTAAAGAAGCTTTCTTCAAAATCAGGCAACTTATTTTGGATATAATTGATAATTCTAAAAGTCAAAATTGGGCAACAATCGATAGGATACCATTTCACTTAGTTGCAAAATGGAAAATAGCATTTATATATTCCGACCGTAAGCTACTGCCAATCTATACTAAGAGAGCACTACGTGAAATTACGAAAGGTCTTGGTAAGGAATTCCCCTATAAAACGGAAGTATCGGTTTTGCAGAAATTCATTCTAGCTTCAAAAAAGCCAAATGAAACAATTGATGATTTTGCCTGGAATTTATACGGTAAGTACGCAAGCAAAATGAAGAAAAGGAACTACTACATAATAGGGAGTAAATATGGTGATGACGATGGCAATGATGTAATTCCAAAAATTGATGACTTTATTGAGAATCAGTGTGTGGCTATTGGCTTTTTGGGTGATGTTGATTTCTCGAGTTACATGGGAGCCACTCAAGATAAGATTCAGGAATTTGTGCAAAAATATTGGGAGGAACCCAAGCCCTCGTGGTATAAGATCAAAAGGTATTTTAAACTACTATCGCAGATAAAAGAAGGTGATATTATCGCAGTTAAATCTCATGGTGCTCACAACCAACTTACAATTATTGCATATGCAGAGGTCGTAAATAGGAATGGCGCAATATATGAGCACCATCAAAACATACTTGGTCATCACATTAATGTTGAATTCCTTAACGCTCGTTTCTATAAACCGCTTGGTTTGACGTATGCGGAAACAATACATCAATTAACACCAAAAAAGGACGGGGAAAATTTTCACAAAGTCTTTGGGTGGTATGCTGAGGTCTCTAGTGGGGATGAAAAACCTGATCCATCGACAATTGACATAGAAGAAGAGAGCTTAGATATTAACGAACAGGATAATGAAAGAAACGAAGAAGGTTATAACGAAAAAACGGAGGCATCCTTTCAAAGAAGCCCTATGTTATCTGTTAAAGTAAATCGCATTCACAATAGAATTCAGAACAAATTTATTAAATACCTAAATGAGGAATATACAACTGACAAAATATCTGGCGAGAAAAACAGGATTGATGCTAAAAGAATCACCGCCAATGAGATTTTTATTTATGAAATAAAACCGTTTGAAAGTGCTTATACCTGTATTCGCGAAGGCATTGGTCAATTGTTAGACTATTCACATAAAGAAAAAACAAAGAAGAAAATCCGTCTTATTATTGTCGGCCCTAACGAACCATCACAAAATGACATTGCCTTTTTGAAAGTTGTAAAAAGTATCTTAAAACTACCCTTTGGCTATATCGCTTTTGACGAAGCAAATCTGGAAGCAATTGAATATTAATATGAATCTCTTAAGGAAACCTTACTATTAGGTGGTTTAGACATTATGCCAAAAAACTCAACAGGAGAAGAATTTCAAAAGTTTGGTCTACACTTGGCGAAAAGTGAGCAGTTGCTCCAAAGTTTTGATTCTTAATTTCGTTTTCAATTAGAGCATGGGACAGACAAGAATAATGTTTATTGAGAATAAGAACGGTGAAAGCAATTTGACTGGTGACGCTAGAATAGGACGCGTAACTTTTTCAAAGACTGGAAAATCGATTCATTACAAGGGACAGACATTTGAGCGAATGAGGGGATTCAAAGCAAATTACTTTGATGTTGAGACTGGTGACCCATATTGGATTTCTGGATGCAAAGAAAACGGTGAGGACAGATTATATGGAGAACGACTTCCCATCTTAATTGACGAGGACGCAAGAGAAGAATACTGGACTAAGATTAGGAACTTACCAGAGAACAAACATTTGACAAGAATAAATTAGGTGTTCGCAATAACGATCTATAAATAACATGGAGCTTATTGAAAATATATTCTGGCAAATAATTCTCATCGCAATTAGCGGAATGATATTTTCATTCGTTGTTTGGAAATTCATGAGGAGTAAAATGGACTTTGGGGATTTTTTGAGCAAGTATGGAGAAATGCTTGCTTATGCAGGACTTCTATTTATTGTTTTAATCATAGCCGTCCTTCAATGGACAAAATGATTTAAACCTGTAAGAAGCCTCCAGATCGCGGAAAACAATGATTGGCAATTATGGGCAATGAACTTATAGTTTTTTTCTTATCATCAATTCTAGTCGTTGTTGGAATAATTCTTTGGAAAAAAGGGAATCGCCTTCTAGTGAAAGGAAAGAAGTCAGAGGCTATAATTTTCAAAAACAATTATAGCCCAGATTCAGAAGGAGGTGGAGTATATTATCCTGTTATACGATTTCTTACTGATAAACAAGAATGGATTACCAAAGAACTGAGTATAGGATATTTTCCTCCTAAACGTGTGGGGAAGAAATTCGAGGTTATTTACGATCCAAACAATCCGACAGATGTTGAAATTAATTCGGTTATGCAATTAGAAATAATTCCAAGGTTACTGGTTTCTTTGGGTGTCGCGGGCTTCGTATTTGGGATATTGGAATTCTTGAATATTATTTCAGTGATTCCAAATTAATTTTGAAAGCGAGCAAATGACTTAGGCACAATTGTATGACAGATTGGTATAGACGAAAAAGTTGGACAAAAAAGGACGAAGAAGAATTCTTTGCAAAACTTGGACGCGCAAGGAAAAATGGTCGAGCTCAATACTTAAAGATTCAAGCGATTGAATTAATTGAAACAAAGGACGAGGGGTTGCTAAATGTTGCAGAGACTCTATTGAACAAAGTTTTAACTGAATATTCGGAGGACAGAATTGAGCGAAGCCCTGTTTTAAATGCCCTAGGCAACATTTATAAATTACGGAAGAAATATGAAAAGTCGATTGATTATTATAAACAATCGCTTGAATTTGAAAACGAATTTCCGAACGTTATAACAACTTCTTACTTGGATTTCTCTGAGCTAGTGGTTAAAACCGATAAAAAGGAATCGTTTGATTTCACGGAAAAGCTTCTGGAATCAAAACTTGATGAACAAATTTTTCCGTTTTCGAAATATAAGATGTGCTCTGTATTATCAATTATCAATTCTAGCATGGGCAACTCAGACAGTGCAAAGTATTATGCGGAACTAGCTGACCAAAATGCAAAAGCTAATACTTCTGGACTTCGCTATCATGAACAATTGGGTTTGGTTAAAGAAAGAGACAGTTGGCTTGACCAATTAATGAAACGAGAGTAAAAGAGTCCTATCCTTTTAATCTTCCATTCGCGCCCCTGAATTGCTTTCTAAGTCGCCTTTTATTACCTTTCAGCATGAGATAAACCCCATTTTTTAGGGTTTATGCTATCTAAAAAAGTAATGGCAAGAAGCACCTACCTATCCGCAAATCTCACACAGGCCCAAATCGATCTATTGCGTATGCTGGACGATCAAGAGCTGAATATTTTCTCCCTTGAACATGTAAAAAAAATAGCAGGCGAAAAATTCAGCAACGTGAGCGAGCTGGTGGAAAATCTTGTGCATAAAAAAATGCTTTCCCGTATTGAACGTGGCAAATTTTGCAGGGCTAATTTCCGAGACGAAAATGTTATTGGGTGCTTCTTAGTAGAGGATGGAGCAGTTGCCTATTGGTCGGCATTGAACAGGCATGGGCTTACGGAACAATTTCCCAATACTATATTTATACAGACCTCAAAACTCAAGCCTGCGAAAACAGTTTTTGGAACGAAGTACCAGTTCATAAAAATTACAAAAACTAAAAGAGCGGGAATTGTGAAGGAAGGATTTGGTAACAATCAGTATGCAATGACGGACGTGGAGAAAACCATCGTGGACTGTTTCGATCTGCCGGAATATTCTGGCGGATATGCGGAGTTACTTCGGGCTTTCGGTCAGTCGAGTCTCGATTCAGCTAAATTGATTGAATACTGCAAGGCTGTGGCCAACAAAGCGGCCACAAAAAGAATGGGGTTCATGGCTGAGATGCTGAAACCTGAACAACTAAAATCATTTATTGACTTTGCTAAAAAAGAAGTGAATCAAAAATATAACTTGTTTGATCCGGCTGGCGAAGATGAGGGAGAATTTGTGAACGCGTGGCGGTTAAGGTTAAACATCAGCCGCGAGAATATTTCAGGAATAATGAACAAACAATACTGATGATCTTTCAAAAGGAAGTAATAACGATTGCCGAACAAAAAGGAGTTCTGAAGAGCACTATCGATAAAGATTGGGTGCTCGGTCATTTCTTGGGCGCGATTTATTCTGAATCGAAACTGAGGGAAGTATTGATTTTTAAAGGAGGTACTTGCCTAAAGAAATGCTGGTTTCCTGACTATCGTTTCTCGGAAGACCTTGACTTCACTTCCAAAGATTCAGCTTTTGAATTGAAACAAAGTCATTTGGATTTTATATGCTGGCATGTAAAAGAAAATGCTAGCATTCTTTCACAAGTAGAATCACTAAACCCGTTGTTGTTCAAAGACAAGCTCACCGGTTATGAAGCTGTGATTAGATTTTGGGGTTCCGATCATCCTAAGAACGAACCACCACCACCATCTGATCGCTGGCATACAAAGATCAAAATAGAAATAACATTATATGAAAAACTGATTTTCGAGCAAACTGAAAGAAAACTCATTCACTCCTACTCCGATCAGCTTGCCCTCAATCCAAATGCGATACCATGTTATGTGATTGAAGAAATGCTTTCAGAAAAATTGCGGTCACTGATCCAGCGTTCCTACACTGCCCCACGCGATTATTATGACATTTGGTACTTGGCTAACAACATCAAGGATTTGAACTGGCCGAAAATTGTTGAAGCCTTTCACGAAAAAATGAAATTCAAAGGACACAAGTTCACAGGCATTGACCAGCTAATTAATGATGACAATGATAAGAAACTAAAAGGCGCATGGAAGAATAGTATGGGACATCAGGTAAACGAATCTCAATTGCCGGAATACGAGTTAGTGAAAGAGAATCTTAGTTTACTATTCAATAAACTTTTTGACAGGGCTTAAGAGAGCATTAGAAATCAGCTAAATAATGAACATCGCCCAAATAGAAACCAACCTCCAGAAAATTCTTAAGCCCTTTAAGAAGGAATCGTTCATTTACGATTTGCTTTTAGCTTATGGCCAACCGAAGGCATCCATAAAAAGATTGCAAGAAGGAGGCTTAAATCTTTCAAAGGCAGAAGGAGAAATCATCTGGAAAAAGAAACTTCTTTTCAAATCAGTAAAGGGCCAAGATTTACACGAGCTGATTGATACTATTAAAGCTGACGATAAAGCTATAAAACATGAACCACGCTTTATCATTGTTACCGACTTTCAAACATTGTTGGCAATTGATCGGAAAACATCCGACACTCTTGATATACCTATAATTGAAATAGTAAAACACTTCGATTTCTTTTTGCCGTGGGCGGGCATGGAGAAAGCACAGCACCAAAACGAAAACCCTGCCGATGTAAAAGCAGCGGAGAAGATGGCCAAGCTGTATGACGAGATAAAGAAAGACAACCCAACAAAAACACCCGAACAAGTTCACAACCTCAATGTGTTTCTTTCGCGCTTGTTGTTCTGCTTTTTTGCCGAGGACACAGGCATCTTTGAAAAGGTGCAGTTCACCAATGCCATTAGTAGTCATACACAAACAGACGGCAGCGACTTGCAGGAATATCTCGATAAGTTGTTTGTGGTAATGAATACCGAACACAACAAGCGCAAAAATTTACCGCACTACCTTGATGCCTTTCCGTATGTGAACGGTGGTCTGTTCAGGAATAAACACCATGCGCCTATATTCACCAGAAGAAGCAGACAGGCAACTATTGATAGTGGCCAACTGGAATGGAAGGACATAAACCCTGATATTTTCGGTTCGATGATTCAGGCAGTTGTTACGCCAGAACAACGGGGTGGCTTGGGCTTGCACTACACAAGTGTGCCCAACATTATGAAAGTAATCGAGCCACTGTTTTTGAATAACCTGTATGAGGAATTTGAATCTGCCAAAGGCAATACTAAAAAACTGAATGCCCTGCTACAACGCGTTTGGAACATTAAACTTTTTGACCCCGCTTGCGGTAGTGGCAATTTTTTAATTATTGCTTACAAGGAATTACGCAAGCTCGAAATGAAAATCTTTAAGGCATTGAACAGCCTTGCGTTTTCAAACATTAACCTCGGCAACTTTTACGGAATTGAAATAGATGACTTTGCCCATGAAGTAGCAACACTCTCACTTTGGTTGGCCGAACATCAAATGAACCAGGAGTTCTTCAAAGAGTTTGGAAGAACTAAACCCGCCTTGCCATTAAAAGAAACAGGTAACATTGTTCAAGGTAACGCGACAAGAATAGACTGGGAAAAAGTGTGTCCCATAAGAGAAGAGGATGAAATATACCTATTGGGTAATCCGCCTTACTTAGGATACAGCATGCAAAGCAATTCGCAAAAAGAAGATTTGGCAATCGTTTTTAAAGGAATAGATGGATTTAAAAACTTGGACTATATAGCTTGCTGGTTTTTGAAAGGTGCAAAATACATTCAAAATAGTAATGCACAGTTTGCATTAGTAAGCACCAATTCAATTTGTCAAGGTGAACAAGTTGCAAGTTTGTGGCCGCACATTATTAACAAGAATCTTGAGATTGGATTCGCTCACACATCTTTTAAGTGGGAGAATAACGCCAAAGGTAAGGCCGCTGTAATATGTATAATAGTTGGTGTTCGAAATAAAAGAAATTCTGCAAAATCAATTTTTAGAGGAAACTTTAAGCATTTAGTTAGCAATATTAATCCGTACTTAGTCGAAGGAACAAATGCATTCATTGATAAAAGGAACAGGCCACTGTCTAAGATTCAATTAATAATTAGAGGCACTGGTTTCTCTGATGATGGAAACCTTAATTTAGACCTGCTAGAGAAAGATCAAATCATATCCAAACATCCAGAGGCTATCAAGTTCATAAAAAAGATAGTCGGTTCTTATGAATTAATTAACAAACAAGAGAGATGGTGTCTTTGGATTTCAAATAATGATGTGAAGGAAGCTTCAGGTATAAAGGAGATAAATAAGAGAATCTTAGCCGTTAAAGAATTCAGATTAAACAGTAAAAAAACTACCACTAAATTGGCTGCACAAATCCCTTTTAAAGCTGCTGAAGATAGGTTTAACCCAAATAATTCAATTGTTATCCCAAGAGTTTCTTCAGAAAGGAGAAAGTATATTCCTATTGATTTCGTAAATGAGAACACTGTAGTAATAGACTCTGCCCAAGCTATTTATAATCCTGAACCGTGGACATTTGCCGTGGTGACCTCTTTAATGCATATGACATGGGTGAAAGCAGTTGCTGGTAGGTTAAAATCAGATTATCGTTACTCATCAGCACTTTGTTATAACACATTCCCATTTCCTGAAATTTCACCTACCCAGAAAAGAGAATTAGAAAGAAATGTTTACCTAGTCACAGAAGAAAGAGAAAAATATAGCGAAAAGACACTTGCTCAGCTTTACGATCCCAATAAAATACCGGAAGGTTTATCAGAGGCACATCATCAATTAGACCTCGCGGTGGAACGCTGCTACAGAAGCAAGCCATTTGACACAGATGAAGAACGTTTAGAGTATTTATTTAAACTCTACGAGCAAATGATAGCCGAAGAACAAACCAAAGGCACTTTGTTTGAAGTCGAGAAAAAATCTAAAAAGAAAAAGAAATAGCTATGCCCGATATAGTACATGTAAACTACGCCCAAACAGGGCAAAGCTCTAAGATAAATAGTTTAGGTATGCGCGAAATGCAGGAGAAAGCATATCAGGCACGCGATGCACAATACCTCTTATTAAAAGCTCCTCCTGCTTCCGGAAAGTCAAGAGCCTTAATGTTTATCGCACTTGATAAACTGGTACATCAAGGATTGAAGAAAGTGATTGTAGCCGTTCCCGAAAAATCCATTGGCGGTTCGTTCAGCAAAACCAATTTGAAAGACTTTGGCTTCTTCGCGAACTGGGAGCCCAACGATGAATACAATCTTTGTACTCCAGGCATGGACGGTAGCAAAAGCAAAGTACAGGCATTCAAAAACTTTTTAGAGAACACCGAAAAGATTTTGATCTGCACCCACGCCACACTTCGCTTTGCCTTTGAAGAGTTGGAGGAAACCAAATTCAACAACATACTTTTAGCCATTGACGAATTCCACCACGTATCTGCCGATGGCGATAGCCGTTTGGGTGAATTGCTAAGGGCGATCATGCAAAAGTCAAATGCCCATGTGGTGGCCATGACGGGTTCATATTTCCGTGGCGATAGCGTTCCGGTGTTAAAACCAGAAGATGAAGCCAAATTTACCAAAGTCACCTACAACTATTACGAGCAGCTAAACGGTTACACCTATTTAAAATCGCTTGGCATTGGCTATCATTTTTATCAAGGCCGTTACACCACAGCCATTCTCGAAATATTAGATACCGATAAGAAAACAATCCTTCACATACCGAATGTAAATTCTGGCGAATCTACCAAAGACAAACACAATGAAGTAGATACAATCTTAGATGCGATTGGCGATGTAGTAAGTGTAAATTCTGAAACAGGAATTATTAATGTGAAGCGACATAAGGATGGCAAACTTTTAAAAGTTGCCGACTTAGTAAACGACAATCCCAGAGATCGCGATAAAGTTGTAGCATACCTGCGCGAGATCAAGTCCGTTGACGACATGGATTTGATCATTGCATTAGGCATGGCAAAGGAAGGTTTCGATTGGCCTTATTGCGAACACGCATTAACCGTTGGCTACAGAGGTTCATTAACGGAAATTATTCAGATCATTGGCCGTTGCACGCGCGACAGCAACAATAAAATTCATGCGCAGTTTACTAATCTAATTGCGCAACCAGATGCAGCCGATGATTTAGTGAAGCTATCGGTAAACAACATGCTCAAAGCCATTACAGCCTCCCTGTTGATGGAACAGGTCTTAGCCCCAAACTTTAAGTTCAAAACTAAATTGTCCGATGAAGACAAAGCAGAAGCAGGGGAAATAAAAATCAGAGGATTTAAAACGCCAACATCCAAGCGGGTAAAAGACATTATCGAATCTGACCTCAATGATCTAAAGGCTACCATCCTTCAAGACGATACAATGCTGAGAGCTATGCCAGGCAATGTTGACCCCGAAGTAATCAATAAGGTTTTGATTCCTAAGATCATTCAGATAAAGTATCCTGAACTATCCGAGGCCGAAGTAGAAGAAGTTCGTCAATACGTAGTGGTCGATTCCGTTGTTAAGAACGGAGAAATAAAAGACGTAGGCGACAAACGCTTTATAAGAATGGCAGGTCAGTTTGTAAACATTGACGATCTGCACATTGATTTAATAGACCGCATTAACCCATTCCAAAAGGCATTTGAGATTTTATCCAAGTCAGTAACAACTAAAGTGCTGAAAGTAATCCAAGACGTAATTGAATCAACACGCATTCAAATGACCTTGGAAGAAGCATTGTTGCTGTGGCCTAAGATAAATGACTTTGCCAAAACATTTAAGAAAGAACCAAGTCTTCAATCCACCGACCCATTGGAAAGAAGAATGGCAGAAGCAATTATCTTTCTGAAAGAACAAAAGCGCAAGCAGCAAAATGGATAAGGATAAAAAGCTACAAGAGTTATTCGAAAACGATCCGCTCGGATTGTTGAATATCAAACCTTCCACTTCACCCGCACGGAATGAAGACGAAAGGCTTGTAGCTTCCTTTCAGGAGATAAACGATTTCTACGAAAAGAATAAACGCGCACCCGAACAAGGAGGTGGTTTACAGGAACACCAATTGTATTCAAGGTTAAAATCATTGAGGGATAACCCGACTAAAGTGGAAATCCTTAATGTCCATGATAAATACGGATTATTGCATTACGAGAAAAAGCAAATCAATTCGTTAGACGATATTTTGAATGATGATGTATTAGGTTTGCTCGGAGATGATTCAGAAGGGCTTTTCGATCTCAAGCATGTAACACTATCCGATAAGGATAGAGCAGAAGCGGATTTCGTGGCGCGAAGAAAACCCTGCAAAGACTTTTCAAAATACGAACAGCTTTTTAAAGATGTTCAAAAAGACATTTCAACGGGCAAGCGCAAACTCATTCAATTTAAAGAAGACAATTTGGTAGAAGGCAATTTCTACGTTCACAATGGCGTATTACTCTTGCTCGAAAAAATAGACTTCACCAAAGAGGAGAAATATTTCCCCGATGGTTCACGTGTGCGCAAAGACGGACGTACAAGGTGCATATTTGAGAACGGAACAGAATCTAACATGCTTTACCGTTCGCTGGCAAAAGTCTTATATGTAAATGGTCAGGTGCTAACAAAAAATGCAGATGAGGTCAACTATCAATTTAAGGAAGTATTCAGTACAGTAAATGAAGAAGACGAAGAGGCTGGTTTTATCTACATTCTAAAATCCAAAAGCGATAAGCAGCAAATAAAAGAAATCCAAAACCTATACAAGATCGGTTTCTCTAAAACCTCGGTGGAAGAACGCATTAAAGATGCCAGCCAAGAGCCAACCTATCTAATGGCAGACGTAAGAATAGTAATGGCTTACAAATGCTTCAATATGAATCCACAGAAGTTTGAATTACTAATTCATAATTTCTTCGGTGCAGCGTGTTTGAATATTGACATTACCGGAAATGATGGCCGAAGATATTCCCCAAGGGAATGGTTCATCGCACCTTTAAATGTTATTGAACAAGCAGTTCATTTAATTATTTCCGGAGAGGTCATTAATTACAGATATAACATAACTACAGAGGAGATTGAAAAAAAATAGTCTTACGTTTTCCAAACTCGCAAAAGAGGAAGGCCATTCAAATCTAAGTCTAACAGTAAATCCACTTATTCGGAAACAAAAATCAGAGATAGGGAAACTATTCTCATAAGTAATCCAAAATCCTTAGTTCCGTCTGTAAGAGAATTAAATGGGTTTTTATATATTTGTTTACACTGGTCTATTCATCCTTTGTTCTTGAAGATTCGTGAAGCCCATCCCAAAGGGAAAATGCCAGTAACGAAGCAGTGAGTTCTTGTAATTGAGAGGGACATTGCAGTGATCGCTTTATCATGACTTGTCATAAAAAAGGCGACCCCGACAAGTCGGGGCCACCTTAAATGTTTTCACAACGGAATAATCCTTATTGTGATAAATTAAATTGCATAGTGTAGAAATAAAAAAAGCCTCACGGAGTACGCGAGGCTTAAGATTAAATCTTCGGCTTATAGCCTTATTGTGATAAGCTTTCACTTGTAAATGTAATGGTTTTTAAAAATATAACAACATGGAAAAAGTAATTGGCATTGATCTGGGTACTAATTCTATTGGCTGGGCATTAAGAAACCTCCTTGAAAAAGAAAATCAAATTATAGATAAGGGAGTCCTAATTTTTGATAAAGGAGTTGGTGAAGTAAAAGGAATTGAAACTCCCTTAGTAAAGCCCAGAACTGATGCCAGAGGCAAAAGAAGAAATTATCAAGCAGAGAAATATCGTAAATGGGAGCTGTTAGAGTTCTTAATTGAGAAAAAGATGTGCCCTCTAACCACAAAAGAATTAGATGAGTGGCGCAAGTATAAAAAAGGAGTTGGAAGAAAATATCCTCAATCAGAAAAGTTTATTCAATGGTTGCGGTTTGATTTTAATGGAGACAGCAAGCCTGATTTTAAACTTTTTGGTTTCGATAAGCATGAAAGTTATTATCTATTTAGAATGTTAGTGGTGAGCGAGGATAAACACCACAAAGAAATATTTGAAAGCAACTCTCATATTCTGGGGCGGGTACTTTATCAAATAGTACAACGCAGGGGATACAGAGGCAGAGATGATGAAGATGAGGAAGCCAAAACAATTTTAAAAGGCAGCGAAAAAAACGGAACCATTGGCGTTGAAGACATTATTCCATACATAGAGAAATACAAGACCCTTGGTGCTGCTTTGTATTACCTGCAAAAGGAAAAGAAAGAACGTATCCGCAAGCGGTATAACCTTAGAACTGATTATGAACAGGAGCTGAAAGAAATTTGCAGGGTTCAAAATTTTGATGAGAATTGTTATAAACGACTTTGGAAAGCAATTATATGGCAACGCCCTTTGCGCAGTCAAAAGGGACTAGTGGGTATTTGCACTTTTGAAAAGAATAAAGCCAGATGTCCTGTTAGCCATCCACTTTATGAAGAATACAGAACGTGGGTCTTTATCAACAATCTAAAAATTGAATTACCAGAAAACACAGATAAGGTCAAATATCTAAAGGACAACATCTATCCCATATTTTACAAAGCAAGCGATGATTTTAAACTCAGTTCCGTTGCAAAAGTGCTTGACAAAGTTGGAGGTAAAATAACTGCGAGGTTTCCTCACGGAATAAAAGATGAAAAAGGGAAATACAAAAAGGATGGACCGGATACGAAAGTAGTTTCTGCTAAACTTCTCAACTCCTTCCAGGAAATATTTGGTGAAAATTGGAAAGTGCTAAAAATAGAAACTAATAATACAAAACAGGTAAGAAAAAAGGATGGTAGAGTCAGTGAACATCAAATCACTTACACTTTTGAAGATTTCTGGCATGTGTTATTTTCTTTTGATAGTAAGGACAAGTTGAAAGAATTCGCTAAAGAGAAATTAAATTTAAATGAAGACCAATCTGAAAGATTCTGTAAAATAAGGCTGCAACAAGGCTATGCTACTTTAAGCCTCTCTGCTATCAAAAAACTGCTTCCCTACCTCACTCAAGGTTTTATTTATAGCGAAGCAGTGTACTTGGCAAATCTCCATAAGGTACTTGGTGCAAAAGAACTGACCGATGGGATAATAGAAGAATTCTCGATCGAAGTTAGAAAAATCATTGACGAGCAAAAGAATGAAAAACAGTTAATATCGGTAGTTAATAACCTGATAAGCGAACAGCTAAGCAATGAAAATCGTTTCGGCATGAAACCTGATTACAAATTAGATGCTGATGACAAAAAAACCATTGAAGGGAAATTGCAGGATATGTATGGAAGCACAACTTGGAAGGAATTAACGGAAGATGAAAGAGCCAGTGATATTGATTTCGTGGGTGACCATTATGAAAGTTTTTTACAGAAACCAATCACTGCAAAGAAAGATGGGCTATTCTTAAAGATACCTAGGCTGCACGACAGAATATTTACGTACCTAAAAGACAAGTACACACTGCCCGATAAAAACATAAAATACCTCTGGCACCCATCAGAACAAGAAACATACTTGCCTGCTAAAGAAAAAGACGGAATTAAACAATTAGGCGATCCTCAACCTATTAGCAGGGGGTTTAAAAACCCTATGGCATTAAAGACCCTTCACAAGCTAAAACAATTAATGAACTACTTGTTGAAAACAGGTAAGATCGATGAGACTACACGAGTTGTTGTGGAGATTGCACGTGAATTAAATGATGCCAATAGACGAAAGGCTATAGAAAAATGGCAGAGGGATAGGGAGAAACAGAATGATGAATACAAAAAGAAAATATCTGAAATCGCCATTGAGTGCGATCTCAATCTTGATATCAACAATAAAGAAATAGTAGAAAAATATAGGCTTTGGATTGAACAGAATCATACTTGCCTATATACAGGGCAAATTATTGATGTTTGCGATCTGTTCAACGGAACTCGATTTGATTTTGAGCACTCTATTCCAGCAAGCATGAGTTTTGATAATGAATTAAAAAACCTCACGATTGCTGATTCACGGTACAATAGGGAAGTTAAGAAAAAAATGATTCCATTTAAGTGCCCGAATTATAATTCAGAATACGTTTATGAAGGCATAACGTATAGTGCCATTAAGCCAAGATTAAAATTCATTGAAGAAAAAGTTAACCACTTAGAAAACTTACTGGATGAGTGGAGAACAAAGTCAAAATTTGCTTCTACAAAAGATATAAAAGACGCTTGCATTCAAAGAAAACATCTTATAAGTTTTGAACTTGAATATTGGCGCAAGAAGCTTGACACCTTCACGTGCAAAGAGTACAAAGCTGGCTGGCGAAACAGTCAATTAAGGGATACGCAAATTGTTACCAAGTACGCGCTTCCTTATTTAAAAACAGCATTCAACAAAGTTGATGTGCAAAAAGGCTCGGTTACGGCAGCTTTCAGGGAAATTTACAAGATACAGCCAAGACTTGAAAAGAAAGACCGGAGCAAACACAGTCATCATGCCATTGATGCGGCAGTATTGACCCTGATCCCACCGTCAGCTAATAGAGATAAAATCCTTCTCCGGTACAATGAAGAAAAAGATAAAAACTCGAATAACACCTACCACGAGAAACCAAGCCAATGGAGCAGTTTTGAATCACGCCACATCTTATCAATAGAAGACGATGTCTTGATCAACTTTCAGGCTCAGCATCGAACGCTTACCGATACTTATAAGAAAGTTCGCAAACGAGGAAAACAGCAGTTTGTTAAAGAAAAGCACCAAGATGGCAAATGGCAATACAAACTTGATGAGAAGGGAGATAAAATTCCACTTGTAGCCCAGGGGGATACGATACGAGGCGCGTTGCATAATGACAGTTTCTTTGGCTTAGTAAAACAACCAGAATATAAAGTAGAGGACAATAAATTTATACCTCTCACCGATGGGATAGGCAATTTTATATTTCAGAAAAATGAAAAGAGGGATGACGATTTATTTGTGGTAAAAAAGGAATTACTAAGTGATGCCGCAAAGTTTTCAAAAATTGAGGATCTGGAGAAAATTATAGACCCGAATTTAAAATCCTTTTTAGGTAAAAAAATAGGCAAAAGAATAAGTAATGGAAAAACTTTTATTGAAGCTATATCTGAACCTATATGGGCGTTTGACAAAAGTGAGGATAAAAATGGCAATCTTATTAGACCAATTAGGCATATACGCTGTAAAGTAAAAGGAGGTGGTGGTGGATATGTTACAAATCCGGCCCATATTAGAGAGAAGCAAGCATATCTTTCATCGAAATCATATAAAAACAGTGACTATGCTTTGAATGGAGAAACGTATCTATGCGCCCTGTATCAAGTAGCCTTTGAAGATAGGAAGGTAAGAGAAACAAGGATATTCTCAATATTGGATATTGCTAAAACAATAGGACTAAATGGCAAAGAGAATTCTGTTGATGAGAAATTGATTGTTAAGAAAGGTAAAAAACAAATTGAGATACCCCTTTACGCAAAGTTGTTAATTGGTCAAAAAGTTATTTTCTATAAAGATTCAATTGACGATCTAAAGACAATATCAAAAGACAGTCTCAATAAGCTAGTTTATTATATAATCAAATTTGAAGATGGTAAAATATCATTCAAGCATAACTTAACGGCACTATCAGAAGATACAATAAAAAGTGAAATGAAAAAGAGAGAGCTTCCAGAAACTGGAGCTTCATTCATCGATTTTGAAAGGCCAATTTTAAAACTTCGTTTAGCTAGAGACAACTTCAATTTTGCTATAGAAGGCAAGCATTTTGAAGTAAAGCCCGATGGAAAAATAGAATGGAGTTTTTAAGATGAATCATGGCAACTACTACGATATTTATGCCAACGACAATGATTTTGAAAACTTCTCTTTAAAAATCAAGCTATCTACGAGCTAATAAAAAGCTCCAATGCCATGATCAAACGCACTCTCTACTTCGGCAACCCCGCTTACCTAAGCAGAAAACTTGAGCAATTAGTGGTGCGCCTACCCGAAGTAGAAAAGAATGACACGCTGCCTGAGCTTTTCAAAAAAGAAGCACAAGCAACCATCCCGATTGAAGATATTGGAGTAGTGATATTAGATGATCAACGCATCATTATTACTCAAAGTTTGATAGATGGATTGATTGAGAATAATGTTGCCCTAATCACCTGCGATAAAACACATCATCCTACAGGGTTACTACTCAACCTGGCGGGTAACAAATTGCAATCAGCCAAATTCAAAGCACAGCTTGATGCTGCACAACCTTTGGTTAAACAACTTTGGCAGCAAACCATAAAAGCTAAAATAACCAATCAGGCTTTGCTGTTGAAAAGGTTGGGAAAGGAAGCATCAAACATGAAGAAGTGGGCAGCAGATGTTAAATCCGGTGACCCGGATAATCTGGAAGCGCGGGCAGCCGCTTATTATTGGAAGAACCTCTTTCCGGAAATACAGGATTTTAGAAGAGAGCGGGAAGGCATACCTCCGAATAATTTATTAAACTATACCTATGCAATTCTACGTGCCATTGTTGCACGTAGCTTAGTTGGTTCCGGCCTTCTGCCCACATTAGGTATCCATCACCGTAACCAGTACAATCACTACTGCCTGGCTGATGATATTATGGAGCCATTCCGCCCTTTTGCAGATGCACTGGTGGTGGAGATTATTCGCAACGGTGAGGATTACAGCGAACTAAACCCATCAACTAAACGACAGCTTCTTGGCATTGCCTCGGTAGATGTGATTGTTGATGATGAGCGAAGCCCGCTAATGGTTGCAGTGCAGCGCACTACGGCCTCTTTAGCCAAGTGCTTTGAAGGAACGGCAAAGAAATTGCTTTATCCAGAATTGCCTTGATAAGTTATGCGTCTCAACGAATACCGTATTATGTGGGTAATGGTTCTTTTTGATTTGCCTGTAGAAACCAAAAAGGATAGAAAGAACTATACCGAATTCCGTAAGGGTATGATGAAAGATGGCTTCACCATGTTTCAGTTCAGTGCCTACTTACGTCATTGTGCCAGTCGTGAAAATGCTGACGTCCATGTAAAACGCGTCCAGAAAAACCTTCCACCAAAAGGGCATGTTGGTATTTTAACAATCACCGACAAACAATTCGGAATGATGCAGATTTTTTACGGGCGAGAAGAAAAAGAAAAGCCCCCGATACCCCAACAGCTTGAGCTATTTTGAGGAGTCGGAGGCTTATTTGACAACTTCTTAGCCAGTTTTGACCTCTGAAAATGCTTCTAACCTACTGATTTACAGGGTTAAAAAGCATATTCAGTTGTCAAAGATCGTACGTTGAAAGCAAATCACAACAGTGCTTTTGGAGACGATCACGAAACCTTAGTTGTCAAAGATCGTACGTTGAAAGCAAATCACAACTGAAAAGCACGTTTGGAAAAAAGGAGAATGTTGTCAAAGATCGTACGTTGAAAGCAAATCACAACCATTTGGTAATGTAAACTCCGTTCGTAGTGGTTGTCAAAGATCGTACGTTGAAAGCAAATCACAACTTGCAAAAGAGCCTTCTATACCTTTAATTGGTTGTCAAAGATCGTACGTTGAAAGCAAATCACAACTGCTGCTAAGGAGCATGGATGTATTATGGGTTGTCAAAGATCGTACGTTGAAAGCAAATCACAACTGCTATGTTGTCTGGGAAGTCTGAAGGTCTGTTGTCAAAGATCGTACGTTGAAAGCAAATCACAACCTACTTACGCTAATGGTGGTGCATATCAGAGTTGTCAAAGATCGTACGTTGAAAGCAAATCACAACAGAGTCGGTTTGCGGAGTATAAGTATGTTAGTTGTCAAAGATCGTACGTTGAAAGCAAATCACAACATTAGGTGTATGCTTGTCGCGCGTTGGATGGTTGTCAAAGATCGTACGTTGAAAGCAAATCACAACACTTCGCAGGTACAGATCGCCACCAACAGTGTTGTCAAAGATCGTACGTTGAAAGCAAATCACAACTGAGTCATGTACACTGTGTTACCTGTGTTGGTTGTCAAAGATCGTACGTTGAAAGCAAATCACAACTGTAGTAATGGACCGTTGGTTCATGGACGAGTTGTCAAAGATCGTACGTTGAAAGCAAATCACAACCTATCAACCTCATGACTGTCCTATTCTTAGTTGTCAAAGATCGTACGTTGAAAGCAAATCACAACTACAATCGCTTGTTGATGATAATCCGTTTAGTTGTCAAAGATCGTACGTTGAAAGCAAATCACAACTAAAACCCATTGGCTAAACAATTTGTATGAGTTGTCAAAGATCGTACGTTGAAAGCAAATCACAACTGCATATCCTACGGTTGCTCGTTTGGATGAGTTGTCAAAGATCGTACGTTGAAAGCAAATCACAACCGTTGGCCTGTCTCTCTGCTCTCCACACGGTTGTCAAAGATCGTACGTTGAAAGCAAATCACAACTGTTCAGCCGTTGGTATAGGTTGAAC
>Ga0302164_10000232_pt1 | contig 20485 bp, 16 predicted proteins | sample I_Fen_E3_1_FD_193500 | JGI IMG/M metagenome (GOLD analysis project Ga0302164, IMG submission 193500) | Peat permafrost microbial communities from Stordalen Mire near Abisko, Sweden - I_Fen_E3_1 | ecosystem: Environmental > Terrestrial > Soil > Wetlands > Permafrost | place: Sweden: Abisko...
GACAAAGTCAAGCAAAAAAAATTTTTTTTATTAGTTTTTTTTTTACAAATATTGCTACGTGAATCGGCTTGATTCTAACCTTGAAATTTTTTAAAAACCCAACTTAAATGAATAAGTCACACAATGACGTTTGGAATAACTGTCTTCAAATAATCAGGGACATAATTCCATCCATCAGTTACAAGACGTGGTTTGAACCAATTATTCCGCTAAAGCTTGAGAACAATGTTTTGACCATTCAGGTACCAAGCCCGTTTTTTTATGAATATCTTGAAGAACAATATATTGATATTCTGAGGAAAACCCTCAGAAGAGAGATTGGAACAGATGCCAAGCTTGAATACAATGTCGTAATGGAGAATTCAAATTATTCTGACGGCAAGCCATATACTGTAAGATACCCTTCAAGAAATAAAACAGATCTGAATAATAAGCCTGTTCAGGTGCCATTTGACGTTACTCAGCCTTCAATTAAAAATCCATTCGTAATTCCCGGAATAAAAAAAGTACATTTTGACCCTAAACTTAATCCCGATTACAATTTTAACAATTATGTAGAAGGAGAATGCAACAGGCTGGCAAGGTCAGCAGGTATAGCTGTTGGCAATAATCCAGGTGGAACAGCCTTCAATCCACTTATGGTATACGGTGATTCGGGTCTCGGTAAAACACATCTCGCTCAGGCAATTGGCATTCTGGTTAAAGAGAAACATCCCGACAAAACTGTCCTTTATGTGAATGCCAATAAATTTCAGACACAGTTTGTTGAGTCAGTCAGGAACAATAATAAAAATGATTTCCTGCATTTCTACCAGATGATTGATGTACTTATACTCGATGATGTACATGAATTTGCGGGAAAAGAAAAGACTCAGGATACATTCTTCCATATCTTCAATCATCTACATCAGTCAGGAAAGCAACTTATTCTGACCTGCGACAGACCTCCGGTTGAACTTCAGGGCATGGAACAGAGGTTACTTTCAAGATTTAAATGGGGACTTCAGGCGGACCTCCAAAGACCTGATTATGAGACAAGACTTGCCATTCTCAAGAAAAAAGCCTACAATGACGGAATTGAACTGCCAGATGAAATATTTGAATTCCTGGCTGTGAATATTTCCAACAACATCAGGGAACTTGAAGCAGTATTAATTTCTCTGTATGCGCAATCAACTCTGAACAGAAAAGAAATTACACTTGATCTGGCCCGCCAGATGGTTGAAAAGCTTATCAGTACAGCAAAAAGAGAGATCACAATCGAATATATTCAGAAAATTGTCTGCGATTATTATAAGATCCCTATTGAACTTATCCAGGGAAAGACCCGTAAGAGAGAGATTGTACAGGCAAGACAGGTATCGATGTATTTCTCCAAGAGCCTCACAAAAGCCTCTCTGGCAAGCATAGGATCGCATATTGGAGGGAAAGACCATGCAACGGTCCTTCATGCCTGTAAAACCGTTAATAACCTTATTGACACGGATAAGCATTTCAGGAACCAGATAAATGAAATCGAGAAAAAGTTAAAAGTATAGAAGGGGCTATTTCAAAATAAAATAATATGTATTCCAATATCGTAAAGACAGGTCTGAGACCTGTCTTTTCCAATTTAGTACTATTTATAATTAGGTAAATACCACAATATTAACTGCCCTACTTGCGGTTGGAGGAATTTTATTTTTGTCTTTTGTCTTTAAACCTTTTACTGTCAATATCTTTCGCGCATCTGAATCCTACCGTAGGACTTCTGTCGAATCCAGGAGAAACGAGTAAAAGCATCTGGGTTTTATCGAGTGATTGCGGTCCCCCCTGAATATACCACCAGCTCGATTCAGGTTTATAATAGCTTCCTCCGCGGATAATTATGAAATAATTTGTACCGTTGAAATACAAATCATTTGTTACCTGCCAGATATTGCCAACCAGATCGAAAACACCGCAAGGACTCTGACCTATCGGAAAAGCATCAACAGGTGTTGGCCTGTCAAACGAATTATTACAGTAAGTGCCGTGAAATTCGTCACCCCATGGCCATTTGCGGAGCTCAGGACCCTGGGCTGCAAGCTGCCATTCTGCCTGGGTTGGCAATCGTTTTTGAGTCCATTTCGCATATGCCATCATATCTTCGTAGCTTATATTAACTACAGGATACCTATCTTGTCCCTGTCTGTATATTCCTGAATCCCAATGTCTTAAATATCTCGTTGTATCGGCAGGCCGGTATCCTGAACTGGTTATAAATTCATAGTACTGGGCATTTGTAACAGGATATTTATCAATGAGAAAACTATCAATCTTAGCCGTGTTTCCACTAACTTCCGGATAAGGAATGAATTCATCGTTGGCACTAACAATATAAGAAAATTGTGCACCGGGAACCAGAACCATATCTGCAATTAAACCTGAAGCTAGTGGAGTGTGTGTTATTTTGCTTATAAGCCATGGTTTTCCTCCATCGAGATTAAGGACATCCTCATCCTTCAACCTTTTATTCTCGATTACCTGCAGAACAATTTTTCCTTCATAAATTCCGAAAATATCCTTCACTCTTATAGTCGTATCTCCTGTTATTCTAAAATCCTTGTGAAATGTCTGATATGAAGGTTTTCCTTTCCAAATCAAGAGTTCCCTTTTTCCGTCATTTTTTATCTTTATGGAATCACCTTTAAGTTCAGATCTGATCAGCAATGGAAATTCTCCAATACAGTCAACAGACCCTTCATTTCTTGTACCTGAATATGAATTCTGCCAGCCTTCAGCTTTAACCGGTATAAAATATTTTCCATCGCTTTTAACAGGAACAACATTTTCATGGTTCCATAATGAAATAAAATGTCTTCCTTCAATTTTATCAACCTCGAACAGATTTCCCATAATCCCTTCAGGCTTCATATTAAGAATTGTATAAACCGTTTTTTCTCTTGAATGCCAGCGATTTACATAAACTTTATCAGTATTGGTACCTATAAGCGGTGTCCAGTCATTATCTAGAAATGCATCATTATTTTGTCGAAGAATAAAAGTTGTAGCAGCAAGATAATTGAGATCATCAGTATAGTTCCCGTCTCTCCCACCTGGTCTGAACATGTTCAGTTCAGTACCATAACCGTTGAAAAATGCAATCGCCACTTCCCGGTGTATTAGATTTTCGCCAACATCGCAAACTCTGAATATTGAGAAATCAGGTTTAATAAGTTTGTTCAGATTGAGTTCAGGACTAAGGAATATTGCATTATGTACCCTTCCTGAAATTATTGCAGGCATATCTTTTATAACCGCCATTCCCTCAGAGTACATTATAACTCCTTTCCTTACACTATCAGCTGTTCTCTGCAGCTCCAAACTCGAGCTTCCCCTTGTGTCGAGAACTACCCCGTCTGCTTCTGTTTCAGAAATCAGCTGAGCCATTCCTTCATAATGATCTTCCTGTCTGGTACTTTTATCCCATGGGTTATAAGCAATAAAAAACCTTGTGCCTGATTGTCTCGACATTCTGGCAAAATTTCTTAGTTGCAGTGTTCCACCAGGTAAATCACGATATAAATCCCATTGATTACGTTGGTCCAGACCAAGGCGGGGCCATGTAGGCCAGATCCCATACACATCAATGTTTCCGAATAATTGAATTCCTTTTTTAAGCACATCGGCGTATGTGTATTTTCCCGTAAATCTATCGTAAAAGTCTCTGTCCCAGGCCATCTGCAGAATTATCAGATAACTTTCCTTGATCCATGAGAGATCCTTCCTTTCGAACAAAGAATTATCGAACTTATCTATTTCAAATAAAAACTTGTCTCTGAATATTGTACGAAGTCCATTCTGCCATTCTCCTTTAAATATTTCAATATTCAGTGAGTAAGTTACCATTGCTTCCGGGGGAAGAATTGTCTGATATCGCTGTTTCAATCCATTTTCAATATCCCGGCGACGGACTAAAGCACAAAGTGAATATCCGTTTCCTGCAACAAATGAGGAATAACCCAACTCCCATGCGTTATCAGGCAGGATAATCCTTACAGGCTTGAACCCGGGACGGAATAAATGTGCACGGGCAAGGTCAGAAGGCCCTTTTCCTGTGATATATACCGATGAGCTATCTTCACCGAACGGTAAAACATTGCTTATTGATAATGTATCCTTTCCTGTATTCTTAAAAGTAATTATTCCTTCCAAACCGGTAGCGTTACGGTTAGTCATTTTAAATGTCACAAGCAGATTATTATTGTAAGCCTGTGAGTACAAACCATTCACTTTTGAAGCGACTGTTTCCCCTGAATTCAGGAGTGTGTTATTTAACAGGAAGCTAAACAGAGGTCTGCTGCCGGGCAGCATAATTGAAATGCTGTCAGAAATAATTATTTTATCTGCCTTCAGACCTTTATCAGTAGTTATACCAATATCATGAACTTGCTGTGAATATCCTGATAGTGAAATAAATATAAGTGCCAAATTCAAAAGCCAGGTAGATTTATTCGAAATGTACATTTGTAGAATTGTTTGATAATATAGTTTTTTACTTAATCTAAATGCCTTATGGTAACATTTTCAGGATAAATTCGTAAAAATGTTAAATTAATAATGCAATATAAACCTTACTAATCACTTAAAAAATGTTTTTATCTGATTGAACAAGAAGCAATCAGATCTGATAATAAGATCGATTGCATTCAATTAGTATAATTTGTTGTATATTTAGGGCTATTCAAAAGTTAAGGTGGTAAATGTCTAAAGCGATAAAAATATTAATTTATAGTTTTCTTCTGCTTGTCATTATTATTTTTACCACTTGTGCTCCTGCTAAAAAGAATCCCTATTATGAGAAAAGGAAGAAAAGTTCTCAGGTGAATGCATCTCAGCTTGGAAGGAACAGGTATTATTTTTCGAAAGATTACCAGAAAAAGCTAAATAAAACCTTTAAGCAGAAATAATCTATTTCTCTTAATCATCGCATTTCAGACTTAAGCCATCGAATGCAAAGATAACCCCAGCCGGTAATTCTTTAGAAACATCAGAATGAAGCCCCATCTGGTGACTTATATGGGTTATAAAGGCTTTTTTTGGAGAAATTTCCCTGATAAAATCCATAGCTTCTCTAAGACTGAAATGAGAAATATGCTTTTCCTTTCTGAGAGCGTTTATAACCAGATATTTAACCCCATATAGTTTTTCCTTGCTTTCTTCCGGAATATAGTTTGCATCAGTTATATAAGCAAAATTACCAATTCTGAAACCATATACTGGCAGTCTATAGTGGAAAACACGGATAGGCATAATCTGAAGTTTTTTTACATTAAAGCCATGCTCCGATAAAGGATTAAGTCTCATTTTAGGTATTCCTGGATACTGGTATTCAGAGAACACGTATGAGTATTCCTTTCTGAGAACCTTCTGTACCCTCTCTTCAGAATAGATGTCAATGGCATCCTGGCTCTTGTAATTAAATGCTCGTACATCATCGAGACCTGCGATATGATCTTTATGTTCATGGGTAAGAAGAATGGCATCGAGCTTTAATACGTGTTCGCTTAGCATCTGCTGGCGAAAATCGGGACCGGCATCAATAACCAGAGTAACTTCTTCTGTTTCCAGGAGTAGTGAAGTCCTGAGTCTTTTATCATGGGGATCGGCTGACATGCAGGTATTACATCCGCAAGCTATTACCGGAACCCCCTGAGATGTGCCTGTACCTAGGAATGTTATTTTCACAATAGAACTTTTTCATGACAAACCTATATTAAAAATCAATAAAAGACAACAGGAATCCCATTTTTTAAATCAGGAGGCATATGAGGTATATTTGCTATATTTGGTTAATATATTTTAAACAAGTGAAAGGCAGGATTTACCTCATACCGGTAACTTTAGGCGGAGATAATTATCAGAAAGTTATACCCGCTAAAGTTCTGGATATTACAAAAGCATTAAGATACTTTATAGTCGAAGATATCAGGAGTGCCAGACGGTATTTACGTCTGATTGACAAACAATTTCCTATTGACGACTCTGTTTTTTTTGAATTAAATGAACACACAGCTGACTCAGAGATTGAACATTATCTTAAGCCTTTATCGGGAGGATCTGATATAGGGATATTAAGTGAAGCAGGACTACCATGTATTGCTGATCCGGGAGCTAAAATTGTAGCCCTGGCTCATACAAAAGATATTATTATAACACCCCTGGCAGGACCTTCATCAATACTTCTTGCACTTATCTCATCAGGACTTAACGGACAAAACTTTACATTTAACGGATATCTTCCTGTAAAACCTTCTGATAGATCAGCCAGGTTGCGTGAACTTGAAAAGAGATCAGGCGAAGGAGTTGCGCAAATTTTCATGGAAACTCCTTACCGGAATCAAAAAATGCTTGAATCAATCTTATCGACCTGTCATAGCGATACAAAACTTTGTATAGCCATTGACATCACACTTGAGAGTGAGTACATAAGAACGAAGCGAATCTCTGTATGGAAGAAAGATGTGCCCGTACTTAATGACAAGCTTGTTGTATTTGTGATGCAGTGAACTTATTTTCCCGGACCAGCCGCTACTTTAACCAGTTCAACATCATACAGGAGTGGTGTATAACCTGGCACAGTGTAATAACCCTGAGTGCCATAAGCAAGACTTGAGGGTATAAGAAAAGTAGCTTTGCCTCCCTCTTTCATATAAGAGATTCCTTCCTCAAAACCGGGAATCATTTGTCCTTCATCAACAGGAAACACAAGTTTGGTTCCTCCAACATTTGTATCAAATACAGTCCCGTTTAAAAACTTACCGGTATAGATTACAGTAGCAGTATCATGGATAACCGGTTGACGACCAGTTCCTAAAAGTGTTTCAAGATAATACATTCCGCTGCTCTCTTTTATGAAATGCTTGGAAGTATCGCTGTTCAGGTAAGCAGTAATTGCATTTTTTTCGTCTTTTTCATACTTGGTTGCGGGGTTGCAAGCGATAAGGGATATCACTAAAACAATTGATAAAAATACCGGAACTGATTTTAAGATTTTTCTATTCATCGATCTAAATTTAAAATTTTAATACAAGTTAAACGCTCTCTCTGCTTAAATATTATTTTGCCTGCAAGATATTAACATAATAAACAATTACTGCCCTCGAAGGGATCATTTTTCTATCGCCAACGAATCCATATGCCAGAAAAGGAGGAATTATGAAAATCGCTTCCGCTCCTGGTTTCAGCAACCGGAGACCTTCATTCAATCCTTGCTCCATCACGCTCTTTCCCACAATAACTTCTTTAGGACCAAGCACGTTCGATGAATAGCATTTGGTACCGTCTAGAAGGGAACACTCAAAAGTCATAACAACTCTGTCATTATCCGTAAAGTTTTTACCTGTCCCGGTCTTTAAAATCTGGTACCAAAGACCTGTAGGTGATTCAGACATGATAAGATTTTTGCGTTCGATATAGTTTTTGATTCTTTCCCGGTCTTTCTGAACAAGGTACCTGTTAAGATCAGCCATTTCATTCCTGCCGGGCCTCTGATTAGAATTAAACTGATCATGCTTATTGCGGCATGAAACAATGGATAAAAAAGTAGCCAGTATCAGTATGATTTTAATCCGCATTTAAATATGTTTAACTTTCAAACCTCCACACATTTTCCCTGAGAACTTTGAGGAAATATGTGATAGTGTTCTCCAGCGTATCAACATATTCGCCGCCAGAGGCATTCCTATGGCCTCCACCCCAAAAATAAAGTGATGCAAATTCATTCGAAGGAAATTTACCTCTCGAACGGAATGAGAGCTTTATAAAACCGTCCTTCTCAATAAACAAGGCTGCAAAATCTATCCCCTTTATCGATAGCGGCATATTTACAAATCCTTCGGTATCGCCTTTAACATGGTTATATTCTTTCAGATCGCTTTTTGAGAGGTAAATATATGCTGACCTTAAATCAGGTAGTACAACCATTCTTTGATTAAGTGCAAACCCCTGCAGCCTGAGTCTATCACCCGAAAAATTATTGTAGATAAGATTGATTATATCCTCTTTTTCAATGCCTGAGTCGAGAAGGTCGGCAACGATACGGAATGTTCTGGATGAATATGAACCGTGTTCAAAATTTCCGGTATCTGTTAAAATTCCAACGTACAAAGCTTCAGCATACGGCTTGTTAATAAAGATCCCTCCATTTACCTGGCAAATGAGCTCATGTATCAGTTCTGAGGTTGAACATTTGCCGGGATCAGAGATAATCAGATCGGCGAAGTTTACAGGATCAAGATGGTGATCAATTATGATTTTTTTTGCACCCGACTTTATTACAGCTTCTTCTGCTTCCCCCAGTCTGTTAGGCTGGTTGAAATCGAGCAATATGATCAGGTCTGCTTTCTCAATCAGCATCCTGCCTTTCTTTCTGTCTTTTATAAAAATATTAATCTCTTCAGCTCCATCCATCCACTTCAGAAACTCCTGGAGGTTATTAGGAGCCAGTAAGGAAGCATTTTTACCCTGTGATTTAAAATAATGATAAAGAGCTAATTGAGCTCCCACTGAGTCACCATCTGGATTGATATGGCAGATAATTAATATATTCTCTGAAGAGGAGAAAAGATTCGATAATTCTTTTGTATATTTGGATAAATCAATCACTTCTTTCGTAGTTTATTCAAGTGGCTAAAGATAAAGAATATTCCTTATTGGAGAATCCATACTCAGAAATCAAATAAACATACTATGTCCAGCGATTTTACTTTTTCTATAATCAAACCAAATGCAGTCAGGACGGGTAAAGCAGGCCCGATACTGGCAATGATAAATGAAAGCGGATTTGAAATTGCAGCCCTGCGAATGGTGAGGCTTACAGTTCCTCAGGCTGAATTGTTTTATGCGGTTCACAAAGGGAAACCGTTCTTTGAGGGATTAATTGAATTTATGACATCCGGACCTGTTATGGTGATGATCTTAAAGCATCAAAATGCTGTTGAACAATTCAGAAAGCTCATTGGGGCTACCGATCCAACCAAAGCAGAACCAGGAACCATTAGAAAGATATATGCGGTTTCTGTTCAGATGAATGCAGTTCATGGTTCAGATAGTATTGAAAACGCAATTCAGGAAGCAAATTTCTTCTTTTCTGAGATTGAGAGGTTCTGATAGAAATATATTTAACCTGGTTTTATAATACATGGAGACAGGTCTGAGACCTGTCTTTGTATCTTATACACAGTTTCCATTGTTATTAATCCTTCAGTTTTTTTACATTTTTCTCCACAGGAACATTATATCCCGTTTTGTGTTATTAAATTTGTAGCTCATTTAATCAAAACATGGATTCAACTTTCAATACGGACTTTTCTGATAAAAAAATCTTCGAAAAGTACTCATCTGCATTTACACTTTCCGACATGGAGATTTTCATCTTCCCGGAACTGTTTTTTCCGCTTATCCTTGCGGATATTATGTCTCCTGAACTATGGAGGTGGCGTGAGGACCAATGGTTTGAGGATATTGAAAAGAAAGGCTTTACCTTTAAGGCTAACAGGATTAAACAATATATTATTCAAAATTATGTTTTCAACCTCGATCTGTCCACCTGGGGGCTTACATCAAAAACCGCTGAAATCGGAAGATTCAGCGATTTTTTTGACATGGAAATGCTCAGGCAATCGAATGCACTCTTCGGATACGAAGGAGACAAATATTATTTTGACATTGATATAAGGAAACATTTCGGCCTCGACAAGTATGATTCTGATATAATACCTTACTGGAAGACAGAAACCATTGAAGCGATGGGAGCTTTCCGGTTCAAAGACAATTTTAAATCAGGAGCAGGTGAGTGTGTTTCACTATCTGCTCTTTACGCGGCTGCAATGTTTGTAGTGGGACGAGTGCCGCTCGAAAAAATATTCCTCATTGCTACACCTTTGCATTCCCAGAATTTTATAATCGAAAAAGATGGATTGATTACCAATAACCGCAGGATAGTAACTAAAAATATGTGGTATAACGGGACCTCATTGTCTGATAAGGCACGAAGAGCAATGGAGAATGAAAAGGTCACTATTGTTTCTCATATCACTGGTTATATTCACACTATATATCCGGAGGCCACAATAGATCCGACTGCATATAACTTGTTTTCCCAGAAACTCAGAGAATTTCTTGTAACAGATCTTACCAGTCTCATTTTTATAAACTTTCTCAGGTTCAAATCAAAGTATAAATCTCTGTTTCAATACAAATGTGACTGCTCCGGCACGATAAGATATATTTCACTTGAGAAAATGTTTGAATATGAACATTCAAGTAAATTTAATGTCTCTGAAACTCGTGGCTCTCTGGTTAAAGAAATCGAAGGAGATGATTTTCACCTTAGCCCTATCCAATGGAAAATAATGCTGAATGATATTGAATCCATACTTGAAAAACATTCGGCAAAAAGCCTGAAAGAGATTGAAGTTGAATTTATTAAGAAAACCGGCACCGACTATGAAGTAGCTATAAAAGAGATGTTTAAGGATCTTAGTGAATTTATACGTATTGATCCCAGAATCCCGGACGCTGACAAAAAATATTTTGCAACCACCGTTCTGGATATATCTTCAGAGAACAGCAGGGAAGAAATCATTGATTTAATAAAGAGAAATCAGGAAAGCTCTGAAACAGCCAAGCTTGCTCTTTATGTATACAGAGACATGGATCAGATTGACTGGCAGCCTTTTATAAAAGCTGTAATAGAACGAAATCCTGTTTCTCTCACTGACCTCAATGAAAAAACAAATTATCAGGTTTACTCAATACTTAAGGAGTTGCCTATAGAGTCAATTTATGACGGAAACAGGCTTGCTCTGCCAGATGAAGTCTGGAATTTTAAAAGAGGTGACGGAGTGGAAAAAGCTTTATTACTAGCCGATTTTATTTTGCATCAGGACAGAACTTCAGAAATAAGTATTGAAATCAATCACGATAAGGTCTTTCTCAAATGTGGCGCTCATGAATTTCATTTTATTTCACATAAAAACTTTAAAAAATCCATCAGCATCAAGGGGAGTGACTATAAGATAGTCTGATTGTCGAGGAGTCAATGTCTTGTTGAACCGTGGTACGGCATGACAATTTATCTAAGTACTATATCCTTTATAACCTCACTACCTGCTTTGCCATTTAGCTTTTCCTTCAGAGCTTCCCTGAGCATCAGCAATTCATTTCTAACTACTGATGAATTCAGATGGACGTAAAGAATATGATCTTTTATGTAGATTTTTGATGTACGGGAACTTATTGCCTTTCCAACGATTTCCTCCCATGAATTGATAATAGTAACTTCGCTGAGTTTACCGCCAATATTCATCTCCCGGATATAATCATTAACTGCTTCGGCAAGCGATATCGTTTTAGACCGTCTCATCTTATTGTCTTTCCGTTCTGAATTACTTCCACACTCCCATTTACCTGTATATTGAAAAGCTTGTAATCAGTTTTATGTGAAGTCAGGATGTCCTGAAGCCTGTTCTGATGTGTATCAGTTATAAAGATCTGTCCAAACCGTTCATTACCAACCAGCCTGATAATCTGCTCAACACGATCAGCATCAAACTTATCAAAGATATCATCAAGTAATAATATCGGGGAAAAACCTGCTTTTCGTTTGATAAAATCGAATTTGGCAAGCTTTAAGGCAACAAGATAAGATTTCTGCTGTCCCTGTGATCCCAGTGCCTTGACAGAAAAATCATTCATTTCAAGTAACAGATCATCTTTATGAATACCTACAGTTGTATATTCAAGGTATTTGTCCTTTGCAAAAGAATTAATGAGAGCGTCACCAAAATCTCCTTCTGAAAGGTGAGACCGGTATTTAAGCTTAACTGATTCATTATCAGACGATATAAGAGAATAATATTCCTGAAAGACCGGGATCAACTCATTCACAAGCACATCCCTTTCATGATAAACAATTGTGCCATATTTAATCAGTTGCGCATCCCATATTGTAAGAGAATCATTATCAGTTTTACCTGAAGTTTTAAGATCCTTAAGCACCTTATTACGTTGCTGAAGTGCTTTGCTATACCGCAATACTGATTCAAGATACTCAGCACTGTACTGGCTAATTATTTTATTCATGAATTTTCTGCGATCTTCACTGCCTTCTGTAATCAGGGCACTGTCAGCAGGAGAGATCATTACAACAGGGTATCTTCCAACATGATCGGAAAGTTTCTGGTATTCTTTCCCGTTCCTTTTCAATAATTTTTGCTTTTGCTTTTGAAAAGCGCAGTAGATCTGGTCCTCGTCCCCATTCCGTACAAAGGTTCCCTGGATAATGAAATAATCTTCACTATGCCTGATACTTATGCTATCGATATTATTGAAGAAACTTTTTGTAAGTGACAGGTAATGAATGGCATCCAATATATTTGTTTTACCAACTCCATTATTCCCGACAAAACAATTTATTTTTGGTGAAAACTCAAGCTCATTCAGCTCATAGTTTTTAAAGTTGGTCAGTGCAAGTTTTTTAAGGTACATTAACTTTCAGTTATTTTCACCTGGGTACGCAATAGGCTATTTACCAATCCCAATAAATAATGTAATAATAAATGCAAAGGCTTCAAAGTTAGAAAAGTTATGGACGAATGGTACTTATTCAGTATGTGAAATTACAATTTTAATCATAAGGCACATAATAATCACATTGATTTTCAGATATATAACATTTTTTTTATACCATAGCTTATATTCATTAAATTAATTGTTTTATAATTTGATGAAAAAAATTACTTTTGCGGTGGTAAATTCGGAAGTTAAATATTAGTAACCAGTATGGCTAAGATCAAAAAGGATGTAAATCCACAGACCATTTCAAGCGTTGAGGAGACATTATCAAGAAGTGAGCATTATCTCGAAGAGAATTACAAAACCCTCCTCATCGGATTAGGAGTTATTGTTCTGTTAGTTGGTCTTGGGTGGCTCGCTAAACTTTATTTTGGAAAAAGAAATGATGAAGCACAGTCACAAATGTTCCAGGCAGAAAGGTATCTTGAGCAGGATTCATTAAAACTGGCATTGAATGGTGATGGTAATTATCTGGGTTTTCTTGATATTGCAAAAAATTATAAATTTACCAATTCAGGTAATCTCGCAAAGTACAGTGCCGGAATCTGTTATCTCCATCTTGGAAATTACAAGGAAGCAATCGACTATCTGAATAAATATTCAAGAAAGGATAAAGTTATCGGATCACTTGCAATAGGTGCTACTGGTGATGCGTATGTAGAACTCGGCGATCTTGATAAAGGGGCTTCCAAATACATGGAAGCAGCTGATTTTGCAAAAAATTCATTTAATACTCCGTTATTCCTTATGAAAGCCGGTGAGATATATGAGTTAAAAGGAAAGTTTGCAGATGCACTCAAATTATATGAAAGAATTGAAGCTCAGTACCCGGAGAGCACTGAAGGAACAACCATCGAAAAATATATAGCCAGGGTAAAACTGCTTGTAAAGTAGAGACTGATGTCTACTAAAAATCTATCTGCTTATGATCCGGAACTAGTACCGGATGCCGGTGAAATGAGATTTGGGATTGTTGTTTCAGACTGGAACAGAGAGGTAACATGGTCATTATGTGACGGTGCCGTAAAAACCCTTAAGAAACACGGTGCAAAAGGAAAAAATATTATTATTAAACATGTACCCGGCAGCTTTGAATTGACTCTTGGAGCTCAGTTCCTTGCAGAGTACGACGATCTTGATGCGATTATTTGCCTTGGTTGCGTGATTCAGGGTGAAACGCCTCATTTTACATACATTTGTCAGGGTGTAACTCAGGGAATTACTCAACTCAACCTCGAATATAACATCCCATTTATCTTTGGAGTACTGACAACACTCAACCAACAGCAGGCGACAGACAGAGCCGGAGGAAAACTTGGAAACAAAGGTGACGAAGCGGCAGTAACTGCTATAAAAATGGCGGCTCTTCAGAATGACATTGAGAAATAATTCTATCTGAGCACTTTACGCACAAATGCCACCGTAAAGTACGACATCATAAACACACCCATAAACCCTTCTAATCCGGATACAACTCTGCTTAACCCTACAGGATATACATCACCGTATCCGATTGTAAAAAATGTTATTGCGCTATGATAAAACGATTGCACAAGTGTAGACATTTTATCAGGATTTCCTACTGCAGATACAGTATTACCAAGCCCCGAAATGTCTATCAGGAAATATAGAAACCCAAAGAAAAACCAGAACACCACCACACTAAAAAGAACCCTGCCCGGAGAGGTTGCATAAAGTCCTATCTTGTCAAAAACAAGCCATTGAAAACTATTCGGAACGTGACTCACAATTCCTGCTATTCCTCCTTTTTCCTGTTGTTCTGTAAGCCATGACTTTGCTTCGTATCGTTTGAACATTATATAAGCTTCGTCTTCATCCTCATACTTCCCTGTGCCACTGAAATTTTCTTTCAGTATCCTGAATTGTTCAGCTTTTTGCCTTAATGTTGTCCCCTCCTGGTTTCCTATTGAATCTCTGCATTTATTGTGCCTCCAGTCGATGTACAATTTTCCAAGAAGCCTCATCCCTGACATATCGAGTGTTCTAATTTTAACCGGAAAGTCATAGGGCTCAATATCAATAATATCACGGACGATAGTATCTGAAATATCCAGTAAGTAAGCTTTTGATAATCGAAGATCTACATAATGATCGAGGTGACACGATTTTAGGGAAATCGTATGAAAGGCTGAGCTGTAAAAGCTAACATCGCCATCCCCGAATTTTGTCCTTTCAAAACTTATATCAGCATCCTCCATTTCCATCAGATTGAAATTCTTTGGACCCGACCCCATTTCTGCTTTTTTAAAATGGATTTTTCCGGCTCTGCTGGATGCACCTTCAAAATTGACTTCCCCGTTTCCAAATATAGAACGGTTAAAATTTATTCTCCCTGAGCCGAAATCAACAGTTCTGAAATCTACCCTGCTATTGCCGAATTCGGTCCGTTCGAACATTATCTCGCAATCGCCGAAAACAGAGTAATGAAAATCAACTTTCCCGCCTGTAATCCTGGTAACCTTAAAATTAAATCGCCCGTCGTTAAAGTGGGTATTTATAAACAGCAAATCACCACTGTTGAATTCGGTATTTGCAAAGCTGACCTCGCCATTGCCAAATTGAATATCCTGAAAATCTTTGACCCCATCTCTAACAACTGAATTCTTAAACATAAAATCACCGTCACCAAAAACGCAACCTGTAAATTCGATGTTGCCGTCCCTGAATAAGGTATTGGAAAAGTTTACATTTCCCTTCCCAAATACAGATCCGTTGAAAAGTACTTTTCCTTTGGCAAAATGACTTCCATCGAAACTAACTTCCGGACCTGTAAAAGAAGTATATGTAAAATCTGTGGATACTTTTGCTTCAAAAAAGGCATTCTTAGCTGTGAAACCATATATGCATACAAGTTCCTTTTTTTCAAGGTTGTTTATGCGCCTGTATGATGAAAGTGAGAACTCATGGATATAGAAATTATCCAGATTCAGTGATTCTCCTGCCCTGATAATACCATATAGCTGATTAACATCAACCACCCCGAACAATTCCGAATTTATTTCCTCGCCTTTTTCGTTGAAAAACGAAACCATGGCTGTTTTAGGGCAAGTCCTGCCATCATCGGCAATAAACTTAACATTTCTTATCTCAACATGGTAATTTGAATAACCCGTAACCATTTAGCTCTGTATTAAAAGTTATCACAATTTATAAAATAATTACCAATTCGAATATGATAATGCCTCGTTCAGGACATTACCTCATGCATAAAGTTTTGTAAGGACAGTACAGACACTTGCCCCTGATATCAATGGTTTTTCTGAATGGTTCATCATTACTGAAAATGACAGAGATTAAATCTTTAAGACCTTGAAGATAATCTTCTCTGACAGATTCATAGTCCTCAATCAAGGACTCATTCTTTTTATCAGTTTTCAAACGCAGCCTGTCTCCCGTTACAGTGTTAAAGGTCTTCTTAATTTTATAAACAGCCGGCCTCACAATACTTCCTGGTTTTGAAGCCATGTAGGCTTCACAATACAGCATTGTCTGAAGCCATCCGTCTGAATCTTTCTTCCTGTCATCAAGAAACAGATCACCGACCGAATTAATGTACTCAGTAACAGCACCAGTCTTATAGTCAACTATCCTGGTAACTCCTCTCAGATTATCTATCCTGTCAATCTTGCCTCCTGTTCTTATTTTTGATTCTGATCCATTATACATGAAGGGAAAAGTAACGTTGAAAGAATCCTCAAGGTTAAGTATGGTAAAAGGAGCAATTTCTCTATCGGCATTAAGAATCCTAAGCAGGTAAACCATTAATACATCCCTGACAATCAGTTCGTTTCCGCTTACGGATTCATTTCTTCCTCCTTTAAACTTTTCGTTCACAGCATCATTGACCAGCAATGTCAGAAACTTTTTATTTCTGATTATAGAGTTAACAATCTCACCTGTAAGGATACTACCCTTATACGGTTCGTAAAGATTTTTCATAATTTCATGCAAAATATTACCCATCATAGCGGGGTCTATATCGCTTGAAATGATTTCAGGTTCTTTAAGTCCGTTGACATACCTGTAGAAGAATTTCATTCGGCAGTTCAGCCAGGTATTAATAGCCGATGGTGAGAGAGTTCTTCCGTTATCCGCATTGAGAAACAGTGAGGCTAAACGAATTGAATGTTCCTGAGTTCTGTCAAGACTTTCACCCGGGGCCAGGTGTGTCTTAATTTCAAAATTAAGGTTTTGAAAGTCTGGTTTTAAAATTTCATCATATTTCATCTGGAGAAGAAATCTGCTCATTTCTCCGCTACGCAGACCTTCCGAATTGGAATTATAGACAAGGGTTACATTTTCAGCCCTTTGAAGCAACCTGTAAAAATGATAGGCATATATCGACTCCTGATGATTAACGGAAGGTATTCCGAATGCATCCCGGAGACTAAAAGGGATAAATGATGAACCGGCAGATACTGCAGGCAAAATCCCTTCATTTACAGATAGTAAGATCAGGTTTTTAAAATCGAGGGTTCGTGTTTCAAGGATTCCCATTATCTGAATGCCACTCAGCGGTTCTCCGGAAAAAGGGACTGATTGAATTCTTAACATCCTGTCGAGAATCCTGATATAAGTGTCAGTGGAAAAAATAACATCCGGATTGTTTAAGATTGTTTCAAGACGGTTAATAGACAGAACCACTCTATAGATAAACTCATTCCTGATATTACTCTGAACTTCATTGAACGATGACTTATATGGTTTGTTCGTATCATTTAAAGCTATCAGCGACAGAATATCCTTAAAATAAGCTGAGAGCCCTTCAGGCGTCAATGGCTTCTTAAATACTAGCGAAAGTGCATCTGAATGCGCAAATCTGCCTGAAGGCACTCTCGTAAGATTCGTTTTTACAATTTCATTAATTAAATCATTATCCGGGTCACTCAAAAAAGGTGATAATAATGAATGTTTAAGAATGCAAATAACATCTTTGAAACCGAAATTAACCACACCGTCTGCCGTTCCTGCATTCCTCTGAAGATCCATCAGATGCTTCAGAAAAGTATAAACGAGAGTCTGTTTCAAGGGATGTCCCATAGTGATATTTATGTCTCCCATGTTTTCGGGAAGACTCGTAAGCACAGGCATCAGCAGGTTTTCATCTGCCAGAACAACAGCTGTATGATGTGCGTTCTCCTTAGTAATTCCCGGAATTTCTTCCAGCAACTCCGACACAAGCTTTACCTGCGCTACATCAGACGAAGTATCAATAACCCTTCGGAATACATATTTGGATTCCTTTGACAGCATAGTATCATAGCTCCATTCTGAAGGCATATCATTACCGAAAGTCTTCAGATTATCCATCATAAAAAAACCTGCAGAATTCAATTTTCCTTCCTTGATATAGGAGTTATCATAGTCCCAGTAAAACCTTGCTTTACCCTCTTTTTTAAACCTCCCCATCAAAAGTTTTTCACATTCATTCAAGGCATTGAAACCTATAAAATGAACCTTATCCCAGCGATGGTCTGAGCCAATATATTGCTCCGCATTCTCAGCCAGCTCCCTGAATATCATTCCTTCATAGGCCATATTCTTAACTATGAGAGCTTCCCTGAATTCTGAATAGAGGCCCGCCAGAACCGACCAGATATCGATGAAGCCCGATTTTTCCCTGGTAGGTCTATCAGCATTAAAATTTGTCCAGAATCTTCTGATTATTTCTATCTGTAACTCAGTCAGGCCTCCGAATTGCTTATCAATATTTTTAATATCGAGTACATTTCTGAATAGCAGAGATGCATCAACAAGGTATTTATCGACATCGTCAAAATCATTCAGAAGCATATCTCCCCAGTAATAGAATTCATCGAAACCTTCATGCGGCTTTTTAAGCCTGCTGTACACTTTATACAGTTCGAAGAGCAATACTTCATTTCCGGCAATCTGAAGGGAAGTAAATGATCTGAATAATTCATTTATGGTAAGGATGGAAGGCGCCCAAACAGGTTTATCAATCCTGGCGGACAGGTATTTCAGAAAGTATAATCCGGCTCTACGGTTCGGAAAAACCAGACAGTGTCGGTTTAGTGTGTTACCGAACTCCTTATGAAGCGTTTCAGCTATACTTTCGAGAAAATATGTCATATCTGTAAATTGTCTTGCGGTCTTACTGTCAGGCGGTTATGCGGTCTTTTATCTTTTTACTTTTTTTGTCCACTGATCTTTAGCGAAGGTGGATTATCTTTTATCCTGATATAGTTTTCCTTGCCAGGTATCCAGTTCTTCGAGTTTTCTTTCAATAAGGTTTACGATCTGATCAGTACGTTTTTTCCCCCAGCCTTCACCTGTTAAGAATCGAGGTGGCGCTTCTCCTGTAAATCGTTCGACAACTATGGCAGGGTTCAGCTTCTCAAGAAACGCAATAAAAAAATCGAGGTATTCTTCCCATGAAAAAAGTTCAAAGTCACCCGGATTATTTTTAAACTCATTTTCCATAGTAGTTCCTTTAATAATCTGCAGCTGGTGGAATTTTACGGTCTTAATTGGAAGTCGGGAAATAATATTAACCTGGTCAAGCATTTCTTCCCTTGTTTCACCTGGTAATCCAAAAATAAAATGAGCTCCGGCGTTTATGCCGAGTGCAGCAGTTTTTTCAAGGGCTATTACTGCATCTTCAAATGAATGTCCACGGTTGATCCTTCGAAGCGTCTTATTATAGCATGATTCAATTCCGTACTCAATAGCAATATAGCACTTCTGGGATAGCTCTTTGATATACTCCAGTTTTTCGTCATCAATGCAATCAGGCCTGGTTCCTATTATTAGTCCGATAATACCGGGATATCGCAGAGCTTCCTCATAAAGTTTTTTTAAAGTCTCCAAGGGAGCATACGTATTTGAATATGCCTGAAAATACGCCAGGTAAGAAGCTGCTTCGTTATATCTCCATCGATGAAATTCAATTCCTTCCCTGATTTGTTCTGAAACGGGCTTAAACGATTCACAATAGGAAGGATTAAATGCATCATTATTACAGTAAGTACATCCACCGATGCCTTTAGATCCGTCGCGGTTTGGACATGTGAATCCTGCATCTATCGAAACCTTCTGGACCCGTGCACCATAAATGCTCCTGAAATAATCAGAGTAGGCATTGAATCTTCTTTCATGCCCCCACACATACCTGACTCTATTTATATCTCTGCCTGACATCTAAACGGGTACAATTTTATTTTTATCAACGTACCAGATAAACCCTGATATATTATTATAACCCATATCCGTGAGAAGTTTCCTGTATTGGTCAATCTGCTCTGAATAATGACTATTCTCCTCTCCGAATTTGAAATCGATAATGGTTGTTTTTCCATCCTTAAAAATAACCCTGTCAGGCCTTCTTGTTATTCCAGACGGAAGAAGAATCCCAGCCTCAGTCAATACTTCATTATCGGCCAAGAACCAGTCAGCAACCTGCGGGATACTTATTGTCTCCTGAATCCTTTTCTCAATCTCAGCCGATTCTTCCAGAGCCAGTTTTCCTTCCAAAACAAGACTTCTGACCGCAGAAGGGATATCATCAGCCGTATTTATACCCTCAAAGACCTCATGCATAAGTTTACCGTAATTAATTTTTTTACGTAATGCCTGACTTTCACTCGAAAAATAATTTTCTCCGTGCAATTTCAGTTTCAATGATTCCATGGTTTGACTAACGGAATATTTTGTAGAGAGAAGGTTCCTTTTACCTGCAGCTTCAGGAATATGTTCAGGAATTTCACCTAATTCAAATATCTTATTCTCAATATTGTAGTGACTGTTCAGGTGAAGAATCTTTTCTGTCGCGCTTGAAGCGACAACCGCGTTTTTCAAAACCCCTGGAATGCTATTATCCGATTTAGGATTGTCAACAGAGAAC
>Ga0302164_10000233_pt1 | contig 20478 bp, 19 predicted proteins | sample I_Fen_E3_1_FD_193500 | JGI IMG/M metagenome (GOLD analysis project Ga0302164, IMG submission 193500) | Peat permafrost microbial communities from Stordalen Mire near Abisko, Sweden - I_Fen_E3_1 | ecosystem: Environmental > Terrestrial > Soil > Wetlands > Permafrost | place: Sweden: Abisko...
CCTTACTCCATCAATTATTGAAGCATGATTCAGTGAATCTGAGATGATTGCATCTTCTTCTGACAAAAGGGGTTCAAAAACGCCGCCATTTGCATCGAAACAGGCTGCATAGAGGATGGTGTCTTCAGTGCCGAAAAACTCAGCAATTTTCCTCTCAAGTTCTTTATGAAGATCAGTAGTCCCGCAGATAAATCTTACCGATGACATTCCGTAGCCATGATTATCAAGTGAGGCTTTGGCTGCTTCAATCAGAGAAGGATCATTCGAAAGCCCCAGATAATTATTCGCACAGAAATTCAGGACCTTTTGTCCAGTGTTGAGTTCAATCTCAGCGCCTTGCGGAGAAACTATAATCCGTTCGTTCTTATATAAACCAGCTTTTCTGATTTCATTTAGAAGTGAATCGAGATGATTCTTGTAATTTGTATACATATTACCAATTCATTATTTTATTTCTCAGTCTTTTTTTTCGTCTTTACGTCTTCTTGGCTATTCTTTTTTTGCCACAAAGGCGCGAAGGCACAAAGGTTCTCAAAGTAATTTGCATTAATACCAGTTCAAAATTACCTTTCCGCAATCGCCTTTTTCCATCTCATCGAATCCTTTCTGAAAATCATCGATTGGAAATCTATGAGTTATTACAGGACTTAAATCTATTCCGCCGATAATCATCTGCTCCATTTTATACCATGTTTCCCACATCTCACGGCCATATATACCTTTTAATGTTATAGCCTTGAAAATAATATCACTCCAGGGAACTTCAAAATTGGAGGGGAGTATGCCAAGAAGGGATATGCTGGAGCCATTATACATATTACTGAGCATATCAACGAACGCTTTCGGCGAACCCGACATTTCCAGACCAATATCGAAGCCACGCATTCCCAGTGTTTTACGGGCATCGGAGATTTTTTCCCCTTTTGAAGGATTTACTGTAAGCGTCGCACCCATTTTTTTGGCAATTTCCAGACGCGCATCGCTCAGGTCACTTGCAACTATAAATCTTGCCCCGGCATATTTTGCTATAGCTACTGCCATACTGCCGATAAGACCCGATCCGGTGATCAGGACATCCTCCCCAATCAACGGGAATGACAAAGCAGTATGAGTTGCATTTCCGAATGGATCCATAATTGCCGCCCAATCATCGGGAATCCTGTGATCAAGAGGGATTACGTTTGTGGCTGGAACCCTTACGTATTCAGCAAAGGAACCGTCTATATGAACTCCAATTCCGACGGTGTTCTCACAGACATGCTCTTTTCCTCTACGGCAATTCCGGCAATGTCCACATGCAAGATGTCCTTCACCTGTAACTCTTTCCCCGATCTTAAGATTTGTCACTCCGGCTCCCATCTTTTCTATATATCCCATATATTCATGACCGATAATCATGGGTGTATGTATCGTTTTTTGTGACCATGCATCCCATTCATAAATATGAAGGTCAGTACCACAAATTGCTGATTTCTTGACCTTTATAATTACATCATTAAGGCCCGGTTCCGGAACCTGGACCTCCTGCATCCATAACCCTTTTTCGGGTCTGGCTTTTACGAGTGCTTTCATCATCTTCATATATACAAAATTAAGCGATTTGGTAATGAAATTGATTTTTGAGCGACCTTGGGAAAAGGAGTACTTACTTGTAAACCAATTATATTTTAAGTCTGCTAAATTAATACAATTCTCTCGTTCAAAAGCTGACTTTCGTTATAGTATTGAATCTAATCGGGTTTGCCTATATTTGCATTTTAGTCAAACAAGTTAACCATAGTATGGAACGAGTACGCGTGCGATTTGCCCCTAGTCCTACAGGTCCCTTGCATATAGGGGGTGTTAGAACGGCTCTTTATAACTATCTTTTTGCAAAGAAGTATGGAGGGACTTTTATTTTAAGGATCGAAGATACAGATCAGTCGAGATATGTTGAGGGTGCAGAAGAATATATTATGGAATCACTGGCCTGGTGTGGAATAATTGTTGATGAAGGTATCCGGGAAGGCGGGAAATATGGTCCATACCGGCAGAGTGACAAAAAAGCTATCTTCCGGCAATATGCCGATATCCTTGTAAATAAAGGTGATGCCTATTATGCCTTCGATACTCCTGAAGTACTCGATACTTTAAGGCATGAAGCAGAAAAAACAGGAAAGACCTTTATCTATAATGCCGGGGTCAGGCAAAGCCTTAGTAACTCATTGTCACTTAAAGAGACTGAGTGGAAAGAGAAACTTGATAAAGGAGAACCATATGTTATACGGTTTAAAATGCCTGACAATGAGGATATCCATTTTGAGGATATTGTGCGGGGACATATAGTGGTTAATACATCAACTCTAGATGACAAGGTATTGTTCAAGTCGGATGGAATGCCGACATACCATCTGGCTCATATAGTTGATGATCATATTATGGAAATCAGCCATGTTATAAGGGGAGAAGAGTGGTTGCCATCATTACCTTTGCATATTCTGATGTACAGATCTTTTGGATGGGAGCATCCTCTCTTCGCACATCTTCCCCTCTTGTTGAAACCTGATGGAAAGGGTAAATTAAGCAAACGCGACGGAGATAAAATGGGTTTCCCTGTTTTTCCTCTGTTCTGGCCTTATGGCGAAACTGCCAAAGGTTATCGTGAAGAAGGCTACTACCCTGACGCTTTTGTGAATATGCTGGCTTTATTAGGCTGGAACCCGGGAACCGAACAGGAACTATTTTCAATGGATGAGCTTATAAATGCTTTTTCGATAGACAGGGTGGGAAAATCAGGTTCCAGGTTTGATCCGGAGAAGGCAAAGTGGTTCAATCACCAGTATCTTCAGAAGAAATCCAACACACAGCTTGCTATGGAATTCAGAGAGTTTCTGAGAGCTCATGGATATCATGCCGATATTGTCAGGATTGAATCACTTGTTGGGCTGGTGAAAGAGAGAGTAAGTTTTGTTAAAGAGATCTGGGAACAGACAGATTTCTTTTTTAAAGCTCCTGAATCTTATGATCCTGAAGTTGTAAAAAAAAGATGGAATGAGGATTCGGTAAAACTGTTATTGGAATTAAAACCAATTCTTGAAAAAACGAATGATTTTTCCTCAGCTGGAGCAGAGTCGTCCATCACAGCATGGATTGAGGAAAAGGGTTATAATACGGGATCTATCATGACCCCACTAAGACTGGTAATTGTTGGTGCTTCAAGGGGCCCTCACATGTTTGATATTATCAGCTGGCTCGGCAAAGAGGAAACAATTAATCGTATTGAAAAGGGAATTGACCGGTTAAGTAAACAGATGTGATGTATCTGCCACAGAACGGTGACTATATTGATATCCATATTCATGGCGGTGTCCCAGCCAACGGGATCTTCATCCTCGAAAGCCTGATGGCACATGAAAATAAGTTGCCTTCAGAAGGTTCCGGAATTGCATACACTTTTGGTATCCATCCCTGGTTTCTCAACGAACAAAATCATAATCAACTTTTGGCAGCAGTAGAAAAATCGGGTCACCTTCCCGGGATTATTGCTATTGGCGAAGCTGGCTTTGACCGGCTTCGAGGGCCTTCTCCGGAACTTCAGCGAAATGTTTTTGAAGCACAGATAGCCATTTCTGAAGAGCTAAAAAAACCGGTAGTAATTCACTGTGTCAGGGCTTGGGATGAACTTCTTTCCGTCTATAAAAAGCTCAAACCCCAAATGCCATGGCTTATACATGGTTTCAGGGGAAATGTTGAACTGGCGGCACAGTTATTATCGAAAGGAATGTTTCTTTCAATCTGGTTTGAATTTGCCCTCAGACCCGAATCGGCTGGCTTATTCAGAGCTCTGCCTGAGGATAGAATCTTTCTTGAGACAGACGGGGCAGATGTCGACATCAGAGATATATATAAAAAGGTGTCAAATGATAAAGGCATTACTGTTAAGGAATTAAAAAAGAAAATACTTTCTAATTATAAAGAGTTTTTCTCCATTAAATTTTAAGACAATGAGTAACACAAGCACCGGGTTAAAAGCTTATTTTTCAGTTTAACTCCTTGATGTATCCACCTCCTTAGCCCTTTAGACTTCCGGTCTAAACTAAAGACTATTCCATTCCGGGAAGAAGAAATTATTTGTCAGACACTTTATAACTTATTGATAGTCCTGCACCTGTTATATCAACCGAGGTTTGATAGTTCTTAAGATTCATGACATATTCAAGAAATTTTGCCTGACCATCTGGATTTCCCCTTTCAATAGTGGACACATTATGGGCAGTAAAGCAGCCGCCGCTTATAAGTTTTGGTTCAACGTCGATAAAGTAGTTTTTGTACCAGCTTTTATCTGCATCACTGAAGACAAAATCGAATGGACCTTTAAGCTCTTTAACAAGCGAATGGGCATCAGCAAGACGGGCATCAATGTATTGTGACAATCCAGCCTTTCTGAAATTTTCTATTGCAGTCCTGTATCTTCCTCCATCGATTTCAATAGTAATAAGTTTACCACCGGTTTTACTCAGTGCCCAGGCAATCCAGATACCGGAATGACCCGTAGATGTACCGATCTCCAGAGCGCTTTTATAATCCCGGCTTACGATCAGGTCATAGAGTAACTGTCCGTCCGATGCAGGTACGTTCATATCGAACCAGTTATGAGAATTGTCAGACAGGAATTTTTTTACTTTTTCATCAAGTGCGGGATTTTCTATCAGTGATTGCGAATTCACTCTGTAAGGTGTCAATATCGTTAATAATAACAGATAAAGAAATAAAGCTGTTTTACAATGACTTGTCATACTGTTTTGAGTTATATAAATAATAGAATCTGAATTAACAAAATGACTATGCGCAACTATTCCATCCATCAGATACAGATATAGCCTGTAATCAAATTATTGCTTCCTGTTCATTAAACAAAATATTGAATGATTTGGTAAACAAAAATCGCGAGAATAATAAAAAATATAATTTTAACCGTTTCGGCTTACTTTATCCTTTGCTCTGCATTCAACTGTAAAAAAGTAAATATGCCTGTTTCAGATTGTAAAATTCTGATCATGGCAGTTCCGGTGGTGATATTAAAATATTTAATAACTTTCATGACAAATTACTGAAAAGAGGGTTATCAGATAACATTTAATAATATGAAATTTGAGAAAGGAAAGATTCTGGCTGATCTGCCTGTTATTTTTCTGGCTTTATTCAATATTTGTATTCATCTTCTCGTAATTAATAACCTGGAGTATCACAGGGATGAACTTCTCTATTTTTCACTGGGGCAGCATCCTGATTTCGGTTATGCAACTGTGCCTCCAATGATCGGATGGATTGCCTGGTTTATGCAAAATGTATTCGGATATTCATTGTTTGCAGTCAGACTCTTCCCTGCCTTACTCAGCGGCGTTATGGTATTGTTGGTCTCCGCTGTCGCCAGGGAGTTTGGCGGGAGCTCATATTCAGGGATTCTCGCTTCAATCGGATTTATAATATCGGTCTTTGCTCTGAGAACTTACTCATTATATATGCCCGTGCAGATTGACTTGTTTTTCTGGACACTTGTTATTTACTTGTTGCTCCGGTATATAAACACCTCTTCTGACAAGACTCTTATCTGGCTTGGAATTGTCATGGGATTATCATTGTTGAATAAATACCTTATCGGGGTATTATTCATATGTCTGATTTGTGTAGTTCCGTTTACTCCAAACAGAAAAGTCATTAAGAACAAAAATTTCTGGATTGGGATATCAGTCGGAATATTAGTATTTCTGCCGAATGTGATCTGGCAATTTGTCAATGGATTGCCTGTGTTCTTCCATTTATCTGAACTCGGAAGAACCCAGCTTGTTCATGTCGATCGCATTGCATTCCTGACAGATCAGATAATAATGCCATCCTGGGCGTCAGTTTTAACAATTGCCGGACTGATCTTTCTTTTCAGGAATAAAGAGTCCGGGAAATTCAGATTTCTCGGAATCGTTTCCATCCTGGTAGTTGTCCTGTTAATCTTTATGCGTGGCAAAAGCTACTATACCATCGGTATATTTCCTTTTCTTATTTCAGCCGGAGCCGTCTGGTATGAAAGATGGTTAGAAAGAAAATGGATTAGGATTGCCGTTCCTGTCTTGCTTATTCTGTTAACTATTCCCATGATTCCATTCGGACTACCGGTTTATAAGTCAGAAGGTCTGGTTAAATATTTCAGAGTTGTTGAGTCGAAATACGGAATAAAGTTAGGAAGAAGATTTGAAGACGGAACAATTCATTCATTGCCGCAGGATTATGCAGATATGATAGGATGGGAAGAGTTAACAGCTATCACAGCCAGGGCTTATAATAGTATAGAAGATAAAAAGGCTGGTATCATATATGGCGAGAATTATGGTCATGCCGGAGCGATAACAATAATCGGTAAAAAATACGGACTCCCGGAAGCTGTTTGCTTCAGTGAAAGTTTCAGGTACTGGATTCCTCTGAAATTTGATAGGGATATTAAATCTTTCATCTATATCAATGACAAATTGGGTAAAGACATACAAAAGTTATTTAACAAAATAACGTTGGTCGGAATGATATCAAATCCTGATTCGAGGGAATACGGAACAAAAGTTTATTTATGTGAAGATCCCAATAGTAGTTTTAATGAATTTTGGACAAATCGGTTAAAGGATCTTAAGAAGTATTGAGCTGCGTCAATCTTATAAATCGCATATACTAATTCAAATTGAGGACCAAATGAAAGCCCCTTTATATAAGAAAAATCAAAAAGAGTATAAGAAATCAACCGGACTTATCCGTTTTTGGAATATACTCGGTCCAGGTCTTGTTACAGGAGCAAGCGATGATGACCCTTCAGGAATTGCAACATATTCTCAGGCCGGAGCCGCATACGGACTTATGACCCTCTGGACCGCTTTTATTACATTTCCACTGATGGCTTCAATTCAGGAAATGTGTGCAAGAATAGGTTTGGTTACCTCACAGGGATTAGCAGGGACGCTTAAAACCAATTATTCAAAACCTGTTTTATATTTAATGTTACTGTTTAGTTTTCCTGCTATTGTTATGAATATTGGTGCTGACATTGCAGGAATGGGTGCTGTAGGAAATCTACTCTTCCCGTCAATACATGCGACTTATTTCAGTATAGGATTTACAATATTACTTTTAATGTTAATTATTTTATTACCATATCCCAGAATTGCATCAATTCTGAAATATCTCTGTCTAGTTCTTTTAGTATATCTGATAGTTCCGTTTTTATACAAACAGCATTGGGCTGCGGTATTGAAAGCTACCATTATCCCGACAGTAAAGTTTGACAAGGACTTTATCAGCATTCTTGTTGCAATTCTTGGAACGACAATCTCACCATATCTGTTCTTCTGGCAGGCAACAATGGAAGTGGAAGATAAAAAGAAGATGACAAGGGATTTGGTAGTGAATAAAAGAATAATAAGCGAGATGCGGAAAGATGTCGATTTTGGTATGTTATTTTCAAACCTTGTCATGTTCTTTATCATTCTAACTACAGGGTCGGTTTTATTTAACGGGGGTATTCATCAGATTGACACGGTTGAACAGGCGGCTAAAGCATTAAAACCTTTGGCAGGAGAAGCAGCATATTTACTTTTTGCCCTGGGAGTAATAGGCACAGGACTGTTAGCTATTCCTGTTTTGAGTGGTTCCCTTTCTTATATAGTAACTGAATCATTTGGATGGAAGGAAGGATTGGACAAAAAATTCCAAAAAGCAAAAGCATTTTATATTATAATTGCCATTTCATTGATCCTGGGGCTATCGTTAAATTATATTGGTATTTCTCCGATAAAAGCGCTGATTTATTCCGCCATTCTCTACGGATTAACTGCTCCTGTTTTAATCGCTATCATTCTCCATATTTCAAACAATAAAAAAATAATGGGTAAAAACACAAATGGGAGAATATCTAATATTCTTGGGTTTGCAGCATTAGGCCTTATGACTATTGCTGGTGTTATTTTAATCTATATGCAATTAAAGGGGAAATGATTTGACTGCATAACCCATATACATTACATTCGTGATACTGCTCTCAGTCATTTTAAATTTCGTTCCGAATTCCTGGTAAGTCAATTCACCTTTTACTCTAATACGCAGATATTGCAATATTTTAAGTGGGGAAATATCTGGCATAATTCCACGGTGTTCCTTCCAGGTAAAGTGGTTTTGAGAAAGCAGCCATTTTATCTCTGAAGGTTTTATAAACATTTTCCACTCATGCAGATGCGGAGGCATGATAGCCCATCTTTTCCAGTCCTGCAATATTTTGATTGCTACCAGGTTGCTCAGAAAAGTCCTGTTGAATGTATCATAAAGAAAAACGCCACCCGGCTTCAGAACACGCGAAATTTCAGAAATGACTTTTGGCAGATCCTGGACATGCTCAAGGACGTCACAGCATAAAACAATGTCACAACTATTATCCGAAAATGGCAACTTTTCACCGGCGCCATTTATATAAGTTATTTTCAGACCATTTTCAGAAGCGTGTTTGGAGGCGGTGTTTATTGATTGCTCCGACGGATCAATCCCAAAAGTATTGTACCCAATCCTGGCAATTTCTTCGCACAAGATTCCTCCCCCGCAGCCTACTTCCAGTGCGGTTTTCTCTTCGGGATTTATTTTAAGTCTGTCAAATATTTTTTTTGCGTATCCTACGCGGAAAGGATTGAATAATGTTTTGATAAGATTGAGTGAGAAATCAGGATGCCACCATCTGTCCCCTTCCTGATCATAAATTTTATTATTGATGCGATTGTAAACTTCTTCAGGAACTTTTTGCATTATGATGAATTTTAGGATCAGTCAGTTTGTATTCTAACAATGAAAAGCCAAGTGTTTTCCGGGTTTTATTTTTGCTCAATTCCTTTCTCAGACAATAAATACCTTTTTTTGCCAGACTTATTCCCGTAACAAGTTCTATCTTTTTTAAAAATATAAGGAGACGCCAAACCGGTTGACGCGAATGAAACATTCTGAGCAATAAGGTCCCGGTCATCAACAGCCATTCGGGAATTATCTTTTCTTTCTCATAAAAATAAAAATTCGGATGAGTGAAGGAGAATCGTTTTGCAATCGTATGAATCTCTTCAAGGCTTATATTAACTGGTTCAATTTTTACCGGATGCAAAAAGTTGTCATCGGTACAATGAATATCATTTCTGATCATATCATTAGCAAAAGGAGAACCGTTATAAACACGGACACCTGTTGAGACAAAAACCAGGTCCCATTTAGAAATAATATTGCCGAGTGAATTCAAAGATTCCAGTACTGTTTCACGTGTTTCAACGGGAGCTCCGAGAATAATAAACCATGTTGCAGGTATCTTCTTCTTTTTAAGCAGATCTGCAGTTGTGATAACATCAGCAAGCTTAAAATTCTTTGAGAGACTCTCAAGTATTTTATCACAGAGCGATTCAACACCTATATCCACTTCATTAAAACCTGCTCTTTTCATCAGGTCCAGAAGTTCTTCATCGACAGCTGCAGGCGTTAGGCCCATAGTATGAAGTTTCAGATCAAGTTTTTTGCTGATTAATGCATGTAAAACGCTTTTTGCATGAGAAAGAGGCACATTAAAAATACTATCTGCAAATTCAATATGGCTGAACCCGGTTTGTTTGACAAGAATTTCGATCTCGTCCGCTATAAATGCAGGATTTCTTAATCGATATTCTTTGCCTTCAATTTGATTGTAAGTACAATAAGAACATTTAAAAGCACATCCTCTCTTGGTCTGTACCAGGAGGGGAGACCCAAACCGGCGGTACTGATCAAGGCTGAGATAACGGGACAGATTCGGGAAAGGAAGTGTGTCTAAATCCTGAACGCGCGATGGTTCATTATCCTGAATAACTATCCTTTCTCTGCGTATGATCAACCCTTTTATTCCATCCGGGGGTTGCCGGTTTTCAATCCGGTTCACAAATTCAGACATCACAGTTTCACCATCGCCGCAGACCGCATATTCGAGATCAAAATAGCCGAGCATCTCTTTACCGCTGATTCCTACAGAAGGACCCCCGATAACTATTGGCCCTGAGAATTCTTTCTTACAATTATCGACAACATCATTCTTAACATCCTCTAACAGGAAATGAATATTATAACCACCAGTGTCATCAATATTCCTTATTGAAATACCTATTACATCAGGAATAAAATCGCGAATTGATCTACTTATATCTTCTTCGCAGTTTTCAGAAAAGCATAAATCAAGAAAGTAAACATCATTCTTTCCCTCCGCTTCAAGAACTGTTGCTATATAACATAACCCGAAAGGAATGACTGGCCAGGGATGTTTGAATCTGTTCGAATTAATAAGCAAAACCTTAGCCATAGATTAGTTTAAAATCAGTTCAGGATTAAAGTTCTTTTAATTTTCTTTATCGAAAAAGGAAGTTCCCCAGTTAACTTTAAAAGCGTATTCCATACAGATCTTAAATATTTCATACGTAAATTCCGGCGGCTTCAGGTCCTTTGTTAAACGGTCAGTATTTGTCCTGTCAAATTTTCTCTGGTCCGATAAATAAGGGCGATATGGTTCAATGAAGCGGTCAAATAGTTCTTCAGCAGGATTACGCAAAGCATTTTCAGGGTGTAAACCATAAATAATCTCTACACCTCTGACCTTCATAAGCTGACTATAATACTTTGCAACGGTTTTCATTGTTGTTTGAGAGCTGTTTGTAAGGTGGAAGATACCACCCTCCTGACAATTTTCTATAATTCCAATAGTTGCCTTTACAAAATAATCCACCGGAATAATGTTTATATCACCTTCCTCTGGTAAATATATTTTGAGGGGCAGGTACAGATATCCCTCATTATCAATGTAAATTCCGTTTTTTACTGCTTTTATACCTCCGTTATTGTTCAGGTCATTCAGGTAGATATCCCTTATGGTTTGCGCTGACCGTATGGGAAAATATAATGCATTGAACTTGAGCGAACGACCGGTTTGAGAATCTCCGTAAACAATTGATGGTCTTATGATTGAAAGATTTATAGAATTGATTTTACAGAAACGGTCTATAATATTTTCAGCTCCGGCTTTGCTTTCTTCGTATACATTTGTAAATAATTTTCCTGCAGGCAGAATTTCTTCACAAATGTTATTAGATAAACCGGCAACATACGCAGTGCTTATATAATAGAAATACTTAGCATTCGCATTTTTCGCGAATTCAAGGATTCCTTTCAGGTTTTCTATATTTGCTGTCATTACCTTTTCACGCTTGTTTTCAGAAAAGCTTGTATCCGAAGCACAATGAATGACAGAATTAACGAGTGAACAGAGCCTTGAATATTCTTCATCTGCAATTCCCAGTTTATCCTTCGAAAGATCTGTATCAACACATGTTATCTGACTTAAACGGCTTTCAATTCCGAACCATCCCAGCAGACGGGAGATCCGTTCTTTTAAAGTTTCCTCTTTTGCTGATCTCCCTAACACAATTATGCTATAACCTTCAGTAAGCATTGATGCCATCAGGTGACTGCCCAAAAAGCCGGTGGCACCGGTCATAGCTATTATAGGTTTCCTTTTGTCAGGCATATCCGAAGTTAAGTTTTATGAATAAAGTAAATTCTCTTTTCTGCAAAATCCCTGGTACAGAACATATGGATGTCCCTTTACTGTACCGGTTTTTACTGAATAATCATCGATTAACATATTTGCCTCCATAGCTACCTGTCGTATTCTTTCAATCTCGCTGGGATCATTATAGTCATAGAAGAAATCATATTCAAAAATGCATCGTTTCCCATTATCTATAGGAGTGATAAAACCAAAATCATTGTCAATATGATGATTTTCAGCAATAAGCTTGAATTTTACGGAGAATTCATTTATTAATTTCTTATCTATAGGCAAATAAATGAGTGCCGGCAAAAAAGGCTTTTTTCGACCCAGACGGGTACTCATTATCCTGTACATATTCAGCCATACAAGATCGGTCATCTCCTGACGGGAGAAAAGTTTTTCAAAAAACGGAATTAATTCCTTATCAACTTCCTGTGAATATAATTTGGCCGAAGGTGAAAGAGCTGTTTCAAAAAGTTCTGAGAAACCTTTAATTTTTAAATATGAATATGGTTCATCATCCGAAAGTTCTTTTACCAGGTCGAGCCATTGTGCGGTTTTGAGGGATGGCAATCCAAGATACAGAGATTTAAACAGATTCTGGTCAAAGAAAGGCAAACCCATATCATTTATGGCCCGTATGGCATATTTATCTCCGATAAAAACGACAAGCCATGGTATATTTAATTTATCAGTGAAGATGCTTTTAATCTCCGATGCCATTTTTTTTGTAGGAGAAAGAAAAGTGGATATATATTCAGCACCTACTATTCCTAATGCCAGACCGATATGCCTTACCGAACATTCTTTAATAAAATCCAGGGCTTTATCAAGTGTTTCAAATGGAACAAGTATTCCTGTTTCGTCACTTGTAACCGGATGAAGCCGGATACTGGCAGATACGCAAATGCCTGGAGAATCATTATGCTGCAGATTTTTATATGAATAGAGATTTGGTGAGGAAATTTCATTCAGGTTAAAAAGCAAGCCCTCGTTATTCACAAATTCGGCATTAATAAAGTTGTCGGCGTTTATCCCATATGTTGTTGAGAATGTCGACATTATTCCTGAGCACATAATATTTCCGCATAAAAGTGCAGCAGGTTCAGCGGCATTAATTCTGTATCCTCTTTTCTGTGCTTGTTTCTGAAGATCAAAAGCCGTAACCCCTGGACCGACATTTACCAGCCAGTTCTTTTCATCAAAGTCGATAGTTTTCATTCTGTTAAGGTCGATAATGGCACCATCATTAACAGCAAAACCCAATAGATTCTGACCATTTCCCCGGATGGTATATTGAATATTTTTATTCCTGAATAATTTCACAAGAGAGACTATCTCGTCTTTTGTTTCGGGCATTACAATATAATCGGGATATTTCGGGTCAGAAATTGCACTTAGGTCGTGAGAATAAGTTACTGTTATTGCTTCATCATTTGTTGCCCATGAGGTACCTACAATTTTCTGTATTTCGGAAAGGATGACGTCTTCTTTTGCGGACTTAATTTCCCCGCCGTTTTTAACAAAAGTTTCCACATGCTTTTTCAGTGCTTCCATAACTTTAACAGGGCGCATCTCATTAAGGAAATAACATTGATAATCGCATTTCCCGCATAGATTGCAGCTATCGGCGATCTCAACGCATTTTGCAGTAACAGTGATTTTATTCTCTGCAAGTGCTTCATATAGTATCATTCTCCCCTGCGGGTAATAGCTCACAAAATGTTTTTCAAGGCCTGATGCACATACTCCGCTGCCAAGAAAATCAATTTTGCACATAGCATAATGACGACAGTTTTTTGCAGTCTTAAGAATTTCATTCATACTTCCGGTATATAATAATTGATTTAGTGGCCAATGAGGTAAAGATAATTGAAAAAAAATTTTAAACAGTTCCCATTGCCATGAATGGTAATTATTTCCTAACTTGTATGAGTAATTGACTGACCTGTAAAACTTAACAAATCCTGAAATGAGAATCCTTATTAGCGGATTTGTCATATTCGTGATCTGGTGTATTGTTTCCGCATGGCTTTATAATGATAAGCTGTTACCCTCAATAAAAAACCCGGTTACGGTAAAGGCACTTCCTGAATCCCAGACTAATCCGGCAGATTCTTTAATCAAACTTAAAGCATCTATGCCTGGACATCTTCTGATCTATTTTGATTTTGATAAAGCAAAAATCAAAACGGATCTGCAAACCGACAGCAGTATTTCTGAGTTTAAGACATGGCTTGAAAGACACGAAGGCTCGATGCTTACTGTCAGCGGAAACACTGATCTTGTAGGAACAGCTGAATATAACAAAGCTCTTGGAATGAAAAGAGCGGGTATCGTAGGCAAATACCTTGAAACAAAAGGTATAAATACAAACAGGATAATTATTGAATCACTGGGGGAAGGAAATCCCCTTTCAGATTATCTGAGCGCTGAGGGCAGAGCTAAAAACAGAAGAACAGAAATTTCAATAAAAATGCAATAACATGACACAATTATTTATACAACTGGCTCAAACTGTCACTGGTGCAGTTATAACAATTGTAATATTACTCCTGGTAGCAGTTATAATAGGATACATCACTGCCTGGTTATATGCAAAATCGGTTTATTCTCCAATAATTAAAAGTCTTGAATCGGAGAAAGCCGGATTAAAGATACAGATTGCCGGTTTAAAGGACGATATTGATAAGCTTATGTCTAAAGTAGAAAAGTTGAATGATAAAATCGTCAGGATTGAAGAAGAGTCTTCAGAGAAAGATAAAATGATAAAAAAGCTGACAAAATCAAAGAAAAAACAAAAGCTGGATGTCTGATATTTTTAAACCCTTACTTAAGGGATAACTTTTTCCGTAATAGCAGATAAATTTACTATTTTCGTATTTCGGCAATGTGCCAATTTCCGGATTAATATTTGTATTTAAGAACATTTAATATCAGGATTAAATGAAGCCATTTATTTTAGCTGAGACGAATTGGAAAGCAATAAAAGACAGGAAAATCGACCTCGCTGTTTTGCCATGGGGAGCAACAGAAGCACATAATCTTCATCTGCCATTTTCCACAGATAATATAATGGTTGAAAAAATTGCAACTGAATCTGCGGGAATAGCATGGAACAAGGGCGCCAGGTTGATTGTTCTTCCGACAATCCCATTTGGTGTCAATACGGGACAGCTGGATATAAAGCTTAATATAAATATGAATCCCAGCACTCAATTTGCAATTCTGAATGATGTGATTGATGTCCTGAACAGACATGAAATTTATAAATTCCTGATTCTAAACGGACACGGGGGCAATGATTTTAAGCAAATGATCAGGGAATTGGGAGCAAAATATCCAAAGATGTTTATTTGCGGATGCAACTGGTATCAATCGTTTACAAATTCAGATTTTTTTGAAAATGATGGTGGTCATGCAGATGAAATGGAAACCAGCGTGATGCAGGTGGTTGCCCCGGAGTTGGTACTTCAGCTGAATGAAGCAGGCCAGGGTATTGGCAAGAAATTCAGAATAGGCGCATTAAATGAAAAATGGGCGTGGGCCGAAAGGAAATGGTCGAAGGTGACTATTGATACCGGGATTGGTGATCCGCAAAAAGCATCTCCGGCAAAAGGAGAACGATGTTTAAAAGAGGTTATTAATAAGATAGGAAACCTGATGACAGATCTGTCAGGTGCAGATATCAATGATATGTATGAGTAATCCGAACTTAAATCCCATGTATCGAAAATTTCTTTATTTGTCAGTTGCAGTAATGTTCGCAATCACATCCTGTAAGAAAGGATCATTGGCAGACATTCATGATACAATATATCTTAGCGGTACATGGAAGTTTGCATTGGATACAGCTAAAGTTGGCATTTCAGAAAAATGGTATGGTCACACTCTTGCTGATTCTGTGAAATTACCGGGAACCCTCGATGAAAACAAGAGAGGAATCAAGAATACCAACCGGCAGGAAACAATGAGGCTTTCACGCGAGCTTATGTATTCAGGAATGGCATGGTATCAAAAGACGATAACCATTCCGGTAAAGTGGAAAGGTAAATATATAAGACTAATGATGGAGAGAACCAAACCTACACAGGTATGGGTTGATAATGAATTTATTGGCAGTAATACTGATCTGCTGACTGCACAATATTATAATCTTTCGGATCATCTGGTTCCGGGAAAGCATATATTGACCATTCTTGTTAATAATGATAATCGTTCTGTTCCGGCAGGAGTGCAGGGTTCACATGCATGGACCGAACATACTCAGGGTAACTGGAACGGAATTATTGGAAAATTCTGTCTGGAAGCTTTTAATCCGGTTCATATTGAAACCGTTCAGGTTTATCCCGATATTGTCCTTGGGAAAATTACAGTAAGGGTAAATATCTCAAATCCGGACGGAAAGCTGGCAAAGGCGAATATAACTCTGAAAGCTGATGCATGGAACACCGATGTAAAACACAGCGTTTCACCAAAGTCATTTCCTTTATCATTAAAGAAAGGCAAAAATACTATTGAGGTAACTTACAGCATGAGTAAGAATATCCGGTTCTGGAGTGAGTTTAATCCTGCTCTTTATAAACTGAAAGTAACATTGAAAGGCAAAAAAGTACAGGAATACGAGATTGTTGATTTTGGCATGCGTAAATTTTCCACCAGGGGAACCCAGTTTACTATAAATGGAACCAAAACATTTCTGAGGGGAAAGCATGATGCATGTGTTTTTCCGTTAACCGGTTATCCTCCAATGGATGTGGCAAGCTGGCAAAAGGTATTCAGGATTGCAAAATCATACAATATCAATTTTTACAGGTTTCACTCATGGACACCACCACTCGCCGCCTTTGAGGCTGCGGATATCGAAGGGGTTTATCTTCAGCCTGAATTGCCTTTCTGGGGTTCATTCAGCAATAACAGGAATTCAGATTTAAATGCTTTTCTTCTTAAGGAGGGGGATCATATTTTTGACACCTATGGAAATCATGCATCGTTTGTAATGTTTGCTCTGGGGAATGAACTAAGCGGTGATTTTGACATAATGAAAGAATTTCTGAATCATTTTCGATCGATTGATGGTCGTCATTTAATGGCTTATGGATCAAATAATTACTTGGGCTTTAAGGGTCATGCGGATGGTGAAGATTATTATGCCGCCTGTCGCATCGGAGCAGATTCTGATGCAACGTTCAGGACACACATTCGTGGTTCATTCTCTTTTGCTGATGCAAACGACGGAGGGTATATAAATGGCCGTTATCCATCAACAAATCTGAACTATTCGCATGCTATTTCAAAGTGCAATGTTCCGGCAGTGGGTACAGAGATTGGCCAATATCAGATTTATCCTAATTACGACGAGATAAATAAATATACCGGTGTTATGAAACCCTGGAATCTGGAGGTTTTCAGGGAACGGCTCAAAGAAAATAACCTGAGCGATCAGGCAAAGGATTTTTTTATGGCTTCAGGTGCTTTGAGTGCAATATGTTATAAGGCTGATATTGAGATGGCAATGAGGACACCAGGATTCGGAGGATTTCACCTGCTCGATTTGCAGGACTTCCCTGGTCAGGGAAGCGCTTTGGTCGGTCTTCTTGATGCTTTTATGGACAATAAGGGAATTATTTCTCCTGAAGAATTCAGCCATTCATGCAACAGGGTCGTTCCATTACTTCTGATGGATAAATATTGCTGGTCAAACAATGAACAGTTCACTGCAAAGATCCAGGTGGCAAATTATTCCGAAAACTCCTTAACGGCTCAATCTGTCAGATGGGAGCTAAAAAACAATCAGGGGAAAATAGTTTCACAGAATGAGGCAAAAGCAGATATTCTGCAGGGAGCATTAACAAATATAATGTCAATTAATATTGATCTTTTGAAGTTTTCAAAACCTGAAAAGCTGACTCTTTCATTATTTCTTGAAGGAACAAAATATGAAAATTCATATCCTCTATGGGTATATCCGGCGAGCATAGATAAAAAAATTCCCGATAACATTCTTGTGACCAGGAAACTTGACAAAATCTCACTTTCAAAATTAACAGAGGGAGGAATGGTATTTTTAATACCTGATTTCAACGATATTATAGATCTTTCTGTAGGAGGACTGTTTACACCGGATTACTGGAACTGGAGAATGTTTAAAGGCATCTCAGAATCGAATAATAAGCCTGTTTCTCCCGGTACTCTGTCTATTCTTACAGATCCAGGTTTACCACTGTTTAAAAATTTCCCAACGGAATTTCATACAGACTGGCAATGGTGGGCAATACTAAAGAGAAGCCGTCCTTTTATCCTGGATAATGCACCAAAAAACTACCGGCCTCTTGTTCAGGTTATTGATAATATTGAAAGGAATCATAAACTTGGATTAATCTTTGAATTCTCTGTGGAAAAGGGGAAATTGCTTGTTTGTATGTCAAATCTGAATGCAATTCAAAATAAACCGGAAGGCAGGCAGTTGTATAGTGCAATACTTAACTATATGTCGTCCGATAAATTCAATCCCTTACAGGCAATTTCACAGGGAGAACTTGTCTCTTTATTTAAAACAAAAGCTGGAGAAATAAAAATTGGAGGTATAAAGAATCAGTCATATTAATAAATCAAGGGATTTCAGTTGCCAGTTTTTGTTTGATTTGTGTCTGTGATTTAATAATTTGATCGGTAATTATTCATAATAGAGTTTACATTTAAACCTAAAATTCATATCAATGAAAACATCAAGGAGAACATTCGTAAAAACTGGCGCTTTAGCCGTCCTTGCCACAACTGTTTTTCCGCGATCGGCTTTTGCTTCCTCTGAAAAGAAGGGGATGGTCGGATTACAGTTGTATTCAGTGCGTGATGATATGATGAGAGATCCTGTAGGATCACTCACCCAGTTAGCTAAAATGGGTTATGTGTATGTAGAACATGCAAATTATATTGACAGGAAATTTTATGGTTTTTCAGCGCCTGAATTCAGAAAGGTGCTAGATGGTCTTGGTCTGAAAATGATCAGTGGTCATACAGTTATGACAAAACAACATTGGGATGATGCTAAAAAGGATTTCAGCGATATCTGGAAGTTTACAGTTGAGGACGCTTCAACTCTAGGCCAGAAATGGGTGATTAGTCCTTTTATGGATGAAACAATGCGAAAAACATATGACGATTTCAAGAAATACATGGAAGTATTTAACAAAAGCGGAGAGCTCTGTAAGAAATCAGGAATGAAATTCGGATATCATAATCATGATTTTGAATTCAGCCAGAAACTTAATGGCGAAAAAATATTTGATATCATGATGAAGACCCTCAATCCTGACCTCGTTGCAATGCAATTGGATATCGGGAATCTTTATAACGGCGGAGCAAGCGCACTGGATGTCATGAGTCAGTACCCCGGGAGATTCGAAATTATTCATGTGAAAGATGAGATAGCAGCAAAAGAAGGAAATGAAAAGTACATAAGCACAATTCTGGATGAAGGGATTGTAAAAACCCAAAAGGTGGTAGATCTTGCAACAAAAAAGGGAGGAACAAAATGCTATATAATTGAACAGGAGTCATATGGAGATAAAACTCCGATGTACTGTGCTAAAGCAGACCTCGATATAATGAAAAAATGGGGTTATTAGTCTTCATATTTTCATAATTGAATACTGAGAACCGGCTCATAAGCCGGTTTTTATTTATTCGTGAACTTTCTAAAAGGGTAACAGACCTGTCTAACGGTCCTAACTGCAGATCCCGGATAAAACAGAATCATTAATAATACTTAAGCTTTTACATATGAAAAAACCCGGAAACTACTCTGTTATTGTTATGGCAATTGCCATGTCATTAACGGATATCGTTTTAAACGGTCAGGATATTAAAATAACTGAAAATAAAGTACAGGATACTTCTGTGATGTTAAAAGATGGTACTTACACCGGACAATCACGGGCAAGATATATTTATGAACCTTTTTGGGGCAGTGTAAGCTTAACAGTTAAAAACGGTTTGTTTACTGAAATTAGCTTTGTAATAAGAGACTCCCTTCTGCATGAAACTTTCGATGAAAAGTATGAAAAGCACTTCGAGGGAAACCCCGTGTACATACTGCAGAGCAGAAACGACTGGACCGGGGTTCAGACTTACCCTAAAAAGTTATCTGAAAAGCAGGACACTAATAAACTTGATGCTATCTCAGGAGCAACATGGTCCTATAATATCTTCAGGGCAGCTGTAGGAGAGGCCTTAAAAAATTCCAGGTAACAACCGGAATACTCTGGCACCAAAATTGTGGATTGAGGGATATAACAAAATCCCGGAAAATGGATAAAAATGCGTTAAGAAAGCGAGCCGGATTACTTTTGTTCCTCTCATTTATTTTTGTTTCCGGTTGCGAGAAGTCAAATGAGAACCATGGATATCTTGCCGGAATTATTACCATCGGACCAATCTGTCCGGTTGAGAAAATTCCTCCTGATCCCGGATGTCTTCCAACTGCGGAAACTTATAAAGCTTATCCCGTAAGTGTCTATTCCTCTGATGGCAAGAATAAAATAGCACAGTTAATTCCCTCTCTTAATGGCTCCTACACCAGTGAAATTCCAGCCGGGAATTACCTTGTAATCCTTGAAAAACCTCAGAATATTATCGGGGGTAGTAATCTGCCGGCAAGTGTTTCAATCAATTCAAAGGATACTACAAAACTCTTCATTAATATAGATACGGGGATCAGATAACATTTGACAGACTGTTAGCCCTTCAGGTCATCATAGAATCGGCTATAATTTAAAATAAATCCGGTTATAAATAAGAAGGGAATAAAACATCTTTGTTGATTGTCTGTTTTACATTATAAGTTTATATCAAAGTGTTCAAGAAACCTT
>Ga0302164_10000235_pt1 | contig 20335 bp, 22 predicted proteins | sample I_Fen_E3_1_FD_193500 | JGI IMG/M metagenome (GOLD analysis project Ga0302164, IMG submission 193500) | Peat permafrost microbial communities from Stordalen Mire near Abisko, Sweden - I_Fen_E3_1 | ecosystem: Environmental > Terrestrial > Soil > Wetlands > Permafrost | place: Sweden: Abisko...
TTCTGCTACCTTACTGAGAAGTGTACTTAATAAAGAATGGGGTCTCAGAACAGGAAACCTTCTTTCGCATTTTGCACTTTTTGAAGTCGCCACATATAAAAAAGTTATTGCAGTTACTGATGTGGCTATGAATATCGCACCATCTCTGCATGACAAGATTGCCATTGTAAATAATTCCGTTGACTGTCTGAACAGGCTTGGTTACAAAAATCCGAAGGTAGCTGTACTTGGTGCAGTTGAAATGGTAAACGAAAATATGAAGGCTACCCTGGATGCCGCCCTTCTCTCAAAAATGAATCAACGCGACCAGATCAAAAACTGCATAATTGATGGTCCTTTGGCTTTCGATAACGCCGTCAGTCTTGAAAGCGCCCAGCTTAAAGGAATTAAGAGTGAGGTTGCCGGAGATACTGATCTTCTGCTAATGCCTGATATTGAGGTTGGTAATGTTTTGTATAAATCTTTGGTATTCTTTGCCAACGCTAAAGTCGCGTCCATAATCTTAGGAGCCTCTGTCCCAATTGTTCTAACCTCAAGATCGGATTCGGAACAGGCAAAATACGACAGCATATTACTGGCTGCAGCAGCTAGCAGAATATAGGATCATGATCAGGACACTGGAGCAAATGGAGGAAAAGGTTCTGGCGCTTAAAAAGAAGCACCGTGTAGCTATTGCATGGGGCCAGGATATAAATACCATTGGTGCGGTAAATAAGGCGGTTAAAAAGGGCTTAATTGATGCAATACTGATCGGTAAACCAGCGGAAATAAGAAAAGCCTGTAAAAGTGAAGGTATTGATGACAGGATTTTCACTCTTATAGAATCTGATAATGAAAGCCATGCATCATCTGAAGCTGTAAGACTCGCAAAAGCAGGTGATGCTGATATAGTCATGAAAGGGCTTGTGGGAACAGATAAGTTTCTCAGGGCGGTCATGGATAAACAAAAAGGACTTATGCTGCCAAATGCGGTACTGTCGTATGTTTGCGCTATTGAAATACCGGCTTATCACAAACTTCTTTTTATAACTGATCCGGCAGTAATCCCATTTCCTGATCTTGATCAGAAAATTGCCATGGCACGATATGCAATCGAAATGGCACAGAAATTTGGGATTAAAAAGCCAAAAATTGCCCTTATAGGTGCTACAGAAAAGATGAGTAACCATTTTCATAACTCTGTTGATTATTCAGTTATGTGCAAAATGGCAGACCGCAATCAGATACAGAACTGTATTATGGATGGCCCGCTTGATATTTTCCTGGCATGTGATAAGAAAAGTATTGAGATAAAAGGGGTGGAGACGCCGGTTAACGGAGATGCGGATATTCTTCTGTTCCCATCCATTGAGTCAAGTAATCCATTCTATAAAGGACTCATGCTTTTTGCCAGGGGAGAACTGGCCGGACTCATTCGCGGAACTGAGAAACCCGTGATTGTAATGTCGAGAAGTGAGAGCGAAAAATCCAAATATTTCTGTATAGCGTTATCCTGCTTGATGGCTTAGCAGGCCTTTTTTCCTAATTTTATAAATGAAACACATTTGATTAATGATGAATCGGCTAATTCTGGCTATAAACCCTGGATCAACTTCAACCAAATTTTCGCTTTTCGAAGAGGAAAAACTGGTCTTTGAAAAAACTCTCAGGCATTCTGCCAGTGAATTGGATAGTTTTACCAGGATAACTGATCAGTTTCATTTCAGAAAGGACCTGATAATGAATGAGCTTCATGTGAGAGATATTGATCTTGCACGAATTGCGGCAGTTGTTGGCCGGGGAGGGTTGGTAAAACCAATTGAATCAGGCATATATAAAGTCAATCAAAGGATGAAGGATGATCTGACTGCCGGATACTTCGGACAGCATGCCAGTAATTTAGGCGGTCTTATTGCTGATGAAATTGCCACTACATTGTGCTGTGCTTCCGCATATATAGTTGATCCTGTTGTAGTTGATGAACTTCGGCCGGTAGCGCGAATTTCGGGGCATCCGGAAATTGAAAGAAGATCTATATTCCATGCGCTTAATCAGAAAGCCGTTGCCCGTATTTATGCAGCATCCATAAACAGGAAGTACGAGGATCTGAATCTGATTATAGCGCATATGGGTGGCGGCGTGAGTGTAGGTGCACATGACCACGGAAAAGTAATAGATGTAAATAATGCTTTAAACGGAGATGGTCCTTTCTCACCGGAAAGGTCCGGAGGACTGCCTTCAGGTCAGTTAGTCGACCTGTGTTACAGCGGAAGATTTACACATGATGAGCTTATGTCCATGCTCACTGGCAAAGGAGGCATGATGGCCTATCTTGATACCAACAGCTTTATTGAAGTCTGTAAAATGACAGAAAAAGGTGATGAGAAGGCGATTCTTATCAGTAATGCAGCTGCATACCAGGTTGGGAAAGAAATAGGAGCTATGGCATCAGTTTTAAGCGGCAACGTTGATGCAATTATTCTTACGGGCGGTATGGCTTTCCAGGAAAGCCATATGAATAAGATCAGATCAATGGTTGAATTTATTGCAGAAGTTGTTGTCTATCCCGGGGAAGATGAATTGAAAGCTCTTGCTTTTAATGGTCTTCTGGCATTGGATGGAAAGATTGAGATAAAGACGTATGAATAGAATTTTATACTGAAGGGACGTTGTTTTTTATTGTAGGTATATTGTTTTTTATTGGAGGGACGTTGTTTTTATTGTAGGGACGTTGCATGCAACGTCCCTACAGTTAAGGATTACTCACCGCCACAGGTAATATCTTCCCGTTGAAAAACTTGTGTCCCGTAAGGGCAAATTCAGAAATAAATCGAGCCATCTGTTTCGCATCGACGGGCGCTTTATATCCCGGAAAGGCTTCATTTAGCATCTCTGTCTGAACAGCTCCCAATGCAAGACAGTTTACATTAATCCCGGATTCCTGAAATTCAACGGCCAGACACTCTGTCAGACAGGCTATTGCGGCCTTGGAAGCGCTGTAATAGGAGAGTCCCCTGAATTTTGAGCTCCCCTGAAAGCCGCCCATACTTGAAACATTGACTATATGAGATCCGGCAGACATCATTGGTTTCACCAGCCTTATAAGTGATGCAGGACCAAAGAAATTTGTCTCCATTATTAACCTCGCTTCACTGTTTGTCATTTCCAGGAAGTCTTTTGCAACCAGAAACCCTGCAAGATTTATAAGAATATCCACTTTTTTGAAATAAGACAATACAGATTCTTCAAACTTTTTTGTCTGACTATCAAAAAGTGACATGTCAATTGAGCACGTTCTCACATTCCTGTAACCTGAAGATAAACTTTTCAGAATAGTATCATTTCTTCCAGTGACAAAAATCTGATTATTAGTATTTAGAGAAAGGTTATCTACAATTTCTCTTCCGATACCTCTCGTACCTCCGTTAACAATAATATTCATAATTTTTAATAATAAGTGAATTCACTTGAAGTTTAAAATTAACAATAAAGATATCCATTTAAATATTTTGTTTAATAAGAGTACGTTACAAATCCTATATTAACTGCGATTTAATGAATTACATATTATTAATTGAATCACAACAATTCTGTACTGGATACAAATCGGAAGACTTATATTTGCGAATGTTAATTTATTAAATATGTAAATAATTATAAATTTTAAAAAGATGAACATCTTTTGTTTATTCATGTCTTACTAAAAGCAAACAACACCAATATGACAGACAATAAAGTAGCAATTATCGGATGCGGGAATATAGGTATCTCAATATTACAGGGATTACTGAAACAACAGACAATTCCTGCAAAAAATATCATAGCAACCAGGAGAAATATCGAAGAACTTTCCCTGCTAAAGGAAACAGGTGTAAGGCTCATGTCTGATAATATTAAAGCAGTTAAGGAATCAGATCTGATAATAATCGCCGTAAAACCCTATAACATTGTTAATGTCCTGACAGAACTTAAAGATTGTCTCGATCCTGATAGACATCTGCTTATCTCTATTACAGCAGGTGTAACAATTGATAAAATTCAGGATGTCATCGGAACCAGGGTTTCTGTTTTCCGGGCAATGCCAAATATTTCAGCAAGTGTCGGTAAATCAGTGACATGTATCTGCAATAATTGTGCGGGGACCAAAGATATTGAATCTGTGAAAAATCTGTTTGATATAGTTGGAACCACTATGTATATAGATGAAGATCTGATGGAATCTGCAACCATTCTTGGCGCTTGTGGTATTGCGTATGTACTAAGGTTTATTAGGGCAATGATTCAGGGAGGTATTCAGATAGGTTTTGATGCAGCTACAGCTAGTTTAATAGTAAATCAGACAGTTAAGGGTGCTGCAGAACTCTTGATTGAGCGGCATCAGCATCCGGAATTTGAGATTGATAAGGTGACTACTCCAAAAGGATGTACTATAGTGGGATTGAATGAGATGGAACATAATGGCTTCAGTTCGTCCCTGATTAAAGGCCTGGTAGCTTCGTTCGATAAGATTGAGAAATAGATGGAAGCTGGAAGTCAGAAGTCCAAAGTCCGAAGTTGGTGAAAAACTTAGGATTTGAATTCTCATATTCCTCCATTTAATACCATGCTTCTGATTTCTGATCACTGATTTCTAACTTCCGTCTTCAGCTTTATTCTCAAAAAAGATTGAAGCCTCAACATATTAAGAGAGGCATTTTTTCGTTTATTTGTATCGAAATTAAATAAAGTTCCAAATACATAAAAATGATAATCATAAATAAAATAGCTTCATTAATTAATCATTTGAGGACGGCACTACTAATTAGTTTGCTTGCATTAATATCATTTTCAGTCATTTCCGGACAGAAATCAAAAGATGATCAATTCCCGTATGATCAGAGTTCTGACAAAGAGACACCACCTGTAAAAGACAGACTGTTCTTTGGAGGAAGTCTGGGATTAATGTTCGGAACAATTACTGACATACAAGTATCTCCTGTAATAGGATTCTGGGTTTTACCCAGGATAGCAGTTGCAGCCGGACCCATATACCGGTACTATAAGGATCCGCTTGATAAAACTTCAATCTATGGAGGAAGAGGATATATGGAATTTGTTGTAATTCAGGATCTCAGTGCAATTTTTCACGGAAGCGGTCATACAGGGCTTTTTCTTCATGCCGAGGATGAATTGCTAAGCCTAAAAGCGAGCTTTTGGAAATATCCTTACAATCCTCCCGGTCGGTTCTATTTAAACACTGTCCTGGCAGGTGCTGGAATAAGTCAGCAGATCGGAAAAAGATCTTCTTTGAATTTTATGCTATTATGGCCTCTGGATGATCCCTATGAAATTTACAGCAAGCCGGAATTAAGAATCAGCTTTTTATTCTGATCTTTTAAACAGTGCCATAATACCTGGGATTATTAAAAAATTATCCTGAAATTTTTTATTGTATGATTTGCCAGCCGGCAAATTGAATTATATTTGAACCTTTAAAAAATAAGGCTAAGATGAAAATTGAAAATAATAAAATGGTTTCACTCATTTATGAATTGAGGGAGAATGATTCAGATGGTAAACTGATTGAGGCACTGGATGAGAACAGACCTCTGAAATTCATATATGGAACCGGAAGATTGTTGCCTCTCTTTGAGTCCAATATAAGTCTGTTAAAATCCGGTGATCTTTTCAGATTTAAACTGGACTCTCAAATGGCTTATGGCGATAAAAGAGAGGAAATGATAATAAATGTACCTCTGTCCGTTTTTGAAACAGACGGCGTGCTAAATGAGGATATATGCAAGGTAGGCAATGAGGTTCCTATGACCGATTCGGAAGGAAATCCCCTCACAGGAGTTATCTATGAGATTACAGATGAATTTATAAAAATGGATTTCAATCATCCGATGGCCGGGCTCGATCTGTTTTTTTCAGGTAAGATCGTTGATGTCAGGGAAGCCACTGAAGATGAATTGGCAGCAACAATGCACTCCTGCTCGGGTTGCGGGACAGGTGAGCATTCGGGTTGCGGAACCGGTGAGCATTCAGGTTGTGGTACCGAAGAAAATTCAGGCTGCTCCGGGAATTGTGGCTGATAAAACAGACTCTTAGGACAGTCTGCCAGTATATACTGATTTTAATGCAAAAAGCCTGGAAATTATTTCCTTTTGTGCTTCTGAGTTTTATAAGCATTACTCTGGTTCTGTTAGTTCTTAAAGCTAATGGGATACTTCAGATTTATTCAGGTATTTTACTTACATTCAGAATTTTATCAGTCATCCTTCTTATTATTTATGCACTGCGAAAGCGCTCCCTGACAACATGGATTCTCGTGTGTATGATCGCCGGAGCCGAATTCGGATATGATGTTCCGGAAGTGGCGAAAAAACTTCAGGTTTTCAGCGACATTTTCCTGCGGATGATAAAGACCATTATTGCACCGCTTCTTTTTTCAACTCTGGTCGTGGGTATTGCCGGACATGCAGATATCAAACAGATCGGAAGAATGGGATGGAAATCACTTTTATACTTCGAAATTGTATCTACTATAGCACTGTTTATCGGACTGCTTGCAATAAATATCGGAAAAGCAGGTGTTGGAGTGGTTTTGCCTCCAAACCCTGAAGTGCCTGCAATTGCGAATATTAAAGCTCAGACGCCGGGCGATTTTATCCTGCATATTTTTCCTGAAAATATAGCGAAAGCAATATTCGAGGGTCAGATCTTACAGATTGTGATCTTCAGCATTGTCTTCGGGATTGCTGTGGCGATGGTTAAAGAGAAATACAGAACTCCAATGATCCGGTTTAGTGAAAGCCTAGCTGAGATTATGTTTAAGTTCACTAATATTGTGATGTATTATGCGCCTATCGCCGTCTTTGCCGCAATAGCTTATACAGTAGGTCATATGGGCCTGGATATACTGTATAACCTCTTTAAACTGCTGGCTACACTCTATGTGGCTTTATTTGTATTTCTGGTTTTTGTTCTTCTGCCTGTGGCTCTCATTTTCAGAATTCCCGTCAGGCCATTTATCAGGGCAGTCTCAGAGCCCGCGACCATTGCTTTTGCCACATCCAACTCCGAATCCGCATTACCATCTGCAATGGAAACGATGGAGAAGTTCGGAATTCCAAGAAAAATAGTCGCTTTTGTTATACCTACAGGTTATAGTTTTAATCTTGACGGAACAACATTATATCTGTCGCTGGCATCAATCTTTGTAGCACAGGCTGCGGGAATAGATCTCCCCATTGAAAAGCAGATTATAATATGCTTTACCCTTATGCTTACAAGTAAAGGTGTTGCAGGAGTGTCAAGAGCTTCACTGGTGATACTGCTCGGAACAGTGGCAAGTTTTGGTTTGCCTGTAGAACCTATCTTTATAATTCTTGGGATTGATGTTCTGATGGATATGGCACGTACATCTGTCAATGTTATTGGTAATTGTCTTGCTACCGCAGTAATTGCCCGTTCTGAGAACGAGTTCGACGAAGTGGCAGCCAGGAAATTCAAAGCTGAATAAAATCAATTTATTAAGAATTTTTTAACCTCTACGAGGTAAAAAAAATCACGATTCTGTTTGTCAAAAGAATTCCTCGTAGAGGATTAAGAAGATATTATATTTGAATATATGGCACATCTTTTATAATAGGACCAAAAGAGTGCAAATTTTTGGAAAAGTCTCAACCCTGCCAGAATTGAATATTTCACCTCTTTCAGAAGGAGAGTCTTAAATATTCGATTTTTCAATTATATACTTATGCTGATTAGGAAATTGCAGATAGAGAAGTAATTCATCTTTAAAGAAAATCAAACTTTCTGTATGTTTATCATCAACATTACATTTGTAATTACAGTTTTAATTGTTGATTAATTACGTATGTAATTGAATTTTAACATAAATAAGATTACATAGGTAAATAATCTGAGGAAGATTTAAGCTAAGATCATAATAGTCATATAATCAATAATATAAACGCTACTAATTATAGCAATTGGTATTCTTGAGGAACCTATAAAGGAGACAAATACAGCAATTAATTTAGAAATATACTTTAAATAACTGTATACCATGATTTTAGATTACTAAACTCTTGTAGTACTTCACATAATATTTTATTGTAAATTACACTATATCAATTACATACAAACATAATTACGTTTGACTGTAGACTTTATATTTTGACTAGTTACATATGTAATTATGTTAAATTACAAATGGAATTAGTATTTTATTTACATTTGTAATAACAAATTTATGCTTTATGAAAGAGCGTTTACTTGAATTTCTCAGGGTTGAAAATAAATCATCTGCCCAATTAGCTGAAGAAATTGGAGTTCAGGCATCAGGTATCTCCCACATATTATCAGGCAGGAACAATCCAAGTCTTGATTTTGTACTGAAAATGCTTGAGAAATATCAGTTTCTATCAACTGACTGGCTTTTATTTGGTAAAGGTCCTATGTATGCTGATTCTAAAATGCATACCTTATTTGATTATAATCTGGCTGAGAACAGGGAAAACACTGTGGTCAGGACAAAAGATGAAGATATACGACATGAAACAGATTCTCAGGATGATCTGAAACGAAGAGCAGACAACTCCTCTGTACATCCTGAAGACAATCCAACCTCAGAAGTTGTAAAGATAGTCTGGTTCTTCGGAGATAACAGCTTTGAGGAGTTTGAACCTCGCAAATAATTTGTATCTGCAAATGAGGTAAATAAGAAATTATCATCTCTTTATATTTTTCAAAATCAGTCAATACGATTATCTTTGTCGTAAACGCATTCTCGATGGCTAAGCGTATTGAAGATCTCAAAATAATTGGAAATAAGCGTCTTAATGATGATTTCTTTATTCTCGAATTAACCGGGAATACAAAGATACCCGAATTTAAACCCGGTCAGTTTGTACAGGTTAAAGTTGATGGAAGTCATGAAACATTTCTTCGTCGGCCAATATCGATACATGATGTTGATTATGAGAGCAATACCTTTAAATTGCTTATTCAGATAGCAGGTAATGCTACAAAGACGCTCGCAGGGTTGAAACGTGGAGACGTACTCAACCTGGTTTACCCGCTCGGCAATTCTTTTTCTCTGCCTGAAGAAAGCGAGACAGTACTGCTGGTGGGAGGAGGATGCGGAATTGCACCTTTGCTGTTCCTTGGGAAATATTTAAAATCCCGTGGTTGTGTGCCTGATATCCTGCTTGGATTCCGAAACAAGGAAAGAATAATTGAATTTGAAGAATATCGTAAAACAGGCAACGTTTTTGTTACGACTGAAGATGGATCAATGGGGGAAAAAGGTTATGTAACGAGCCATTCTGTTTTTTCAGCCCAACACTACAGCAGGATTTACTGCTGTGGTCCTGACAGAATGATGAAGGCACTAGCAACCTATTCGAAAAGCAGAAACATAATATGTGAAGTATCACTTGAAAACCTTATGGCATGTGGAATAGGAGTATGCCTGTGTTGTATTGTTGATACAGTTAAAGGCAACCTCTGTGCATGTATTGACGGACCAGTTTTCAATGTAAATGATTTAAAATGGTGAATCTGGCATTTTCTATCGGTGATCTGGAATTTAAAAACCCTGTGCTGACAGCTTCTGGAACATTCGGATATGGATCGGAATTTGATGATTTTTTTGATGTTTCAAGACTTGGAGGGATCATACTTAAGGGTACTACGATTGAACCCAGGGAGGGCAACGCATATCCCAGAATGGCGGAAACACCCTCCGGCATGCTTAATGCGGTTGGTTTGCAGAATAAAGGAGTAGATTACTTTGAAAAGAACATTTATCCGTGCATAACCAGGTATAATACCAATTTAATCGTAAATATCAACGGAAGTTATATTGAAGACTATATTGCGCTGGCCGAAAGAATTTGCAAGCTTGAAAAGATAGCAGCTGTTGAACTCAATATATCGTGTCCTAATGTAAAAATGGGAGGAATGGCATTTGGTACCAATCTTGATTCGGCACGAGAAGTGACCAGGGAGGTAAGGGCTGTTTGTTCAAAAAAGCTTATCGTCAAGTTGTCTCCGAATGTTACAAATATTGTGGATTTTGCGAGGGCTGTTGAAGAGGAAGGCGCAGATTCGGTTTCACTCATCAATACACTGCTTGGGATGTCTGTTGATGTTATTAATATGAAACCTTCATTATCGACAATTACCGGAGGGCTCTCCGGTCCTGCCATAAAACCGGTTGCCCTGAGAATGGTATGGCAGGTAGCTAACGCTGTAAAAATTCCGGTAATTGGTATGGGAGGGATCATGACCGCCTCAGATGCCATGGAATTCTTTCTTGCAGGCGCGAGTGCAGTTCAGATAGGAACAGCTTCATTTATTGATCCGCAAGCATCGGTAAAGATCCTGGAGGGTATAGAAGAGTATCTTATTAATAAAGGTTTTTCTGATATTAAAGATGTCATAGGCTATATAAACCGGACTCCCTGATCCTTCGTTTTTTAGGAAAAATAAATGTTCAAACATTTCATTGATTATTTTTCCAATTTCCCATTTTTCCTTTAAGTTTGTAAGAATTTAAAAAGATATTGTTTCAATCTTTAATTTAATTACCATAGAAATGTCAGAAAATTTACAAATTGATAATCTTGACAAGAAAATTCTTGATATTATTACAAAGAATGCAAGGATTCCATATCTGGAGGTTGCCCGCGAGTGCGGGGTATCAGGAGCAGCCATCCATCAGCGTGTTCAGCGCCTTATTCGTATTGGTGTCATAAGGGGATCTGAATTCAAGGTTGATCCGGTTATGGTAGGATTCAAGACCTGCGCTTATATTGGAATATTTCTCGACCATCCCGGTCATTTCAGGGATGTTGTCGATAAGTTTAAAGAGATCCCTGAAATAATTGAATGTCATTATACCACAGGAAATTATTCTCTGTTTATAAAGGTTTATACACGTGATAATGAACACCTCAGAATGATATTGACAGATACGATTCAGAACATTGCAGGAATTGTCCGCACAGAAACTTTGATTTCGCTTGAAGAATCAATAAACCGGCAGATTCCGGTTCTTTCCAGGTAGTTAGCAATGGAATGTTCATATTGAATTTTCATGGCAATTTCCTTTTATCAATAAAATGGGATAATTGCATTTAAAAATTGTTCTATTCTTTTGCTTTAAAATAAAATTATCATACATTTGCACTCGCAAAAATAGAGGAGGATTCAGTAGCTCAGCTGGTAGAGCATCCCGCCTTGCGGGAGGGTACCAGGTTCTTTTAATAAAAATTGATTCAGTAGCTCAGCTGGTAGAGCACATCCCTTTTAAGGATGGGGTCCTGGGTTCGAGCCCCAGCTGGATCACAGAAACACAAAAAGGAATTATTTGTAATTCCTTTTTTTATGTCTTATTAAGAAAATGTATACTGTGTATATACTTCATAGTGAGAGTCTTGGCCGATATTATATTGGCTATACCAATAATCTCCCCAGAAGGTTAAGTGAACATAACAGAATTAAAGGAAAGTATACTGACATTGGCATACCATGGGTAGTTGTTTATACAGAAACATTTGTTGCAAAGAGAGAGGCAATGGATAGGGAGAAGTATATTAAAAGTATGAAATCCAAGAATTTCATAATCGAATTGATAGCTCAGTGGTAGAGCATTCCGCTTTGCGGAAGGGTCCTGGGTTCGAGCCCCAGCTGGATCACCAAAACAAGCCTTCGTTAGAGGGCTTTTTTTATGCTTAGTAGTCTGATATTTTGTAAACTATTCTTCATTAATTCAGCACTTGCAACGACTTCGGTTATACTCCAGCTCCATAGATTACTGCAATAAGTTCACTGTTGCCAGATACAAAATCAAACCTTGCCTCCTCACGCATTTGTTCCCTATTGAACATTTGATATTTTGCATTGTTATCTTTTTCGACAATTGCTGAAAATAACCGCAACACTGTCTGTAAATTTTCAGATGAATGAAGTGGTTATTCTGATCTCGCACATCGCATATCTTTTTAAAATTTGCCTGTTTTTATAGATCATTTTCAGCGAAAAGAATGTTCAGGCTGGGAGGATATGCTGAAAATCCTTCAGCAGAACAAATGGCTTCTGCAGTAGCCTTATCTGCATAAATTCTATTTAAAAAATAATCAATTAAAATATGTAAAATGAAAATCAAATCAATGTTTACAGCTTTTACGTTAAAAGCTATTCTTGTTATAATGGTTGGTTTTGCGGGCTTTGCTAAATGCGATGCGCAATCTATCGTAGGTAAATGGAATGGTGTTTCTGTGAAAAATTATTTTAGCGCTGAGTACGCGAAAGTTGCAGGTAAATCAATGGAAGAAAAAACTATGAAAGAAGCCGGTAATTCAGCAATTGAATATAAACCAGATCACACATTCATAATGACCTTCTCTGCACCAAATGACCCGGAAGTCACTATAATGAAAGGTACATGGAACTTAACAGGAGACCAGTTGAAAATAACTTTTGAACCAAAATTTAATCCGCAAAAAAGGACAACAACAGCTACCGTTTCATTTAATGGCAATACTATGATTACCACTGCAGTGATGCCAGCTCCATCCAGAATAGTCAAAACAATTTCTACAAGCACAAGAATGTAAAAGTAAAAAACGACAATGATAAGACAGGGTGATCAAATCACAAATCCACGAACGGGGCAAGTAATGATTTTTCTAAAGACAAGTGCAGAAACAAATGGTGAACTGCTACAAATAGAATGTTTCAGTCCACCGACACTTGAAAGAGAACCTGAGCATATCCACCCCTTACAAGAAAACAGTTTTAAATTTATTTCAGGTACCTGCATATTTATGGTTGACCGAAAAGAACAAACTGTTGGAGCCGGGCAATCAATAAATATTCCTGCTAACGTTCCGCATCATTTTTGGAACGCCGGCAACACAGTTGCTCATTACATACAAGAATTCAGACCTGCATTGAAAATTGACTGCTTCTTTGAGACATTTTTCGCATTAGCAAAGGATTCTAAACTTAATGAAAAAGGGATTCCTAACTTTTTTCATGTTTCAATTATTGGATTATCCCAAAAAGACGAAATTCGTTTGACGAATCCGCCTTGGGCATTACAGTATATTATTTACAAAATTCTTGCACCCCTTGGCAAACTACTGGGATACAGCGCCGATTATAAATCTACAACGCCATGACTTGACATAGCATTAGTGCAATTTTTTGAATATGAAAAGTACTTAAAACTCCCATAAATGACAACTCACATCATTAGATTTCTAACCCTGCTTATGGCTGGTTTGGTTGCAGGAACACTTTTTGGAATATGGATAGGCTATAATCCTAAAAATTTATCTGTAAATACTTATGTTGAATATCAGCAAGGTGCTATTAAAGCATTAAATACACTTATGCCTATCCTGGGATTAATTTCTGTAATTTTGACAGTTATAGCGGCAATACTTCAAAAGCAAGACCAATTTGTATTTGTAATCCTAATAATTGCTTCTGGTTTTCTAATAATCAGTGGATTGATAACGAAGTTTGGAAATCAACCTATCAACAGCATTGTAATGACATGGAGTAAAAACTCAATACCAACTAACTGGACTGAACTAAGAGACAAATGGTGGTTACTACATAAATTACGAACTTTAACAACTTTTATATCATTTTGCCTTATTATTTGGTCGAATATTAGAAGAAATTAAAATACAACGTGATTTAAGTTCCACAAGGTATCCTTAAAAGCTAAAACTTCTCCACAGCGCTGCCTCAACAGTTTATAGGTTAATCAATAACCGTGAATTAAAATACTTAATAATATATTTTGACCGTTCAAAGTACTGTGTGGACTGGATTTTCTATCCGTTGCGTAAAAGACTAAATAATTTCATAAGAACATAAAATAAGCACATGCGGTTGGAGCAAAGATTACAGGATTAAAAGTGAAGCTTAATTTCACTCATTTTATAGCATATCTGACGTTTTCGTCCCTGATTTACAGTTTTATGAAGCCCGATTTATGCCGTAACGCCAAATTTTTATCCAAAGAATCAAACTGTTTGTCAAAATAGGATTTTATAATTTTATTCTGCACTAATCATCCTATTGTATTTATTTTCAAGACTATAGCACTATGAGTAAGTTGAAAATCCGGATTTCCTATTGATTTCCGGTAAATTTAAATTCGTTTTTGACGAACAGGCTTCTTTTTACTATAAATAGAAATTTCGTCACACTTTTCATTGCTTTTCCTTAGACAAACAAGACTCAAATCCTTCTTATTTTCTCATTTAATGGGCATTACAGGCTTGAAATTGGTAAACCTGTACTTTATCTTTAACTGATCGTTGATTGGTACAAAAATGACATTGAAAAGTAATTATTCTGAATGTGTAAAATATTGTTCATCTTAAAAGTAAGATCAAGAAAATGATGAAAACTTTTTATCAGATTACAGCAAAAGAGATTGGCACTGTCACTCTCAGAAGGAGAAAGATAGCTAAGGCATTACGCTGGTGGCTGCGTGAAAACGGATACGCATGCAAGTACTATTTTTTTATTAAATAAATAAAAATGACATCAAATATTAACAATATAGAACTTACAGACAAGTGCATAGTAATTGTAGAGGACGATCCATCGCTTAGCAAATACTATAAAGCTTTATTAAGAAATACAGGAGCTGATGTCAAAATCTTTCATACAGGGAAAGAATTCGTGGATTACTTACTCATTAAGGAAAATGGGATGGATTTTGTTATTATGGATTTTCTGATTCCATTATTAAACGGAATTGAATGTATAAGAATCCTGCGCAAAGAAAGAAAAAACATTCCGGTAATAATGGTCACTGCATATTATTCCGAGGAGGCAAAAGAAGAAGCCTATATCGCCGGATGCAATGAATATCTCCTGAAGCCAATCTTCCCCGAAAAAGTATTATTTCTTATTGAAAAATACCTCAAGTCAAAAATAAGAGTTCACTTTACCAGGTGATCCAATTAAATCAATTCAACCCGGGCTTCATTAATCCGATATTTTAATCTGTAACTTAACGGTTTATTTACCTGTATCTGAATACCGGAAGTACTCCTGTTTTCTTAATAAGATCATGAGATATTAAAACAAGATTATTATTGCTGCTTCTGAAAATGCCCGCTTAAACGATCAATATTCTCTAGAATTCTGTATTTTAGCATATCTGATTGTCTGATTGAAAAGTAACAGAATGAGAAAGCTTTTTAAGGACAAAGTTGTAATCATTACCGGAGCCTCTTCTGGCATCGGAGAGGCAATAGCACGTACATTTGCATTGAATGGGAGCAAGGTGGTTCTTGCCGCCCGCACCGAACCGAGACTTTCTGAGATTACAAATGATATTAAATCGTCAGGAGGTGAGGCTTTCTATGTAAAAACTGATGTTAGCATCGAATCTGACTGTAAAAACCTGATAATAAAAACAATTGAAAAATACTCCGGAATCGATATCCTGGTAAACAATGCAGGATTATCTATGAGAGCTTCTTTCATAGACGTTGATACAAAGGTACTTCATCGCCTCATGGATGTAAATTTCTGGGGTACTGTTTATTGTACTAAATATGCCTTGCCCTATATTCTTGAAAGAAAAGGAACATTAATCGGAGTATCATCTGTCGCCGGGTTTCATGGACTCCCGGGACGAACAGGATATTCCGCTTCAAAATTTGCCATGCACGGTTTGCTTGAAACCATCAGAATTGAGAATCTGAAAAAAGGGTTGCACGTTATGATAATTGCCCCGGGATTCACTTCAACAGAAATCAGGAAACATGCTCTCACAGCTGACGGACAGGAGCAGGGAGAATCTCCACTTCAAGAACAGGATCTGATGTCACCCCAATATGTGGCAGACTGGGTCCTTAAGGGAATAAGAAAAAAGAAGAGAAATAAACTTCTTACATGGGACGGAAAACTTACGGCTCTTTTCCAGAGAATTGTCCCTGACCTGGTTGACTGGGCATATTATTATGAAATGTCAAAAGAGCCGAAATCACCGATTTAATGGCTCAACGGCTCAACGGCTCAACGGCTCAACGGCTCAACGGCTCAATGGTTAAAAGGCTCAATGGCCTATCCTCTTTTATTTAAACCTTTACGCCTTTGAGCCTTTGCGCCTTTACGTCTTTCTGTAATGAAATTCACTTCTTAGCGTCATGTATATAAAAACCATACTAATTAAAATACATGCGCTATGAAAAAATTATTAGGAATTATCGTTTTAACGATCACAGCAACAATTCTTTACGGACAAAAATCAATTGACGACCTGTTCGAAAAGTATGCAGGGAAAGACGGATTTACTACCGTTACCATAGATGGCAATTTATTTAAACTGGTTCATTGTTTTGGCGATAATGATAACGATGATTCCCTGCCGGTCAACATTACTGAAATACGTATCCTTGCTCAGGAAAAAGACCACATGAAGGTAGAAAACTTTTATAATTATGTGATAAATGATATTGACCTGAAAAGCTATGATGAATTCATGAGAGTTAAAAACTCTGATCAGGATATGAGAATGCTGGTCCGTACCAGCGGGAATAAATTCAAGGAATTCCTTCTTATTGCAGGCGGAGAGGATAATGCAGTTATCCAGATCAAAGGGAATATGACTTTTGCCGAAGCAAAGAGGTTCTCAAGGGAAGCAGAGAAAAACCATGGGCTGAATATCACTAAAGGTTTTAAGAACGAATAATCTATTTATCTTTATATGCACTCTTTAATTGAGTGCGGCACTAATGACCAGAAATGATTTTAATGATCTCGTACGGCAACTTAACCGTAATCTATATGGATATGCCTTCCGCATCCTCAGAAACCAGGAGGAGTCGGAAGATGCCGTACAGGAAGTATTCATTAAACTTTGGGGCATGGGGAAAAAACTTGATACGTATACCAGTATTCAGGCCCTTGCTACCACAATGATTAAAAATTTATGTATAGATAAGACAAGGAAACAGAAACACTTTCTGAGAGGGGAATATGAAGAGAAAGACTTTTATAATATGGATAATTCTTCGCCATTAACAATTATGGAAGACAGTGAGACCGGAGATATACTGACTCAGATTATTGATCAGTTGCCTGATGCGTATAAGCTTGTAATAAATATGAGGGAGATTGAAGGACTTTCATATGAAGAGATATCTTATAAAACGGAACAGAACATTAATACTTTAAGGGTGACACTGTCAAGGGCAAGAAAAATCATTAGAGAAGAATATAATAAATATCACCATGAAAGAAGAGGATTTAAAGAGGTTGATCGACAGGTACTATAGCGGAGAAAGTACTGAAGAAGAGGAGATTGCCCTTAGGGATTATTTCAGAAAAGAAAATATTCCTGAGGGTTATGAAGCCGAGAAGGTAATTTTTGGTTTCTACAGTGAGTATGAAGATATACCAGAGCCTTCTATCGGCTTTGAAGCCCGTATTTTAGCTGGAATAGATGCTTCGGACAGACAGAGTGCATCGCTGAAGCTTAAGAAGTATCTTTTGCCTCTGATAAGCACCGCAGCCGGTCTTCTATTGCTTGCCGGATCTTATTTTTTCTTTGTGAGCAGGGCTGAACCCAGGGATACTTTTAAAGATCCGGCAATGGCTTACGCGGAAACTTTAAAAATTCTCAGGGAGGTTTCACTTCAGCTGAATCGCGGAGCACAGGTTCTTGAACCGATAGGTAAAATGAATGAGGTAACGAAGAAAAGTTTTGAGACAATAAATAAATCCACCAGAATGGTTCAGAAAAACCTTAAAAGCCTGGATTACCTTAAAAATTCCTATAACGTTAAACAATACCCCTCAGGGAAGAGTATAAACAAATAAAGATCAATGATATGAAAAAGGTATTTCTTTCTTTCATTACAATTTGCCTGACACTGATAATGCAGGCTCAAGGTAATCCTGTTGATGATATGTTTAACAAATACTCAGAAAAACCTGGATTCACTGTTGTGTCAATCTCAAGTAAAATGTTCAGTTTATTCGAGAATAAGAATACTGAAAATAAAGATGCAGATGATGTAATAAACAAACTCAAATCTATAAAAATATTATCTGTGGAAGATTCGCTTCTCAATAAAAATCTGAATTTTTACAATGAATTGAGTAAAAAGCTGGATCTGTCAGTATACGAAGAACTTATGGTTGTCAAATCGGGGCTTGATGTAACGAAATTTTTAATAAAACAAAAAGGGAATATCATTTCAGAATTACTTGTGATAGTCGGTGGACCGGGAGGAAATTCCCTGATTTCAATAAAAGGAGAACTTAATCTGAAGACAATCTCAGAATTATCAAAAGACATTGATATACAAGAACTTAAAAGTCTGGATAAAATAGATAAGAAAACTCCGGAGAAATAAAATCTATATTTAATCGCTTTTCCGGGAAACCTTAATGAATAAGTTTCGTACAATACCTCAGATGATGCTGAAATGCGTCTCATCTTAAGATTTAAATTTTTCTATATTTGTATAAACCGAAACTTGAACAAATACCAAACCTATGAACAAACAAATTATTAAAAGAACCTGGGTTCTTATGATCATTTTGTGTCTATTTTCATTGGCATCCTTTTCACAATTTAAAGACATAGATTTCCTTAGAACAGCTCCGGTTGACGGAGTGAAATACCTTGAGGCATATATAACTCCGTGGGCAAATGCTTTTGGAGCTGGTCTGAATGGTGGCTGGTACAACACTGCAAAACCACATAAATTCGGTGGATTTGATATTACAATAAATGCCAGTGCAGGGATTGTTCCGACATCTGCACAAACATTTGATGCATCCAAGATCGGTCTTTCAGCTTCTGTAACCGGTGCAGGCGTTTCGTCCACTGTTGCTGGTCTGGATAAAGCCGGTCCGCTAATGAGCTATAAATCAAACGGTGTAACTCTCGCTTCGTTTAATGCTCCAAAGGGGGCAAACTGGAGATATATACCTGTTCCTACTGCACAAGTAGGTATTGGATTGCCTTTAGGAACAGAGCTGAAGGTAAGATTCATACCTAAAATAAAGATTAAGGACGGAGATGTTTCTCTTTGGGGTGTGGGACTGCTTCATAGCCTTACGCAATATCTGCCCGGAGATAAAGCATTACCCTTCGATGTATCACTTTTTGCAGGATATACTAAGCTGATGGCTGATGTACCGTTAGCATTGGATCCCGATCAATCTGTAGTACAGGCGTATACTACGGTAAATCCGGCAACAGCATTTAACAGTCAGAATATGAAGGTCAATGTAGAAGCATTAAACGTAAGTGCAATTGCGTCTCTTAATCTGCCTGTAATTACATTTTATGGTGGAATTGGGTATACTAAAACAAGAACAGGTATGGAATTGTCAGGCAACTTTCCTTTACCCGTATTTGTTGCGACACCGGTCCCTCATGCCGAGTATAATGACAGTGGCATAAAAAAAGGTTCCGATTTCCCGAAAATGGATATTAAGAATTTTTCTGGTATGAGAGCCAACATCGGGTTCAGGATAAAACTTGCGATCGTTACAATTCATGCTGATTATACGAGGGCTCAGTACAATGTTCTCACAACAGGGCTGGGATTCTCTTTCAGATAAAAGAAATAACAAAATTTAATGAGATCCCCGGTTCCCTGAAAGTCCCGGGGATTTATTTTTTTTGCATTTTCAGAACTATTTATATTGTTTTTTAGTTAATTGCTTATATCTACATTCAAAAGGATTAATGATCGCCGACACACAAAAAATAAATAATGCTTATCGTGCTTTGCTCCAGGCAGCAAAGAATACAGTTTCTCCTGATGATAACCAGGTGATAAGAAGGGCTTTGGATCTGGCTGTTGAAGCCTGCGGAGATAAAATAATTCTTACCGGTGAACCGGAAATCCTGCATGCTTTATCTGTTGCACGGATTATTGCAGGTGAAATGGGGCTTGGACTCACAGCTATCATCACAGCACTGTTGCACGATTCCTATAATAATCTAAGCATCACCCCAAAAGAGCTTGAAAAAGAGTTTGGGAAAAAAGTCATTGAGATACTGAATGGCTTTGCCCGTATTACAAGCATCGATTCAATGCAGTCATCTTACCAGGCAGAAAATTTCCGTAAGCTGCTTTTAAGTCTGGCCGATGATGTAAGAGTTATTCTTATTAAACTGATCGAGCGTCTTGAGTATATGCGAAACCTTAATCATGCTCCTGAAAAAGACCGTATACCGATGGCCTCGGAAACGTATTTCCTGTATGCACCGCTTGCACACAGGCTCGGATTTTACAATATAAAATCTGAAATGGAGGACCTTGCAGTCAAATACCTCGAGCCGGAACAATACAATTAT
>Ga0302164_10000239_pt1 | contig 20204 bp, 19 predicted proteins | sample I_Fen_E3_1_FD_193500 | JGI IMG/M metagenome (GOLD analysis project Ga0302164, IMG submission 193500) | Peat permafrost microbial communities from Stordalen Mire near Abisko, Sweden - I_Fen_E3_1 | ecosystem: Environmental > Terrestrial > Soil > Wetlands > Permafrost | place: Sweden: Abisko...
TTTTCAGAGGCAGCGGTAACGGCAGGCTGTTTTTCTTTGATTTCTCCGGGTACTTTGCCGGGCCAGAGATAAATCAGATCAGTTTTCTGAGAAGATACAGTCAGGGAAAATAACATTGCGGGAATTATAAGAAATTTCTTCATCTTAATTATTTATTTTTTGATTCATGTTCCAGAATCCGTAACTATTAGTGTTGTGCTACTTCATTTTAACCGCAAAGGTCGCAAAGTTTCAAAAACCCAAGGTCGCAAAGAAATATAATTTCTTTCTTTGTGTACTTTGCGATTCTTCACTTTGCGCTCTTTGCGGTTAATGGATTTTGGTATTTCTGTTTTATTAGTCCACTATTTCAGCATTATCAAATTTCTGAGACTGAAAATGAACCTTGCCTCTTCTTACCTGATTTGCACCTTTGCTTCCAAAAAATCCCCAGCCACCGCTTCCAAGAAGAAAGCCAAGGGCATATAATCCGCCATTATTATTCTGTGCATACATTGTTATTTTTTCATTAAAAAGCATACCTATGAAATCGAAAGGAGCAATAAACCCATGCCATAACCCCCCGAAAAAACCATAGGTATGTCCCGTGAGACATTGTTTAACTGCTTCATTCTGAGCACATCCTGAAAGAAGGAAAATAAAGGATAGAAGAATCATGAACAACAAGTTCCTTTGAGAAATGAAAGTTTTCATTTTAGTCCGGATTAAGTTTAATATATGATTGTAAAAGTATATCAGAATAAATAGAGATCAACTGCCTGACCTGAGTATTTTTTTTCATGGTCAAGTAGCCATTTTTTTCTTTTAAGACCACCTCCATATCCGACAAGACGGCCATCGGAACCAATAACTCTGTGACACGGAATAAGTATTGAAATCCTGTTCATGCCGTTTGCATTTGCAACCGCACGCACAGAATCCGGATTTTTCAGGGCATCTGCCTGATCCTGATAAGATCGTGTACTTCCAAACTGAATATTCTGCAACTCCATCCAGACAGATCTCTGAAATTCTGTTCCCGGGATAACAAGCGGTACTGTAAATTCTTTTCTTTTTCCGGCGAAATACTCTTTGAGCTGTTTCCTCAGAGATTTAAGATGTTTGTTTTCACCCTCCTCTGTTGTTGTTTCTAAAAGCCTGGTAAGATCATTAAATTCTGAAGGGAGTATTTTTCTGTCGTGGAACTCCAGAAGACATACCCCTTCATCCGTAGCTCCGGCAACCATCTCTCCCAGAGGAGTTTCTATTTTCATTGTTTTAATCATCTTATCCGATTTCGGATTGCGGATTTGTGATTGCGGATCAAAATCCGAAATCGAAAATCCGAACTCCGCAATTATTTATTAAACCGTTCAGAAGTTGATTTTATATATTTCTTGTTTCTGAACCTCAAAGCTGACCAGTCAGTGTCAACAGCTATCAATCTGACGCCATGGAAACCGGAATCATTAAGTACTTTCCATCCATGGTCACGATCGATCCCGGAACTGTATTTTTTAGAGCTTTTTTTCGGATAGCAGAACCAGATAACCCCGTCGGCCATAAGATTATGGATGGTAACTGGAGCTATCTGCTCAACTTCTGAAACATTTTTTACAAATATAATAATGAATTCATATGGATACCGGGGATCGATTTTTTTATCAACTGTTACATTATTAAGATCTGAGGCAATTGAATTTAAAAAACTCTCTTCTGCGTTTATGATTGAAATCCTTTTTTGTCCCTTGTAATTGAGTCTTTCTAATAGATTTTTCATTTCGTCTCATGGATTTTAATGCTAATTTAGCAAAAAATTGATAAATCTGTCAAAAGATCTTACCTTTGCAGTATCAATGAATGGGGTGCCTTATAATCGCGGGCTGAGATCATACCCTTAAACCTGATCCGGATAATGCCGGCGGAGGGAAAAGAGAGTATACAATAAATCAGCTTTTCATAACAACCTCATTTTCTTGATATTAAAATTAGTTTTAATATTTGAGCTATGAGGAGATTGATTTTAATATTAACTCTTGTCACTATTCATACAATATCACAAGCAATTGTATTTCAGGAGAATGGGTCAGTGATACGTGGCCGGGTAAGCGATAGTACCGGATCTCCATTGACCGGTGCGGGAGTCACAATTGATAATACAATTCTTGGTGTACATACAGATCCGGAGGGGAATTATTCCCTGCCGGTTCTTAAAGACGGAAAATATATAATCCGGTTCTCATATATCGGCTACGAAACGAGGATAATGCATCTGACGTTAAAAGGTGATACTATTTTGAATATTATGCTTTTACCAAAAGAATTTCTTACCGAGGAAGTTTTTGTAAATGCAACCAGGGCAGGGGACCATACACCACTGGCCTATTCTACGGTTACCAGGGAGGAGATTTCTAAAAACAATATTGCCCAGGATATTCCTTATCTTTTAGGATACACTCCTTCACTTGTTGTATCATCAGACGCCGGGACGGGCGTTGGTTATACAAACATCAATATAAGGGGTACTGATGTTAAACGAATTAACGTAACCATCGACGGAGTGCCGGTTAACGATGCCGAATCGCATGGTGTCTGGTGGGTCGATCTTCCTGACATTGCATCATCTGCTGATAATATACAGATTCAGCGGGGTGTAGGGACTTCAACTAATGGAGCAGGAGCTTTTGGCGCCACAATAAACTTCCAGACTACCGATATAAATCGTGAGCCTTATGCAGAAATTAATTCATCTTATGGCTCATTCAACACATCAAAAAACACAATAAATTTTGGTACCGGATTAATTAATAAAAAGTTTGCGATTGATGCACGACTTTCAAAAATATGGTCAGACGGTTATGTTGACAGAGCTTTCAGCGATTTAAAATCGTTTTATATTTCCGGAACTTTATACGGGGAATCCAGTATTCTGAAACTAATGATTATGTCAGGCGTAGAACACACCTACCAGGCCTGGGATGGAGTTCCGAAAGATTCATTGTCAACTCGCCGGACCTTTAACCCCTATAGTTATAAAAATGAGACTGATAATTACTGGCAGGATAATTACCAGCTTCATTATTCAAAAAAAATAAACAGCAATCTGACCGGGGATATTGCATTGCATTATACAAGTGGTAAAGGTTACTACGAAAACCTTGTACAAAACTCACAATTCAGCTCATTTAACCTCCCGAATGCAATTTTTAATTCAGATACTATCAGCAGTTCAGATTTTATTACACAGAGATGGCTGAAAAATGATTTTTACGGATTTACCTATTCAGTGAATTACAGGAAGGATAAGATCATCGCTGTTATCGGGGGTGGCTGGAATCAGTATCTGGGAAATCATTTCGGAGATATAATATGGGCTAAAATAGTAACTTTCAATGGAGAGAGCTATCAATGGTACAAAGGAACAGGCAATAAAAAGGATTTAAATACATTTCTGAAGATCAACTATTCGTTAACAGATAAATTGAACCTGTTTGCCGATTTACAATTCCGGGACATAAATTACTCAATCGCAGGGTTCGATGAGTATCTGAAAGATGTAACCCAAAAACATAAATATAACTTTTTTAATCCCAAGGCTGGTCTGGTTTTCAATTTTAATAAGAAACAAAAAATGTACGCTTCATTCGGAATTTCACAGCGGGAACCAGCCCGCGATGATTTTACAGACGCGGACCCCGGAAAAACCCCTGTCCCTGAAAAATTATTTGATTATGAGGCTGGCTACGAATTTCACTCCTCAAATGCCACTCTCAAGGGAGATTTGTTTTATATGTATTATCTCGACCAGCTGATTTTGACGGGCGAAATAAACAATGTAGGATCAACAATCCTGACAAATGTATCAAAAAGTTACAGACAGGGAATTGAGATTGAAACGGGCATCCGGATATTTAAGAATTTAAACTGGTATGAAAATTTCACAATCAGCCGGAATATCATTCCACAATTCACTGATCTTACAGATAACTGGGATACCTCTGTCCAGGAAAGTGAGCGCTTAAGAAATAAAACTATCTCTTTCTCGCCATCTTTAATCGCAAGTTCTGTGATAGATTATTATCCATTCAAGGCTTTTCATATCAGTCTGAATACCAAGTATGTTGGTAAACAATATATCGATAACACCCAGAGTGACGAGAGAATGCTGAACGCCTATTTAGTTCAGAATCTTGCATTTCGGTATACGATTGAAAATAAAATATTTAAAGAAATGAACTTCCAGTTTGTGATAAATAATCTCTTTGACAATAAATATGAAACCAATGCATGGGTGTATAAATATATAGAGGGTGGTTCACTCCGTACAATGGATGGATATTTTCCGCAAGCAGGTATTAATTATATGTTTAAAGTAGGATTAAAATTCTGATATCAAATTTATGCTAATTGTAATTTCTTCCTGGATCTCAAATAATTTCATTGAAATATTCGGAGCTGTCACAGGAATAGTTTATGTCATTCTTGAAATAAGGCAGACCATCTGGTTATGGCCTGTGGGTATAGTTACGTCTGCAGTATATATCTGGGTATTCTTTACAAGCAAAATTTATGCTGATATGAGCCTTCAGGTTTACTATCTTGCTATAAGTATCCTGGGATGGTACTGGTGGGCAAAGGGGGGCACAGGGCGCAGGGCAAAGAGCACAGAGCGGAATGGTGAATGGGAGAATGGGAGAGATGGGGAAAAGGAGAAAAGCGAATTACAAGTGACAAGATTAAAGTTTAAAACTGGTTTGATACTGACTGCAGTTTTTATTCTTTTGTATATTACAATGTATCTGGTATTAACCAGGTTGACTGATTCACCGGTTCCGGTAAGGGATTCATTTATTACATCGTTATCAATTGTTGCCACATGGATGCTGGCTAGGAAGATTTACGAACACTGGTACCTCTGGATTGTTGTTAACTTTGTGTCAGCAGTTTTATTTCTGACAAGGGGTTTGTATCCAACTTTTATTCTATATATTGTTTATGGAATAATGTCTTTTATAGGTTTACGTGAATGGAAGAAAACTATAACTATCAAAAAATGAAGGATTTTATCCCTGAAATCTATACAGTAATAGTCGCTGACGGAGCCTTTCCTGCTCATGAAATACCTCTTTATTATCTTAAGAACGCAAAAAGAATAATCTGTTGTGACGGGAGTACCGAAAGCTTAGTGCTTGCCGGAATGGAGCCGGAGGCTATTGTTGGTGACATGGATTCAATAAATGAAGAGTTGGCAAACCGGTATGCTGACAGGATATTCAGGGATGAAAGTCAGGAGACCAACGACCTGACAAAGGTTGTGATGTGGTGTCATGAAATGGGTTATGACGATATAGTAATACTGGGCGCTACCGGCAAGCGCGAAGATCACACTCTGGGAAATATTTCGCTTCTAATGGACTATGTCGGATACATGAATGTTATTATGGTAACCGACACCGGAATCATCATGCCCTTCCTGAAAAGTACTTCAATAAATTCATTCCCGGGACAGCAGGTTTCCATTTTCTCCATAGATCTGGAAACTGAAGTAACTTCTCACGGTCTTAAATATCCTCTGAACCATACCAAAATCACTAACTGGTGGTGCGCAACATTAAATGAGTCTCTTGGAGAAAGCTTTTCACTTGAATTTAAAGGCCGGCTTCTGGTCTATCTGAAATTTTCATCTTCTTCTCCTGCCTCATAACTGAAAACTTAAATGACAGCCCTGCCAGCAGGAAGTAAATTATCATCTGTACCAGCATGAATAACAGCTCATGACGAACATCTGAAACAGATACTCCCATTGTTCTTATTCTCAGATAAGCAGGAATCATAGAGGTACTTGGGAAAATGTGAGCTACACGATACAAAATTACCGGAATCGATGTTTCTGGCCATGGCACTCCGCTGAGGAATAGCACGATCGGGGAGATAAAAACAAACGTCATGATGGCATGCTCCCTGCGGCGAAACAGCATGGAGATAGTAAAACCAAGGAATATCACAGAAAAAAGGTAAGGAACCAGTAAAATAAGAACATCAACAAAGCTTCCATTGTCCGGGAAGCCAAACCAATGTGGCAGACATACCAGAGAGAAAAGTACCTGTACCAGATAGATTATAAAATAAGCCAGGCCCTTTCCAAACACAACGGAAAACATCCCGTTTCTGATCATTAATCCAGGTTTGATTTCCTGGTTGTTACGCTTTTCCTTTCCTGCACCGCCAATAATACCTATAGCTATAAGAAGGGTTTGCTGAATAATAACCAATATTAATCCAGGCATCAGATATGAGCCGTATGCTCCTGATGGGTTGTAAAGATTGTAAAATTTAACCGGTAGAGGATCTCTCTGAGTCAGAGCTTGTTCTTTACTGCTTCCTGCCGACATCAGCCTACTTATCTCCACACCGGCTGAAAAGGTTCCTGAAGCTGCAATTATACCATTCAAAGATTCTTTGTAGATAAGAAAATTGCTTGCATCACTGTAAATACTTAATGAAGCCGGAGACCCTTTGAAAAGATTTTTTTCAAACCCGTCAGAAATAAGAATAACTCCTTTTGAGTCGCCGTCCCAGAACTTCTGCTTTGCTTCCTCCAGACTTCCGGTTGCCCCGGAAACCAAGACCTCTTTGGTGGCATCTATCATCCTGATCATTTGTCTGCTGCTGTTGGTTTGATCAAGATCAACAACAGTAACAGGAATATCGCGGACAACATTATTCTTGTAGGCAACTGAATATATAACAGGATAGATGATAACCGCAAGGAATATAAGCAGTGCACCTTTATCGCTAAATATGGTTTTCAGTTCATCAAAAAATGAAAACCTGGTCAGCTCAAGTCCTGCCATGATTTTATTTGGGACACTTTTAAAATTCATTGTTGTTGATTGTTAATCTCTGTACCAATAAACGGGATCAGAAAGTTTTCGTTTTGCTCCTGGAAAAGCCATGAGGCCGGCCAGAATAAAGGGAATAAATGCTAAAAATGAATTGAATGTCTCAATAGCCGGTTCCCCCCTGAGTGTTTGACTCATAAAAATATGAAGCCAGCTTGTAAATGGGAAAACATAGGAGAACAGCCTGGCAATTAATGGCATTGACATCAATGGAAAAGTAAGACCGGAGAATGTGAGGGCCATCATAGTATAGGCGCTTCCCAGTGAAAGCGATAACCGGAGATTTGCACTCAGTTTTATGAATAATATGGCAAGCAGCTGATATGAGATTATCAGCAGAATTTCCGAGACTAATATTAACGCTAAACTGCCGCGAAGTGGTGTTCCGAGGGTTTTAACCATTAAAATGTCCATCACAAGCATGTTCATGAAGAACAGGAATGTGTAAGGAATCATTTTACCACTCAGTGCGGTAAAGATATTATTCTCAGCCTTAGACATAAGATCACTTGCCGTTCCTTCTTTAAATTCCATCCCCAGAGCGTAAACCGATCCCAGAAAGATGAAGACGACTGACAGTAGTGGTAACAATCCAAGCACTAGAAAATAGGCGTAGTTCCCGTATGGATTAAACAACAATTGAATGTTAGGATTAACAGGCCGGGCATTTCCGATTGCCTGATCGTGTGTCTGCCCTTTTTTGATAGCAACCTGTACTTTTATTCCTGCAGATATGGTAGATAATGTTGTATATAAACCTGATTTCAAAGCTCCTGCCCGGCCAACATACATATCATTTATGAAGACAGCTATGGCTGGAGAATCACTGCTCAGGATCTTTTTTTCAAGGTTTTCAGGCAGCACGACAAAAGCATCAATTTTACCGCGATCCATCATATTCCTGGCTTCCAGCATCGAATTAACCCGGTATTCAACCTTGCAGACACGTGTGGCATCGATGAGGCGGGTTACTTTAAGTGAGAAGGCACTTTGATCCATATCGACCACGGCAACCGGCAAATCCTTTACTACACCATCCGAGAAAAGCCAGATTATTAATAAAAATGAGGCGACAGGAGCAAGGATGGTATAAAAGATTAGGATCCAACTAACGGCTATACGGCTTGTTTCGCGTCTGATGACCCTTATTAACGGGCTGTTTTTTAATTTCTGAAGCATTAGTTACCTGTTTTTTCCACATCATCCCAATTAACCAATGCCGACATTCCTGGTCTTAGACCACTGATTTTTTCAACCGGAACAGCGTGTACTTCAAAGGTTTTAACATCAAAATCTCCTGAGGTTTTTGTGGCATTCCATGTGGCAAACTCGCCTAATGCATTGATATAATTCACTTTAAGCTTAATCTCTTTCATGCCCAGAGCGGGGAACCGGGCTATAAATGTTGATCCTTTATTGACAGAAGCAAGAAGATTCTCCCGAAGGTTAAAGGTTACCCACACATCGTTAAGATCTACGATCGTAACTACAGGATAGCCTGCCGGAACGAGTTCTCCGCGTTCAGAAATGATATTCGCAATCTCACCGTTTATTGGTGCGGCAATACGGGTTTCGCTCAGGTATGAATTCACTTCAGTTATAAATCCTTCTGCCTGTGCAACCAGAGCTCCCGCTGAGCCTTTATCTTCATACCTCGCGCCATTCTTAGCTTTTTCATAAAGTGATCTTGCTGCTTTCTCTGTATCGACAGCTGCTTTCATACGCGCATCAGCCTCATCTCTCTGCTGTTCGGCAATTACACCTGATTTGAAAAGATTATCAACCCTCTGAAATGTTTTTTGTGCAAATTCAGAGGAAGCAAGAGCAGTTTGCCACGAATTGAACGCTGCCTGGATATCCTCCTTCATGGCGCCATTATCGGCCTTTTCTTTTTGAAAACGTGCTGCATTACGAACGGCTGATGCCTGTAAGTATTTGGCATCGAGCTCAGGACTTGTAATAGTAAATAATATGGAGCCGGCAATTACATCATCACCTTTATGAACCATGAGAGAGTCAATTCTGCCAACAAGCTTGGAAGCAACTTTTATTTGTGTCGCTTCCACTTCACCCTGAATTTCAAGGGGAACTGGTCGTGCAATAATCCAGATCGCATATCCGATAAAGGCGATTATAGCTATAATTGCAGATGCGATCAGAAAATTCTTTGTTTTATTCATCACTTAATTATTCTTTATTTCTTAATTCTAATTCTTTACTTTATCTCTGATTTTTAATACCTGCCTACCCTGACATCACTGTGGTTAATGTAGTCTGTAAACTTATCTGACATCCCTGAGTAGTATAGTAGTTTTGACAATGTGACATCCCATGAATAGATGGCCTGAAGTCTGTCAATTTTTGTTTTGGCCAGCGCAATATCGGCGTCAGAAACCTGTGTTGCTGTACCCATTCCTTCAGAGAATGCTTTCTCTCTTGCCGTGGAATATTCTATGGTAAATTCCATGGCAGTATTAAGCTCATTGATCTGTTCGAGATACATATTTAATTCCTCGTACGATTTATTAATGGCAGTCGATATGTCAGAAGAAGCTTTAGAGTAGTAATCTTCCGCCTGCAACTCGAGCAATTTGGCTGCCTTCAGTTTCCGGCTTCGTGCATTGCCTTCGAAAACAGACCATTGCAATCCAACTCCAATCATTGATTGAGGTACGTACGGAGAAAGATCTTTATTAGCGATATCGAGTGTGCCACCGGCTGCTACTACAGGAAAATAAGCTGAACGTTCTGCTTTTATCCCTTGCCGGGTCAATTCTTTCTGTTTATTAATCTGTCCCAGGAGAGGGCTTTTCTCTTTTGCATTATTCATGAAGAAACCGACAGGTTCAATTTTGTCGATATAAAAAAGCTCCGTTACGGGATTTATATCTTTATTTTCATCTGTTGCCAGAGTATTCATTAATGCCTGACTGGTTATTTCCAGCTGATGTTCGGACTTTTTTAGTTCGCGGTCTGCATCTGCCAGGTATACTTTTGCGTTCAGGACTTCGATTTTTGCAATCATTCCCTGCCCGGAAAGTTTTTCCGCATCATCAAAATGCTTCTGCATGGCTGCCTTAACTTCCTGCCGCACTTTGACTGCCCTGTTAGCCAGTATAAGGCCAAAATATCGTTCAACAAGTTCCCCCGACAGTTCGGAAGCTTTCTGAACAGATTCTATTTCAGATGCCTCGAACTTTATTTTTGCAGCTTTATTCGCGGCATTTATCTTTCCGCCGGTATAAAGGGGGAAGACAAACCCGGCGTTAACCATTCCGAATTTTTTCTGCTGGATCATCTGAATCCAGTTGGCACTGTTTATCGTATTGAGGCTTTCGAGCATTTTACCACGGATAACTGTTGTAGAGACATCATCGGGCAGATATGGCATTAATCCGTTAGTGGCAGGATCAGGATTAGGGACATTCCCAAACTTTCCATAATGACCCAGTGCGTTGTAGAGAGGGGTTATCGCATCTCGCACAGGATTGAGATCGAGTTCAATATTATCTGACATGAATACATAATTTGCAGATAATGAGATTTTAGGAAAATGCAGTGCCCTGGCAGCTTTCATTTCCTGCTCCATCTGGAGTGTTTTGTTATGTGACTGTTTGATAAGATGATTGTTCTGAAGAGTCAGAGATAAGGCCTCCTCAAAAGTGAGGTTTCCCGACACCATTTGATTGTTCTGACCAAACAGTGAAAAACCGGTAATAAGCAATAGAAAAAATAATATGTTGGATTTCATTATTAACTACATTATGCATTATTGAAAATTAAAAAAGAAAGCCGCCGCTATAAGGCCAACGGCTTTCCAAAACTAAACCTATGTACTTAAAACCTGTATCCGAGTGTTATTCCCATACCTTTATTCCGAAGGTCGGTATCCTGCTTATCAACCTTTACCAGTCCAAGCTGATACCTGAGCTCTGCTATGATTGCGCCGCCATTGTTTAGTTTGTAAGATATCCCCCCGCCGAATACCATTCCGAAATCTGTTTTCTCAGTCTGATTGTCAATATCAATGGGGGTTGTTGCATTTCCGGCTTTCATGTTTGAATAAGCGGATGTCAGAAAACCAATATATGGTCCTGTAAAGAGTGACAGATTGACTTTTTCACCGAGACCCGGATCATGAAAGGTCCCTTTAGCCAAAAGAGGAATTGTGATGTAGTTGACCTCTCTTCTGACAATTGATTCTTTTCCTTCAAATGTTGTGGAAGTTTTTCTTCCTTTTTTCTGATAGTTGAGCTCGGTCTGGAGTGAGAATTTTTCACCCGTTTTATATTCTGCAAATCCACCTATCAAAAACCCCTGGTAGAGCTCGACATTGTTCCATAATTGTCCCGCGGCTGCCTGTGTCTCAAGGTTTCCGCTGGCGTGGATTCCGTATTTGATCTGAGATTGCATTGTCTGACAGGAAATGATCATCATTGTCAATCCTGCGATAAGAATAATCTTTGTTTTCATTTTTGTATAGTTTTTAAATTTTGGTTTTTTAATCAAAAAAATAATTGTCCATTTCCCAGCTGCAGACCTTAAGCATCTTATCTGGTTCTGCCGCATTCTCTTTATTGATATTTCTGAATATGTTCAAGATCATCTTTGATTTAATGCTGTCAGGTATTTGCATTGTTACAGTGATATTATTCGTTGTTAACTTATCATTTTGAAAAGGGGTGCATTTTATAGCATTTTTTGCGTTTGCTGAATCGATTACCTGATAATCATGCACTTCAATCAGTTCCAGAAGATTTGTAAGTTTTGTCAGCATACTTACAACACAGGTGCAGTAAATAAATTTCATAGTTTTTGGTTTTTACATGTTTTAAATTATCAATATTTTATTTGACTTTTCGATATAATTACGATTGGACTAAAAACGTATTAAGGTCGAATAATAGATAAAAAAAATTATCGTTTGACTATTCCATAAAAAAGAAAATTAATAAGGTTATTGAGCCGCACTTCAAAATTTCCATGTTCTTTGCTGACAAAAATAGGAACTTCGAGTCCCTTCATAGCAGTAACAATTGCAATAGCGCTTAACTGCGGATCGTCGATAGTGAATTTCCCTTTTTCGATACCGTCCTGGATTATTCCAGCTATAGCTTTTACCTCATCAAGATCATAACTCTTCCGGATCTCTTCAATAAATTCAAAGTGACTCAGATAATCACTTTTAATGGCACTATAGAAATTAGTGAGTTTGTTAAATTTTCTCATCCTGACTGTGATGTAGATTTTTAGTCGTTCAATCGGATCTTCTACATCTGCAATCTTTTTATGCAGTTCAGTTCTGATTTCTTCAGCTTCCTTCTCAACAACAGCCTTAAAAATGTCTTCCTTATTCTCAAAATAATAATAAATCGATGATTTTCCCTTCCTTGTAGCCTGTGCAATTTCTTCCATTGTGGTCTTTTTAAAACCATAATGGGAGAAGATACTGCGTGCAGTTTCAATTATCTTCAATTTTGCTTCTTCGTGCTGTACCAGCATTTTTTTCAGTCTGCTTTATAATATGATGCGGCAAATCTAAATCAATAAAAAATATTATCCAAATATTTTATCGACTATTTGACGAAAAAGGTCGAATCGTCTTAAAAAAGTAATCGGCTTATTATAATTCTTTGAGTTCTTTTACAAGATATATAAGCTGGACCCTGCTTTTTACGTTTGTTTTAATATATATCCTGTGGGTGTGATCTTTTACGGTTTGCAGGCTGATAAAGAGTTTTTCGGATATTTCCTTATTACTCAGGCCATTGCATATCTCACGGACAATATCAGTTTCACGGGGTGATACCTCAAATTTTTTACAGAACTCATCAAATGAAATATTCTTATCCACACCGGATGAAAAAACAGTAAAGAGCGTTCCGTAATTCAGGTAAATAGGCAGGAAAGTGTTCCCTGCAAAGAATGAGAGCGTAAAAACTATTGCAACATATGGCTGGGAATCATAAAATAATAACGGTGTGCACTGTAAAACCATCACAAGGAATATCCCGGGGCCAATTATCCTTCTGTCATAATTGTGAATATAGGATCTTCCCTTTCCCGGGATTATTATAAACAAGGAAGAAAGCAAAGAATAGAAAAAGTGCATTAAGATAAAGTAGTATTTTATCAGGATCGCAGGTTTGAGTGCAGTTGTCCTTGCAATAAAGTATCCGACACTAAGGATTATGGAAAAATTTATCAACAGAAAAAGAAGAACATACCAGTTACTAAATGTTCTTCCTGATACTTCAAACGAAAACCGGAGCAACATTAACCATGCAAAAACCAGGAATGGCAGTCCAAGAAGCATTGAAATATTCGTAAACCTGACCAGCAGATCCTCTGAAATGTATCCTGACAGGTAGGCCTTAATTACTGCCTGTCCCCAGATTCCATAAAATCCGAACGTAAAAATAAAAACCTGGAAATAGAGTAATGTGGAAAATATTTCATGGTGATATCTGTTGCGTAATTTTGATGACAGAAACACTCCTCCTGCAGCAAGAGCAACAGATAAGATAAATATTAAATATACCAGAGGATGCAACATTTTCTAAAGATAGAAAAATCAATTAAAACTCAGGATTAAAAATAGCCACAACCAAAGTATTGTTGTACATACTAAAGTAGGAAAAATTAAGATCACTACTATGGTATTAAGTCCGTATAAGAACTGAGTTCTAAATTTGCTTCATAAATATTCTGCGGATTTAAACTTTAATTAATTTCATATGGAAACAAATAATGAATATAAATTAGTGCCGGATTTCGGGTATTGCTTTGGTACCGGGTGGAGGGTTATGACGGATAATTTTCTGAGATTATTTTTGGTTATCATTATTCTGGCTATTGTCACAGCCCCTTTTAAGATGTTCAATTTCCATTTCGATTGGTCTGATCTTTACAGGGGGCCATGGCATTGGGGACACAACTGGGCACATAATTGGGGACACAATTGGGACAATGACTGGTTCAATTTAGGAACGTTTGGAATCTTTGCTGCTTTCTTCGGATTGCTTGCAATGCTTTATGCTTTCCTGGTGGCCCCGGTATTTGAATACGGCGGCAATATGATCTTTGTACAGGCGGTCAGGAAAATTAAACCCGATTTTGAGTATCTCATCAAGGGATTTATGGAGAACTACCTTCATATAATTCTTGCAAACCTTCTTGTATTTGCACTGGTTGTTCTCGGATTGTTTGCACTCATTGTTCCGGGAATAATAATTGCATGCAGGCTTGCTTTTGTATCTTATATAATTATGGACAAAAAGCTTGATCCGATAGAAGCTGTGGAATTAAGCTGGAAACTAACTCGGGGACATGGGTGGCAGATCTTTTTGATGGGTTTTGTTTCAATCTTCATTATTATATTCGGTCTTATTCTGCTAGTTGTTGGGATATTCCCGGCAATAATGTGGGTCTGCAGTTCATTTGCCTCACTGTATGAATCAGTACTCAGGCAAAAAGAACCGCATGTTGAAACACCTTTAGCTGAAACACCTTCTGCTGAAACAGTTTAATCTGCAATACTAATGACTCAATATAAGGCTGTCCGGAAAGGGCAGCTTTTTTTTGGTTGTTAATTTACAATCATAAATTAATTTGAAAGTGCAAAAGGTTCTATTAATCAAAAAGTAATATTGATATATAAAAAAAATTGCCCGCAAAGAGGCTTTATTCTGAGAGTTTATTAATTTTAGGTTTCGTCATATGAATATTGCCTTCTGACTTTATCTTTTATAAAGAAAGGGGGCTTAAGCAGCGAATCATATAACAAACAGAGAATCTAATTCTACTACTCCAAATAAATTATTAACCTAATCAACCATTAATATGAACTCAGTATTTAAAATTTTCATTTTCGCTGCATTAGTCAGTGTCCCTATAAGTCTGAAAAGTCAGGTTAAGATCGATCTTAAAAAAAAAGTCATAACAATTGACAAGAATACAAAGGCTAATGTTAAGAAAGATGTTGCAAAGGATCAGGCACAGAATAACAAACAGAATCAGGCCGCTCAGGATAAACAGGTTGCAACTGTAAAGAATGATACCAAAACTGCTGATCAAGCTAAAACAAATTCGGATAGTAAATCCTCAACCCAGGAACAGCAATCACTGCAATCCTATTCAACTTATGATTTTATCCCGGGTGATAAAGTTATTCTTTTTGATGATTTCAGCCAGGATGCCGTTGGCGATTTCCCTGCATTGTGGACTGCAAATGCCCCGGGAGAGATCAATACACTGAATATTGCATCGGGGAACTGGCTCAATCTGAATAGTACAGACGGGGATTATTTCATTTTAAAAAGTATTGATTTTCCCAAGAATTTCATCATAGAATTTGATATGGTTCCTAAAAAAACCGGAGGTCGTATTGCCGCTGGTCTTATTTTGTATGGTGAGGATAAGCCTAAGGAGATGGATGTTAACTCACATCCTGGCAGCAGTGGGATAATTATCTCAATTGAAAAAGAACGATGGAATACAACGGGATACAAAACAAGTGAAAATACAACGATTAATGGATCATCTGCAATCAACCCTGTTGAACCGGAAAAAGTTAACCATGTTATTATATGGGTACAGAACAGAAGATTCAGGATCTATCACAAACAAGCCAAAGTCCTTGATATGCCTACAAATGTTTATGATGGTACTAAGTTTAACCGGGTTTGTTTCAGATTATCAAGAGGTGCTTCCTGCGGTTCCTACATTAGCAATATCAGAATTACCAGTGCAGCGCCCGATATGCGTAGCAAGCTGCTTACTGAAGGTAAACTGGTTTCTTATGGGATTTATTTCGATGTCAACAAAGATGTTGTAAAACCGGAATCATATGGAACTCTTAAAGGAATAGCTGATATACTGACCGAAAATCCGGATGTAAAGGTAAAAATCGTAGGACATACCGACAGCGACGGCGCCGATGCTACTAATCTTGATCTTTCGAAAAGACGAGGCGGTGCGGTAAAAGCCGAACTGGTTAAGAGTTTTGGGATCGATGCTTCACGTCTGGAGGCTGACGGTATGGGTGAAACCCAACCGGTTGCAGCAAACGACACTCCTTCCAATAAAGCTCTGAACCGAAGGGTAGAACTTATTAAACTGTAAATAATAAAAATATGAAAATCAAAAAAGTATCATTATTCGTATTCCTTGTGTTTTTTGTATCATTCAGAATGTCTGCTCAAAAAACTGAAACTCCTCTATTGAAAGGTGACCCTCAGGTGCAGGAAAGGGTTTCTCCCTCAGTTAAAAAGGATCCGGTATCAAATCCAGGAGCCCCAGCCGTTGGTGTAATAACATCACCTGTCAGAAATATTAACGCATTTAGTGCAGATTGTGGGTATACCATATCTAATGGCAAAGGCGTTGTATCCAGACACGGAATTTGTTTGAACAGGAAACCTAATCCGACTACTTCCGGTGCCATATTTACGGGAGTAAATACATCAGGATCAGATTTCAAGGTTCAGTTAACCGGCCTTGCACCCTCCACTACTTTTTATATCAGGGCTTATGCTACTGTAGGCGCCAGCACGATCTACGGCAATGAGTTGTCATTTACTACACCTTCAGATAAAAAATAATTGAACCTGGATAAGAAACTCGTTAACAAATTGTTTTTGAACAAAAATTTTAATTTCAGGTTTGTCATATGAACCTTTGTTTCGTAACTTTATATTCTAAATTATTAATACTCTAGATCATGAAAACCAAATCAATTTTTCTTCTGCTTATACTGTCTGTAATGCTGCCTTCCGTTTCATTTTCACAGAGTTATCTTTTAAGAAGAGCCATTAACAGAAAGCTGGAACATAAAGTTGATTCCGCTGTTGATAAAAGTGACAGGGATGATGCTGCTAAAGCCAGAGCAAATGAAAAGAAAAGTGACTCAACTGCAGTAACAACCAAGACAGGTACCAAAGAAACCGGTCGCGGACTTTTCGGAGGGAAAATTGATATCAAATATGATGATGAGTATAAATTCACAGGCAGGATTTATATGCAGATGGAGACTTATGACAAGAAAGATGTTATGAAATCTGATTATTATACTTACTTCAGCAACAAATCAATGAATGCAGGAATTGATATGATCCCAATGGAAGCTAAGGACGAGAACAAAGCAGTTCCTACTACATTTCTTTTCGACGGGGATAACAGATGTTTCCTGATGCTCATAGGTAATAAGGATTCAAAAACAGGTATTATCTCGACTTTGCCTTCAGATTCAGCTATGGCTGCACAGGCTAAGAACCAGAAAGATTCGAATCCTGAAAAGGCAGTAATAACAAAAACAGGCAACTCAAAAGTAATTGCAGGGTATAAATGTGATGAATATAAAGTAGTTGAACCCGGAAAGGATGGTTACTCAAATGTATGGATGACTAAAGACCTCAAACTGAAAGCTGATAAGAAATACTGGGGTAAAGCAGGTGTTCCTACTTATTACAATTACCCTGGATTTGAGGGAGCTTCGATGCTTGCAATGGATACTTTTGACAAAAATGATAAGCCGACAATGAAAATGGAAACTAAGGAGATAAATGAAAAATTCAACAAATCAATCTCCACTGTCGGATACACGTTCATGAAAATGAATTTCGGCCAGGCCGGGAAGAAATAGGTGCTATAGGGGAGGCCCCCTCCCGCTTCGCGGGATCCACCTAAAGGGGGAATCGATCCGTCATACAAGGAAATTTGCAAAAAAACCAAGAGCGAACCCCCTTTAGGTGGGCAGGGGGGCAAAACAGAACGAAAATACATTCCCTTTAAGGGGGATGGGGCTACAGTTTCTTCAGTTTCGCAAATCTCAGAAGCAGCTTTTTGCTTCCTTCATTAGTGAACTCTACAGTTGCCGTGGTGTTCGGGGGTTGTCCTTCAATTGATCTGATTACTCCTTTTCCGAATCTTTCATGTTCTACATTGTCCCCTTCATTAAAAAGTGAGGAATCACTGCCAATAAATGTTGCAGCGGCTGATGAATCTGTTCTCGGAATCTTTTTAAACCTGTCATTCTTCGCATACGAATGAGGTTCTTCGCGAAGCGATGAAGGTTTGACAGCAGGTTGACTATTGTTTTGAAAAGGTTTTCCGCCCGTCTGGGGATAGTTCAGGAATTTCTGATCCAGCTCACGGAGAAATCTGCTGGGACTGCACCTCTCAAGATTACCCCACTTATACCGGTTCAGAGCATAACTAAGTGTTGCCTGTTTTTCTGCACGGGTAACGGCAACATAAAATAAACGTCTTTCTTCCTCGAGTTCCCGTGCACTGCCAGACGACATTGGAGACGGAAATAATGTGTCCTCCATACCGACAATATATACATGTTTGAATTCCAGTCCTTTCGCTGAGTGCATTGTCATAAGGGTAACCTTGTTTCTGTCTTCTTCATTTTCAGTATCCTGATCAGTCAACAGCGCAACATTAGCCATGTAAGCCTCTAATACTGATGGTTCCCCATTAGTCTCTGCCGATTCAGTAAATACTTTTATTGCATTCAATAACTCCTCAAGGTTTTCAATACGGCTGACCTCCTCAGGAGATTTTCCCTCCTTGAGTTCTCTCATGATACCCGATCCCAGTGCTATCTCTCTTGCTTTTGTAAATGCATCAGTAGAATCTGAATTCATTCTTAGATTATTGATAACCTCAACATACGAAGACAATTTTTTTGCGGTCCCTGAATTAAAATGTTCGGGATATTTTCCGGCTTCAGGTAGAATACTCCATGGGGTGACATTAAAAGCTGTGGCCAGTTCAAAAATCTTTTGAATTGTAGTATCGCCAATTCCACGTTTCGGATAGTTAATGGATCTTTTCAGAGCTTCTTCATCTTCAGGATTAATAACCATTCTGAAATATGACAGTATGTCTTTTATCTCCTTACGCTCATAAAATGATAATCCGCCGTATATTTTATATGGTATATTTTTTCGTCTGAGAGTCTCTTCAAAGATCCTCGACTGGGCATTGGTCCTGTAAAGTATTGCAAAATCAGACCAATTGAGTTGCTGGGATAATTTTTTATCGAATATATCCGACGAAACATTAAATCCCTCCTCAGAATCAGTCATTGCCTGCATAACCTGTATCTTCTCGCCAGGCTCATTCATCGAATATACATTTTTCTGAATCTGACCTTCATTATTTGCAATAATTGTATTTGCCGCATTTACAATTGTCTGTGTCGATCTGTAATTTTGTTCGAGTTTAAAAAGCTGATAATCAATATAGTCATTTTTAAACTCCAGAATATTTTCAATCCTGGCGCCACGGAATGAATAGATGCTTTGTGCATCATCACCTACTACACATATATTCTGGTGAGTAGCTGCAAGCTTTTTAACAATGAGATATTGAGAATAGTTAGTGTCCTGGTACTCATCAACCAGCACATAATTGAATCTTTGCTGATATCTGGCCAGTACCTCGGGAAAATCTCTGAACAATATATTAGTATTGAGCAAGAGGTCGTCAAAATCCATTGCATTTGCTTTGAAACAACGAGTGGCGTATGTCTTGTAAATGTCTGCCATCAATGGCATCCGGCTGGACTTGTCATAATCCTGCATTGAAGCATCAGAAGCATACCGGCCATATGTAACAAGGTTGTTTTTTGCTGTGGATATTCTTGATGAAATGGCGCCCGGTTTGTAAATATTGTCATCCAGACTGAGTTCTTTTATGATGGACCGGATAAGGCTTTTTGAATCGGAGGAATCGTAAATTGTGAAGTTTGGTTTATATCCGAGTATTGCACTTTCCATCCTTAAGATCTTCGCAAAAATTGAGTGAAAGGTGCCCATCCATAAATATCTGGCGATTTCAGGACTCACAATCCTGGTGATACGCTCCTTCATCTCCTTTGCTGCTTTGTTGGTAAATGTCAGTGCAAGAATTTTCCCGGCAGGAACACCCTTCTGAAGAAGATGAACTATTCTGTAAGTAAGTACCCGCGTTTTTCCGGCACCTGCACCAGCTATAACAAGAGATGGGCCCTCAGTGTTGATAACTGCTTGTTTCTGAGACTCATTCAGATCGTTAAGATAGTTGTTTGTCATAGTTTTGTAAATATTACAACGTGCCAGGGCGGGCAAATTTAACAATAACAAGCGACCCTTGGAGGATCATAGATATAAATATTGGCATATCCGGGTTGTTTTTATTATTATTGTATAAGGATGAGTTATTAATTCATCAGGTTATTTATCCGGAGTTTAAATAATATCCGATTGATCTGAAAAGATCCTGTAATGGAAAAAAATATTTTTTTTGGGTTATTCTTAATTGCTATGGGAGCTT
>Ga0302164_10000243_pt1 | contig 19853 bp, 16 predicted proteins | sample I_Fen_E3_1_FD_193500 | JGI IMG/M metagenome (GOLD analysis project Ga0302164, IMG submission 193500) | Peat permafrost microbial communities from Stordalen Mire near Abisko, Sweden - I_Fen_E3_1 | ecosystem: Environmental > Terrestrial > Soil > Wetlands > Permafrost | place: Sweden: Abisko...
ATTAATGCAAGACAGTATATTAAAGTTCTCCTCATAATTTTTTTAAAACGTGTGGAGGGCATTTTTGTTACAGGGGTTTGTTAAAAAGCAGTCAAGTCTTAAAGACTTGACTGCTTTTTATGTGCAGATCAATTCAATTCTTCGGAACTCTCTGGCAGCTTATCATACTCCCCTTTCAATGCGTAATATCCGAATATCATCAGCCCAATGGCAATGGGTGTAAATATGGTGATGATGATGATCCATGGAATAGGTTTATTAATATCTTTGGTACCGCCACTGCTGATATTATGTATTGCCCCCATTACTAAAAAATAAATTACCACCGGCGCAATTACCACCCAAACAAAGCCCATAATTCTTTTAAGTATGTTCATATTTTACCGTTTTATTTTTTTGCCGGGAAGATAGGAAGGCGTTTTACAATTAACGTTTTATCGACTTACCGGCTAATTATTTTTTACCGTTTTATTTTTTGCCGGGAAGACAGGAAGGCGTTTTACAATTAACGTTTTATCGACTTACCGGCTAATTATTTTTTACCGTTTTACTTTTTTGCCGGGAAGATAGGAAGGCGTTTTACAATTAACGTCTTATCGACTTACCGGCTAATTTTTTATTCTCAATCGTTTACCTCTTTGTCAATCTTATTGTTCAGATATAAAGCTCCAATTACAAAACACAATGCTGCAACTCCAATGGGATACCACAATCCTACTAATGGATCGGTGGTAAATGTGGCGGAGAGTAATGTGGCAATAAAAGGCACCAATCCGCCAAATACACCATTACCAATATGATAAGGCAAACTCATTGATGTATAACGGATCTTGGTAGGAAATAATTCCACCAAAAACGCAGCTACCGGGCCATACACCATGGTTACAAAAATGATCATGATCCAAACCAGGCCAATGAATTTCCATTTTAAACCGGTAGTAAGTATCTTATCGGAGTACACTGGTTTTTTATCTTTACTGATCCATAAAAAACCCGACTGATCACCATAATATGTTTTTGCATTACCATTATTCACCAGTGCTCCTGTATCAGCATAACTCTCTGTAAATTTTATGCCATCGCTTAATTGCCAAATACCTTTTACATGCGTTATCACTAAAGTTTCATCTTTTCTTTTTACAGTATCATATTTTACCGATGGATTTTTTTGCCCGTCAATAGTTGCATAACGCATGCCTTCATTCTTGCTGAGCCATTCTTTTGCATCAGCACTTTTTAATAACTCATTAAATATTGGACGGTAACAAACGACGCCTAGTAACATACCAGTAAGCATGATCCATTTTCTGCCTATCTTATCACTTAATGCGCCAAACACTAAAAAGAAAGGTGTTGCCAAACCAATGGCCCACAATAAAATTTCCCGGTTCTGCATAAATTCAATCTTCACTGTATTTTCTAAAAATGATTGTGCATAGAATTGGCCGGTATACCAGATAACGCCCTGCCCCATCACTGCACCAAACAAAGCCAGCAATACCATTTTAAAATTAGCCTTATGCCCAAAACTTTCTTTTAATGGATTGATGGATGTTTTTTTCTCTGCTTTTAATTTTGCAAACACAGGAGATTCATTCATCTTTAAACGGATATAAATTGAAACACCCACCAGTAAAATAGAAATCCAGAAAGGATAACGCCACCCACCCCATTCACTTGTAAATGCTGCATCGCTCATGCTGCCTTTTACAGCCATGATAACGCCCAATGCCACAAACAAACCCAATGTGGCTGTAGTTTGTATCCATGCGGTAAAGTAACCACGGCGGTGCGTTGGTGCATGCTCCGCCACATAAGTTGCGGCACCACCATATTCACCACCCAATGCAAGTCCTTGTATTAAACGCAATAGTAAAACCAATAAAGGAGCAGCAATGCCTATGGTTTTATATGAGGGTACCAACCCAATCAAAAATGTAGAGCCCCCCATTAAAACCAGCGTTAATAAAAAAGTATATTTTCTGCCTATCAAATCGCCCAGCCTTCCAAATACCAATGCACCAAAAGGGCGTACCAAAAAGCCGGCAGCAAAAATGGCTAATGTACTCAGCAATGCTGCTGTTTCATTTCCTTCGGGAAAAAACTGTGCCGCAATTGTTTTGGCCAGCATACCAAAAATGTAAAAATCGTACCACTCAATTAAGGTACCGAGTGAAGAAGAAAAAATTACCTTACCTATTCCTTTTGTAGAATTTTCATTTATCATATAGAAAACAATTGAATGGGAAGATACAATGTTTTTAAACGCAACTATCCTGTAATGTTGTTTTGCTAAAATATTGGTACAATTTAATTTTTTTGTACCATAAATCATTGGGTAATGTATAAATTTGAGGCTCGTAAAAACAATTGCTATGGCATATCCTTATCAGATCAGATCTTTTGAACAATATCATACCGACTATAAAAAAAGCGTGGACGACCCTGAAGGTTTTTGGGGCAGTGTGGCCGAAAATTTTCAATGGCGCAAAAAATGGGATAAGGTATTGGACTGGAATTTTACTGAGCCAAAAATAGAATGGTTTAAAGGTGCTAAACTGAATATTACTGAAAACTGTATCGACAGGCACCTGGCTACTATGGCCGATAAACCCGCCATCATTTGGGAACCCAACAATCCAGAAGAAAGGGTGCGCATAGTAACTTATGCCCGCCTGCACAAAAGGGTTTGCCAGGTGGCACAAATGCTGATTAATAATGGTGTAAAAAAAGGCGACCGTGTCTGTATCTATATGGGTATGGTGCCCGAGCTGGCCTATGCTATATTGGGTTGTGCAAGAATTGGTGCTATACACAGTGTAATATTTGGTGGCTTTAGTGCGCAGAGCATTGCCGACAGGTTGTATGATGCCCAGGCAGAATTTATCATCACCTGTGATGGCGCTTACCGCGGCGGTAAAGATATCCCGTTAAAAAGTGTTATTGACGATGCATTAATTGGTAACAGAACAATTAAACGTGTGATAGTTTATACCAGGACAAGAACGCCGGTGTCCATGATCAAAGGAAGAGATGTATGGTGGGAAGATGAAATGGAGCATGCCGAAAACCAGGTAGAAAAAGATGGCAAGGTTTCTTTTCCTGCCGAAGAAATGGATGCAGAAGACCCGTTGTTTATTTTATATACTTCCGGCTCTACAGGTAAACCAAAAGGTGTGGTGCATACCACTGCCGGTTATATGCTGTGGACCACCTACACTTTTGTAAATGTATTTCAATACAAGCCTGGTGATATTCATTTTTGTACTGCCGATATTGGCTGGATAACCGGGCACAGTTATATTGTTTATGGCCCTTTAAGCGCCGGCGCCACTTCCATGATGTTTGAAGGTATTCCCACCTGGCCGGATGCAGGGCGTTTTTGGGAGATTGTAGAAAAGCATAAGGTAAATTGCATTTATACAGCACCTACGGCTATACGAAGTTTAATGAGTTATGGCACAGACCCCATTAAAGGAAAAGATCTTTCTTCTTTAAAAATATTAGGTACCGTGGGCGAACCCATCAATGAAGAAGCCTGGCATTGGTACGATGAAAATATTGGTAAGAAAAAATGCCCCATTGTGGATACCTGGTGGCAAACAGAAACGGGCGCCTGCCTCATCAGCAACCTTGCCGGTGTAACCCCTGCAAAAGTAAGCTGGGCCACACTGCCTATGCCGGGTGTACAACCATTGTTGGTTGATGAAAACGGAAAAGAAGTAACCGAAAAGGATGAAGATGGTATCATGAAAGGCAACCTTTGTATTAAAGCACCATGGCCGGGTATATTAAGAACTACTTACGGCGACCATGAACGCTGCCGCACCAATTATTTTGCTACCTACCCTGGTTTATATTTTACAGGAGATGGCGCATTAAAAGATGAAAACGGATTTTACAGAATAACCGGAAGGGTGGATGATGTTTTAAATATCAGCGGCCACCGTATTGGTACTGCCGAGGTAGAGAATGCCATTAACATGCATGCCGGCGTGGTGGAAAGCGCAGTAGTTGGTTACACACACGATATTAAAGGGCAGGGTATCTATGCTTTTGTGATATACAACGGCCACCATGGGGATGAAAATTTAAGAAGACAAGATATCAGTCTGACGGTTTCAAAAATTATTGGCGCCATTGCTAAACCTGATAAGATACAATTTGTAACCGGGCTGCCAAAAACCCGTAGTGGTAAAATCATGCGCCGCATTTTAAGAAAGATAGCAGAAGGTGAAGTAGCTAATTTAGGCGATACTTCTACTTTGCTTGATCCGGGTGTGGTGGAAGAAATAAAAAACGGAAAATTGTAGGCGTTTTTTGTAACAAATCGTGAGTTACATATACCCAATAAGCGGTATTGCCGCAACGTTTATTGCAACATAACTTGCAGCAAACCTTTTATGACGCAACGTTTAGTTTTCAACATTTTGCTTTTATGCAGCAGCATTAGTGCATCTGCGCAAAGCATAAGCACCGCCAATCACAAACTTACCTTTGTAAGCAACCTGGCCTGTACCGGTGTAAAAGACCAGTACATGTCATCTACCTGCTGGAGCTTTGGCGGCAATTCTTTTTTTGAAAGTGAATTATTAAAACGGGGAAAAACTAATATCGATATCAGCGAAATGTATACGGCACGTTTTGCGTGGATACAAAAAATAAAATTGCACCTTGAGCAAAAAGGCTTGAATTATTTAACCCCCGGGGGACAATTTCATACTATACAATGGGTGATAAAAAATTATGGCCTGGTGCCTGAATCTGCATATAGCGGAAAAGTTGCCGGGCAATCAAATCACGATCATGGTTTGCTGGATACTGCACTTACCCATTTTATTGCAACATTACTTAAGTTGCATAAAAAAGAACCAGATGCTGCAGACTGGAAATACATCAACAATCTATTAGACAAATACCTTGGCAAAGTACCAGCAGTGTTTACTGTACAGGGAAAACAATACACGCCTTTAACTTATGCCGGCAATTATTTACAAATCAATCCCGATGACTATTTGGAGATCATGTCTTTCACCCATCACCCTTTTTACAAAGCATTTATTTTTGAAAACAAATACAATTTCTCCTTTGATAAATACATGAATGTACCTTTTGCCGATTTTGTTGGCATTACCGACAGTGCTTTACAAAATGGTTATACTGTTTTATGGAATGGAGATGTTACCGATGCTGCATTTAATTTTACTAATGGCACGGCTTTTTTACCAGATACGTTTCATAATATTATTAGCAGCAGGCAGGCTGCTTTTGCAGACAGCAGCAGTTATATGGATCACCTGATGCATATAGTTGGATTGACAATAGATGAACAGGGCCATAAATGGTATTACATCAAAAACTCCTGGGGCAAAGCCAATGCACTGGATGGCTTTATGCTGATGGATGAAAATTATTTTGCGATAAAAACTGCTGCTATTGTGGTGAATAAAAAAGCTATCCCAAAAGCTATTAAAAAGAAAATGGATTTATAACCCGCCATTATTTTATTTCTTTAACTATTTTATCACAGGCATTTAATTTCAATTCTCCTTCACTCAGTAATAATTTTTGGTCGCCAGATTCTATCCTGTATTTATACACACCCGACTGCAATTCATATAAACATTCCTGGCCGTTATTGGCAATTTTAAGTGTGAGTGCCGTTGCATAAACAAGGCCAGTTCTTTTAAAAAAACTAATTGTGATATTGTTGCCAGAATTATTTTTATAGCAAATATCAGCCAGGCTTTTTTGCAAGCAACTATCCTTGTTTTCAATAAAGCTTTGATGTGGTACTGCAGTTTTGGGTGATTTAAAAACACGTACCAGTTCTACCAGTGTTTTACCCCCTTCTATAAGATTTGACGCAGTGTTATTTTGAGCCGCTGCATTGAAAGCGATGGCGGCAAATACAACGATTATTAACTTTCTCATAATGGTATATTTTATTTCGGGTATACCAGCAGGATGCAGCTTATATTTAGTTTACATAAATTATGAACATAAAAAAATAGCTCCGTACCGGAGCTATTTAAAAAAATGATAAAAGATCAGTAACCAAATATCTCTTCCAGACTCAACTTCTTTACATCACCGTATTTTTTCATAGTATCTTCTGGTACTTTTTTCTCAGACGCTACAACACAATATGTGTAAGGTTTGTTGGCAATATACTCACTGTGAAATTTTTTCAATTCGGGATAAGCGATCTTATCTACAGCAGTATAAGTTGTTTTGCGAATGTCGCTGCTCAGTCCTTTTTGCTGTGCAGTAAGATAATTGAAAATGATACCATCCTGTGTAATGCGTTCTGTTTCGATATCTTTTTTAATACCGGCACGTGCAAATTTTATATTCTCTTCCACATTGGGTAAATCATTCAGCAATTCATTCATCGCTACTATTGATTCGTTGAATTTATCTGCCTGGCAACCCACATAAGCTAAAGTATAAAACGGATCTTCTTTTTTATCGGGTTTTGCATAAAAAGCAAAAGTAGAATAGGCCAGCGCCTTACTTTCCCTGATGGTTTGAAAAACCAGCGCACCCATTCCGCCACCAAAATAATTATTAAAAATGTCTATCACCGGTTCTTTATCCGCACTATAGGTTGTTGTATTCCTTACCCAGCGAATTTCGCTCTGCACCATATTGTAATCGGCAAACAATACTTCATTTTTAGTTTGTGTTGCAGTGGGGAATTTCATTTTTTCCGGCGCGGCCTTAAAAGTTGCAGGAACAGCATGTACTGATTTCAACCCTGTTGTTAATTGTACCAGTGGTTGAGGACCATAGTATAAAATTTTATGGCTGTAACTGTTCAAACTATGTAAAATATCTACCAGTTCAGTTGCTGTGGCATTTTGCAATTCATCATTGCTTAACACGTAATTAAAAGGGTTTTTATTACCAAACCTTGCGTAAGAAACCAACCCGCTCATAATGGCAGCTTTGTTTGCTTTAGCATCAGTTCTGGCTTTGGTTAATCTTGCCTTTAATGATTTCAATGCAGTTTCATCGCCCTTACAATTTTTCAGCACGTCTTCAAATAAAGTTACTGCTTTAGTAAAATTATCCTGTAGGCCTTCAATGGTAACCGTGGTAAATTCTGCTGATGCTGTTACGGTAAAGCTGCACGCAATTTGATAAAAGGCTTTGGTAATTTCTTCGGCACTCATTTTATCGGTACCTAAAAATTGCAGATACTGTGCAGCCAAACCTAATTTTCTATTGTTCCAATTGCCCATATCAAAGCGGTAACGTAAACGGAAAATAGTATTGTCCTTATTCTGAACATATAATACGACTGCAGGGCCAACTTTTGCTTTTTGTACATCTTTAGTATAATCTAACCAAACTGGTTTTACCACACTGGCAGGCATATTATTTACCTTACTTACAAAATCAGATTGCGCATCACGGTTGGTTTCTACCGGTGTAATGGGTGGCTTCTCTACTTTAATGATGCTTTTATCTTCTCCTTTGCGTTTGTAAATAAAAACGTAATTGTCTTTAAAATATTTGTTGGCAAAAGCTACAATATCGTTTTTGGTTAATTTAGATAACTGATCAGTATAGGCTACCTGGTCTTTCCAGTCTAATTCGGAGGTAAAGGCATCCATCAGGTCGCCTGCCCTTGAACCATAAGATTCGGTACCCAGTATTTTATTTTTCTTTTGGTTGTTAATGATAGCGGTAATAAGCTTATCATCAAAGTTGCCCTTTTTTAAATTTTCAATTTCGCCCAGCATTAACGCTTTTACATCTTCTAAAGACTGGCCCTGTGTTGGGCTGCCCTGCATAAACAAAACACCATAGTCTATCAAAGTAAATGCCGATGCAGATGCCCTTAATAATTTTTGTTTCTTCACCAAATTTAAATCCATTAAACCTGCTTTCCCATTGGTAAGAATTTGTCCTATTAAATCTGCCAGCAACACATCTTTATCTTTATTGCCCGGCAGCCTGAAACCAATGGTTACGTTTTCTGCATCGGGGCCAACCACTTCTGCAGCAATGGGTGCGGTAATGGGTTGTTCAGGATCAAAACTATATTTTGGCACCGGTTTATTTTGCATGTAAGAAAATGTAGCGTCAATCTTTTTGATCATTTCATCAGGATTAAAATCGCCACTCATAATTACACCCATGTTATTAGGCACGTAATAAGTGTTGAAGTATTTCCTGATCTCGGTTAAAGAAGGATTTTTCAAATGCTCAATGGTGCCAATGGTAGTTTGCTTACCGTAGTTATTATTCTTAAATAATTCAGCAAATAATTTCTCCTGCACTTTTCTGCCATCATTATCCAGTCCACGGTTTTTTTCTTCGTACACTGCTTCCAGTTCGGTATGAAAAATTCTCAGGATAGGATTTCTGAAACGTTCGCCCTGTACTTTAAGGTATTTATCAATGGCATTGGCTGGTACATCATCGGTATACACCGTTTGTTCAAACGATGTAAACGCATTGGTGCCCTGCGCTCCCATCGAGCTCATCATTTTATCGTACTCATTGGCAATAGCAAATTTTGATGCCACGCCAGATACAGAATCAATGCGGTGATAAATTGCTTTACGCATTTCTACATCAGTAGTATGATTGTATTCTTCATACAACGCATCTATTTTATCCAGTTCGGGTTTTTCTTTTGACCAGTCTAGCGAACCAAATTTATCAGTACCCTTAAACAACATATGCTCGAGGTAATGCGCCAACCCTGTATGATCGGCAGGGTCGGTTTTGCTGCCAGCTTTTGTGGCAACATAGCATTGTATGCGTGGATCTTTATTGGTGGGGCTTAAAATTACCGTCAGCCCGTTTTTTAAAGTATAGAACCTTGCTTTTGCAGGGTCGTTGGTTACATATTTATAAGTAAAGCCTCCCGAAGTGGCTTCCTTCCATTCGTACTTGCCGGTTTGGGCAAATGCGGTAACTGTAGTTGCCAGCAACAGTACAAAACATAGCTGTTTTAAAAATCGCATACAAGATTGTTTTTAAAGTTAAAATGAGCGGCTAAATTAGTGATTCTAAACCTTAAATTTACACCGTTTGCAATATTATTAACTTTACATTTGAAAAAAAATTACCGTTAGTACATGAATAAATTATTGAAGTTTTTTTTGCGGAGCATACTGGTATTATTTATACTGGTAAACATTGTTATTGCCTTACACGCCTATAAGTTCACTCATTTTTATGATAGTGCCGAAGCAGCACCGCAACAAAAAGCGGCCGCAATATTATTTGGCATCAATGCATTTAAGCAGCAAAATGCAGCAGCAGATTCTGCTGATCAAAAAGTTATTTTAACTACGGCAGATCATTTAAAATTAGAAGGTTGGTACAGCGCAGCAAACAATGCTAAAGGCACCGTTTGTCTTTTTCACGGCCATGGCGGTAAAAAAAGTGGCACCAATGCCGAAGCTGCAGCATTCAGAAAGCTGGGTTACAATACTTTTCAATTAGACTTCAGGGCACATGGCAGCAGCCAGGGTAATACCTGTACCATTGGGTATTACGAAAGCGAAGATGTGAGTTTAGCGTATGATTTTATACAAAGCAAAGGCGAAAAAAATATAGTGCTGTGGGGCATTTCTATGGGCGCAGCAACCATTACCAAAGCCATCAACGATTACCGGCTAAAACCCAATAAAATTATTTTGGAAATGCCTTTTGCTTCCATAGTAAAAGCAGCAGAGGGAAGAATAAAAATGATGGGCTTACCTGCCGAACCATTGGCAAGATTACTTACTTTTTGGGGCGGTGTGGAACATGGCTTTTGGGCATTTAATATGCAGCCCGCCGAGTTTGCAAAAAAAATTGATTGCCCGGTATTGCTGCAATGGGGTGCCAACGACCCAAGGGTGTCAAGGCAAGAGGTTGATGACATTTACAACAATATTAATACTACAAAAAAATTAGTGGTGTATGATAACAGTGCACATGAAAGCCTTTGCAAAAAAGAAAAGGAAAAATGGGTTGATGAAGTAAGTAGTTTTTTAAAATAACTTTTTTTACACTACCCTATGTAATATAACTGTTTACTTTACTTACCTGATCACCTTATAACTTATCAACTTTATTTACCTGCTCCCCATGCATCCAAAAGATATTTCAATTTTTGATTTCACTTATCATCTTCCTGATGAAAAAATCGCGTTGCACCCGCTTGATGAAAGGGACGCTTCAAAATTATTAATTTATAAAGACGGCATCATACGTGAAGACGTGTACAGTAATATTCATCAGTATCTTCCTGAAAGCAGTTTATTGATCTTCAATAATACCAAAGTTATAAAAGCAAGGATATTATTTACCAAACCAACCGGTGGGGTTATAGAAATATTTTTGCTGGAACCTTATAAAGCAGATTACACCTCTACCTTAGCCGCAACAAAAACCTGCCAATGGAAATGCATGATTGGCGGTGCAAGTAAATGGAAGGAGAAAATGGAATTACAAATTGTGAATTTAGAGCTAGCAGTACAATTGGTGGAAAAACTTTCTGATGCTTATGTAGTGGAGTTTATCTGGAACGATAGTATTTCTTTTGCCGAAATTTTAGAGCTGGCTGGCAATATTCCTTTACCGCCCTACATAAAAAGAAAAGCGGATGATGATGATAAAGACCGCTACCAGACTATTTATGCGGCGCATGATGGCAGTGTGGCAGCACCTACAGCAGGCCTTCATTTTAGTAAAAACGTTTTTGAAAATTTAGCGGCAAAAAATATTCAGCATGATTTTGTAACACTGCATGTAGGCGCAGGCACTTTTAAGCCCGTAAAAGCCGCAAAAATGGAAGCGCATGAAATGCATGCCGAGTGGATTGATGTAAGCATTACCACTATTGAAAATATCATTGTCAATGTAAACAATAATATTGTTGCCGTAGGCACCACCAGTTTAAGAACATTAGAAAGTTTATACTGGCTGGGCGTTAAAGCATTGCTGCATCCGTCATTACAACAATTACATATTACTCAATGGGAGGTCTATGAGGAGTTAGCATCTGAAAAAAAAATTGCTGCTAAAGACGCGTTGATTGCATTGGTTAGCTGGATGAAAAAAAATAATCTAACCAAACTTTTTACGCAAACTCAAATATTAATAGCACCGGGTTATCAATTTAAAATTGCTGATGCAATTGTTACTAATTTTCACCAGCCACAGTCTACATTGTTATTGTTAGTGGCCGCCGCAGTTGGAGACAACTGGAGAAAAATTTATAACTATGCTTTGGAAAATGATTTCCGCTTCTTAAGTTATGGAGATGGGAGCTTGTTATTTATTTAAAAAGCTACACCGGAATTCGGAGGCTTAGTTTCCCCTTCAGGGGGCGGAGGGGGTTACTGCTGAATGGTAACCGGTGTGCCGGCGGGTATATAACTATACAGATCTTTCATCTCGGTATATTTTACCGATACACAGCCATCAGTCCAGTTATAAAAATTATCTACGGTCCATTCTTCATCTGGCCTTGTGGCATGGATAGCAATACCATTACCAATCTTTGCTGTTTTAGGTATTATACCTTTAGCTATACGTTCGTTAAATTTTTTATAGCTTGGTCCATTAGGATAATCCAATAAAAGCTCGGGGCCCCATTTAGGATTAATTTTTTTGAGGATCACTTTAAACTGCCCGTCCGGCGTACGCCTGTCACCTTCTTTCATTTTATCACCCAGATCTTTACTACCAAACACGATGGGATAGGTAGCATACCAGCCTTCCTCATCATATACTTTAAGTTCGTAATCGCTTTTATCAATAATAATGTAGTAAGGATTTTCAGCCGAGTCAGCTGCATGCTTTGGCTTGCCATACAGCTTTGCCATCCGGCTACCGGGTTCCGGCTTTTTCTTTTTGCCCTTGTCATTGGTAAAAGATACCAGTGTTACCAGTAAAAACAACGCCAGAAAGTGGTTAACCCTAAGTAGTTTCATGTCTGATCAATTTGTTTTCTTATTACTCAAACGCCGTGCCATGTAAAAATATTTTATAGCCCCCTCTAACATTAACAATTTGTAAAGAATGTGGTGAAATTTGGCGCACTTGTAAACAATAAAGGGATTTTACTATTACAGCCCCCTTGCGGCAAACAAAAGAACGGGGTAAATTTATGCTGTATTTTTACGTTGTAAAAATGCGCCCCGCAAATAAAAAATATGGCCTGGTGTTATTTTTTAGCCGCTATCCACGTGGCAACGCTATCAGATACTTCTTTACCGGATGCTTTGTACAAATGGTTACCATCAACGTATTGATAGTGATTATCCATTTTTTTAAAATTTAAGTAAGGCACCTTGCACGCAGCGGCCAGGCTAATTATTTTATCGTCAAAATCGGGCATCACCTTATCCTCAATTTCAAACATCACCGGGTGTATGGGCAACCGCACCAGGTACACTTTTCCATGATTTTGTAAAAACGTTATTAATTCCCGGAGTGAACCATAACGTTCGCCCGAAAATTCGTACACCGGCAGATAATCTTGTAAATATTCTTTTACCTTATTGTTGCGGTGCTTTAATACTGATGCACTGTCCATAGACACGTCTATCTCCATCCAGCCGTCTTCATGCAGTACCATATCAGATGAATCCTTCCACTTACGGATAATATTTATATAAGGCTCGCTGTATGACTGTACCAGGTAGGGAATATTCGGGTTTAAATTCACCAACTTTGTTTTGGCAATAAAGCGTTTGTTTTCCGAAAAATTCTCAGGGTTATCTAATTCATTTTTCTTTTTAGCAATACTCCATGGGTTAACAGCTATAATAAATATACCATCCTTTGTAGCAGGATCGAGTTTTCTTTTTATACTTTCAAAATAAGCAGGGCCAAAAGGCGAATCAAAAAAACTGAAGGAGTAATTAAAAAAATGCTGTTGGGTATTTTTAAAAACAATGGGGTTTATAATTTCGGGTTGTAAGTCCTGTGCCGCACCCGAAGTACCAAGAATTAAATTTTGCTGCTGCGGTGTTGTAAAGCGCAGGTAATAAGCATCTGTTTTGCCATTGGCAATATAAAACACCGCTAAAACGACCGCCAGTATCGGTATAGAAAAAATAGTGGTATGCAATAAAAATTTCTTCATCAATTAAAATTGTAAATAAATAAACTGTTGCTCTTTACCGGCAAATAAAAAGATCGCCAATGCCAATGCATAATAAATAGTCCAGCGCACCGGTTTTGAAAACCGGGTGCTTACTCCGGCAATAGCATAATCCTGCCCGCGGCCCAGCCACTCTGTAATGATAAGCACAACAGCAAAAATAATACCTGCAATGGTACTCATGTTTAAAGTAAACACAGGCATGGAAATAATAGAAGCCGAAAAAATATGCCGGTAATATTGCAGCGTTTGTGTTACCGAACCGCACCTGAAAATAATGATGGTTGCGGCAACCAGTGCAAACGTGGCCACAATTTTTCTAAACTCGGTAAATGAAGGCAATAATTTTACCGTCGCTATATCGGGCGTTTTATTAATGGTTCCGTTTAAGATAAGCGGGATAAAATAAAGGCCATGCATAAAACCAAACCAGATGAACGTCCAGTTGGAGCCATGCCAAAGGCCTACGATTAAAAAGTTGATCATTATTGCAGCGATAACCCCCTTTTTGCCCGACCTCCTAAAAATAAAAGAGAGTGGAGTAAACACATATTCCGTCATCCAACCGGTAAGTGATATATGCCAGCGTTGCCAAAACTGCGCAATATTCTGCGCAAAAAATGGATAGTTGAAATTTTTGCTGATCTTAAAACCAAGCAGTTGTGCAAACCCCATTGCCATTTCTGAATAGCCCGAAAAATCGGCGTACAATTGAATGGCATAAAAAATAGCACCTAATACAAGCGAACTTGCAGGCATGCTGGCATAACCATCAAAAATCTGGTCGGTTGCAATGGCAATATTATCGGCCACCACTACTTTTTTAAACATACCCCATAAAATGCGGCGCATACCATCTGCTGCCTGGTTGTAATTAAACGCTCTCTTTTTTTCAAGCTGTGGTATTAATAATCTTGCCCTGTCAATGGGTCCCGATATCAGGCTGGGAAAAAAAGCTACATAACTAAAGAACACCACCCAATTTGTAGTTGGTTCAATTTCTTCGTTATTAATATCCAGCAAATAACTTATCGAGCGAAAGGTATAAAAGCTAATGCCCAGCGGAAGAATCAACTGAAGGGTTTGTAAATGCAGTTTTATATTCAGCAAAGAAAAAGCTTCTGTAAATGAAGTAACAAAAAAGTTATAGTATTTAAAAAATACCAGTAAACCTATACCCTGCAGCAAGCCGGCATACAGCAGCCAGGACCTCTTTTTTTCGTTTTGCGTTTTTGCAATAGTAATACCAAGATAATAAGTAAGTAAAGAGCTACCTGCCAGGAGGGCAAGAAAGCGCCAGTCCCACCAGGCATAAAACACATAACAGCCGGTGAGTAAAAAAATATTTTGCAGCTTTACACTTTGCTTAAACACCAGCCAGTAAATAAAAAAGAAAGCAATAAAAAAAAGAAAAAAAGCAACTGAATTAAAAATCATGAATGTTGGTTTTATACCGGTGCAAAAACAAAAGAGGTTGCATTAATAAGGCTAATAATGGTAAAAATATAAAATCGTACTGATTAAAAAAAATCAGGCAGCACAGGAGTAGTTTGCTACTGTCTAATGTGGTCATTTTGTTGTATTTTGCATTGCTGTAATTCAGTGTATTATTTTATTAAAAACTTATCCTGGCTTATAATTAAACCCCGTTCTATGTCCATTTTCGCCACGTTCTCTTCCACAATAAGTACTTATAGCAACCGCAATGCATTTTTTATAGATGGCACCACTTACACCTACGCTGATTTTGCACAGTCCATATCTCAAATAAGAAAAGCAGTACAAGGTATTGATGAAAAATATTTTGGGCTGGTGGCAAATGATGATATGGAAACCTATGCAGCCATTATTGCACTTTGGTTTGAAGGAAAGGCCTTTGTTCCGCTGGGCATTAAAACCCCGCCAGACCGTAATAGCAAAATCATTACGCAGGCAGGCTTAAAAACAATTATCGATTCGTCTGAAAATACTTTTTTTCCGGCATACCATACCATATTAAGTAAACAACTACCGGTAACTTCAATAAACCTGGAGCCCAAAATGGTGAGTGAGGAAGAACTGGTGTATATTCTTTTTACTTCCGGTACCACCGGCGAACCAAAAGGTGTTCCCATAACAAGGGGTAACCTGGAAGGTTTTATTGCGGCTTTTGATAAATTGGGCTATGATATAAATGAAACTGATAAGTGCCTGCAAATGTCTGAACTTACATTTGACCTTTCGGTGGTATCCTATGTTGTTCCGTTACTGAGGGGCGCCTGTTTATATACCGTGCCTGCTAATTCAATAAAATTCAGTTATGCATACGAGCTGATGGAAGAACAGGAACTCACTGTTCTTGTAATGGTTCCTTCGGTATTACAATACCTTAGAAAATATTTCAGCGAAATTAATTTGCCCAGTGTGCGGTTCAGCTTTTTTTGCGGAGAGGCCTTACATTTAGACATCTCAGACGAGTGGTGCAGGTGTCTGCCCAATGTAACCATTGTAAACGTGTACGGGCCAACGGAAGCCACTGTTTTTTGTACGCACTATGTACATAACAGGCTCGGCCATAACAAAGCCAATAATGGTATACTTTCTATAGGCCGGGCAATGGAAGGTACTACTACCATTATTGTTGACGAAAATAAAGATATTGTGCCTGCGGGAAGCGTGGGCGAATTGTGTTTGGGCAGCATACAGTTAACCCCGGGTTACTGGCATAACGAAGAACGCAATAAAGAATCCTTTTTTACAAAATATTATAACGGACAGCAAATGCGGTTTTACAGAACCGGTGATTTGTGTCGTTGTGATGAAGACGGCGATATGGATTATTTAGGAAGGATCGACTTCCAGGTAAAGATCCAGGGTTTTAGGGTGGAGCTGTCAGAAATAGAGTTTCATGCAAAAACATTTATTCCCAAAACTAATGTAGCTGCCATTCCGTTTACCGATACCATTGGCAACACGGATATCGGGCTTGCCATTGAATCGGCGGAATTTAACAGCACGGCGCTGATTGATTACATGAAAACAAAAATGCCTGCATACATGATACCCAAGCAACTTGTTTTTGTACCGGTTTTTCCATTAAACAATAATGGCAAAACAGATCGCAACAATTTAAAAACTTACTTCAAGGAAAACTTGATATGAGCGAGTATATTATAAGAAATGCAAAACCGGAAGATGCTGCATTTTTAGCCGATACTGTTATCTCTGCTGAAAAAAGTGGTTCCGAAAAATTAAGCTATTGCACTTTATTCAACCTTACGGCAGCGCAGGCAAAGCATAATATTACCTGCATGTTTGAAGAAGAAATTGATGGTTGTGAGTTTTCGATAAGCAGTTTTTTGGTAGTGGAATTCGAGGGCAAACCAGTTGCTGCATTTGGCGGGTGGATTGAAACAATGAACGAAGATGAAACGCCTTCAAAATTGTTGAAATCAAATTTAATAAGTTATACTTTTGGCAGGGAAGCGCTGGAGTTTTTGAAAACAAAAGCAGCTGTTATTAATGCACTGGTTACCGAACGAAACCCAATGGCACTGCAGCTTGAATATTTATATGTAGATGCCGGTCACCGCGGTAAAAACCTTTCGGCATTGCTGATTGAGACGCTGGAAAAAAGAGCCCTGGCAGCGTACCCTGGTTTAAAAAAAGTACAGGTGCAGGTATACAGCAATAATATACCAGCGATCAATATTTATAAAAAAGCCGGCTTTGAAATTGTAAGTACCAGTAAATCAAATCACCCGGAAGTGCTGGAGTTTTTACCCTGGAATGAAAAACATGTTATGCAAAAAACTATAAACTAATAATAGTATGGAAAGAAATGAAATTGTAAACAAAATAAAAACCATTCTTGTTGCTGTATTGAAGCATGAGGACTTTGTAATGAATGATGAACTTACTGCCGCCAAAGTAAACGGTTGGGATTCGCTTACGCACATGATCATTATCACCGATATTGAAAATGCCTTTGGAATAAAGTTTAAATTAAAAGAGCTGAATAAGCTGAACAATATGGGTAGCCTTATTGAACTGATAACTGCTAAACTGGCACAGTAACCGAATAATTATTTGCAGCTCATCATACAAAAACCTCCGGCAAAAACCGGAGGTTGTATTTTAAACCCAAGCCCTCGCCTGCTTACACCCGGGGTTCGGCAGGCTTGGGTATGAGTGAGAGAGCTTTTACCAGTTGCTGAAACGGATACCCACAGTATAAGGTTTCATATCTAAACTATGCTCGTAAAAAGATTTGGGGCTGTAAGATCCATAAAAATGTACTGGGCCTAAACCTAACTCTGCCACATAACTAAATTTAAAGCGCTCCAGATCATAATCACCTTTATTATGGTCTTTACCACGGTCGCTGCTTTTTTGCTTATTGCGCTGGCTGTATAAGTAACCTGCGCTTACGCCTGCACTAAAACTAATGCCTTTCTTGTGGTTGTTGGGATTGCTGGCAAAATTGAGCATGATGGGTACAGTTAAATAATCAGCTGCCAGTTTGTTTTTAGAAAAGCTGATAGAATCCCTGAAGATAAACGCACCATTGGTTTGCGTATTGGCTGTGTAAGGAACGTAGCCACTTTCTTTATAACTCAAAGGCGATTTGTAACGGTAGTTATTCAACTCCAGCCCAAAACCATATTTTAAATTTACATAGTGTTTTACCAGGTTCAAACGCTGCATAAAAAACCAAACGTTCACATTCATGCTTTTGCCGGAACGTAATTTAAAGTCATTGCCATTAAGTGCAGGGTAACCGGGCCTGCTAATAAGGTAAGAACCTGCATTAGCATAATTGGTGTTATCGGTGTAATTAGCAAACCCCAGGTCTACTATCCACCAATTGGTACTTACGTTGGCATTTTTTCTTTTTTCATTGTTGCGGCGCCCCATGGTAATATTTATGTCCCTGTTATTTTTGTGGTCGGTTTGGGTTTTACCGCTTTTTACAATAACGATACCGCCTATTCGTATGGTATCTTTCGAATTTTTGGTGCTGTCTGTTTGTGCTGTTGTGCTTAAGCAAATAATTGCTGCTGCTAAAAATGTAATTAGCTGTTTCATGTTTCCTGTTTTTTAAAAATTATTTAATGGCGATGTCGAACCCGGCAACTTTAATACCCTTACCTGATGGGTCTTCGGTATTGCGTTCCACCAACCTTTTTACTTTGCGGATAAAACCGCCCAGCTTTGTTTTTCTTCCCTTATTATCATCGGAAGAAAGGTTGTTATCTGCATTGTCTCCGGTGTAGTTGGCATTTAAAGCGTAACCATTTACTTCAACACCTGGTTTATTTGTTTCAACAACTGGAGTACTTAATCCGGAATTAATTTTATCAGTTGCTGTGTTCTTAGGTAATACGGTTGAAGCTATAATTGAGTTACTTTCTGGTGTGTTAAAATTTTTATAAGGCTGAGGTAAATTATTATCGGGTTTCTTAAGCTCTTCCTTAGCTACTATAACATTGTCATTTTGTTTTTCGGGTACGCTTTGTTGTACTTTAGTGTTTGCCTGCTGATTATTTTTTTGTGCTGTTGATTTTGCCGCATCAGTAACAGTTGCAACGGTTGGGTTAACATCGTTAACCGTTGATGGTGGCTGTGGTAAAGTTGTTGCAGGTGCAGTATTTTCTGTTTGTTTAGGTGTTGTTGTTTTGGGCTGTGTGTTTGCCACATTGCTACCTTGGGTAGGCTTATCAGTTTTTATAAATGATATAGTTGCCCAGGTGCCAAAGCCCAGTAAAATTGCGGCAGCAGCAATCCTGCGCCATGGCAATTCAATTACCCTGCCTCCTTCTTTGCGGTACAATGATTTTTTATTGGCAAAAACAATGGCGGTATCGGCCTGCAATTTGGTTTGCTGTAATAATGCCAGTTCTTTATTGGCAACTGTATCGGCCTGCAGTAATTTTTCCACACTTAATTTATCTGCAGTACTTAACTCATCATCTAAATACAATAATAAATTTTCCTGCAATGCAGTAATCTCTTCTTTATGTAAACTTGTTTTATGTTCAAATACCACATCATCAGCATTAAATACGGTTTGCTGCAGCATGTCCAATTCTGCTTTCAGATCAGCATTGTGCTGCACAAATAATTCAACAGCTTTCCTGTCTGCGGCAGATAGTTCATTATCTACATACAGTAAAAAAAACTCTTCGTAATTATTTCTATCGATGTTCATAGTTGATGGTTGATGGTTCATAGTTGGTGGTTGATGGAACAAAAGCTGCTTAAGCTATGAACCATGAACTATTAGCCATGAACTAAATTACGTTTTCCACTTTTACAATATACTCCCTTAGCAGCAACCTGGCCCGGTGCAGGTACACTTTTACCTGGCTTTCGTTAAGGTTGGTAATTTGTCCTATCTCTTCATAACTGTAGCCTTCATAATCTTTCAGCATTACCAGGCTGCGTTGCAATTCGCTCAGTTTGCTTAAGGCCTCGTTTAAAATGCGCTTGGTATCGTGTTTGGGTGCTACTGATCCCCTGTCATTCTCATTAAATTCTTCTTTTAAACTGATCCTTTTATTTTTCCTGATATGGTCTATCATTTGGTGATAGGCCACAGTAAAAAGGAAGCTTTTGCTCCTTTCATTATCTACCGTTTCCCTGCTTACCCACATCTTTTCAAATGCACCCTGCACCACATCACGGGCATCCTCTTCATGCCTCAGATTTTTGAGGATAAAGCGGTACACATTGTCTGCATACAGGTTTA
>Ga0302164_10000244_pt1 | contig 19845 bp, 8 predicted proteins | sample I_Fen_E3_1_FD_193500 | JGI IMG/M metagenome (GOLD analysis project Ga0302164, IMG submission 193500) | Peat permafrost microbial communities from Stordalen Mire near Abisko, Sweden - I_Fen_E3_1 | ecosystem: Environmental > Terrestrial > Soil > Wetlands > Permafrost | place: Sweden: Abisko...
TATTAATTCAATGAAAATAAAATCTTTTCTGCTTCTGCTACTACTGGTTTCATTTCGTAATTTACAGGGTCAGAACAGGTGGCACAATGAAGCGGACGGAAGCATTTCGTGGACAATAAAACCCGGCGAAGCCCATACAGATAATATCGAAATGAGTGGGAAATTCATTTCAGTTATAGCAACCTATGGTACCGATGAGGCCGGAAAACCAGTGACCAGAAAACAATTGGTTTTTCCGATGCTTAGAACCATCCCAAATGATACACATGCGAGTCTTTCTTATACATTTCTATCCGAATCCCAGCCCCTAATAAAAGTTAATGGACGGCAAGCATTCGAAGAGATTAAAAGTTTTTCCATCCGGGGAATTCTTTATAGTTATGGGACAATAAATAAAAACCTTAAGACTACCCGGACTCTGTTTCCTTCTGTTGATAAGCCTCTGGTAATTGAGAAATGCGTAATCGAGAATTTATCATATGAGGATATTAAAGTTGATATTGAAGATTTTGAAAAGATAAGCCGGAGTCATATTGAAAATAGTTTTTATGGAATCTATGAGGTCTCAGCCAAATGTTACGGAGCCGGAATCTATTTGTTAAAACCAAATGAGAACCTGACTTTTAACATTTTATACTCAGGCAAAAAAGTGTCGGATCCAGATGAAATTGCTGATGCAGACACAGAATATGGTAAACGGGAGGAGTTTGTTAACCTGATGTTCAATACTCTGTCGTTTTCCTGTCCCGATTCTGCAATTACAAGAATGTTTGATTTTGCCAAGATACGAGCTATGGAAAGCATTTTTCAGACAAAAGGAGGTTTGGTTCATAGTCCGGGCGGAGGTGCTTATTATGCTGCGATATGGGCTAATGATCAGGCTGAATATGCAAATCCGTTCTTTGCATATACAGGTTATCCGGTAGCGATTACTGCAGGAATGAATTCATGGCGCTGGTTTATGAAATACATGAATCCTGAATATAAGCCAATTCCAAGTTCAATAATCGCCGAAGGCACTGGTTACTGGAATGGAGCTGGAGACAGAGGTGATCAGGCAATGATAGCTTATGGTGCAAGCCGTTTTGCACTGGCACTGGGAGACAGAAAGTCAGCGGAAGAATTATGGCCGCTTATTGAATGGTGCATTGAATATTGCCGCAAGAAGATAAATTCGGAAGGAGTAATAACTTCCGACAGTGATGAGCTTGAAGGCAGATTCCCGTCAGGTGATGCAAACCTTTGTACTTCTTCATTGTTCTATGATGCACTGAATTCTGCAGTCTATCTTGGCCATGACCTGGGCAAATCACCGGTTTTAATCAATCGGTACAGGAATCTTGCAGTGGAATTGAAAAATAATATTGAAAAATATTTCGGAGCAAGAATAGATGGATATGATACATACAGGTATTTTAAAGGGAATGATACATTACGATCATGGATCTGCATCCCTCTGACTGTTGGCATTTTTACCAGGTCAAATGGTACCTTGAATGCTTTATTTTCCAAAGAATTATGGACTGATCAGGGTTTGCTTACCCAGGCAGGTTCTGCTACATTTTGGGACCGTTCTACTCTGTATGGCTTACGCGGAGCTTTGTTTGCTGGTGCTACGGAAAAAGGGATTCATTATCTTTCTTATTATTCAACGCACCGATTGCTCGGTGATCACGTTCCCTATGCAGTTGAGGCATGGCCTGAAGGCAACCAGAGGCATCTATCTGCTGAAAGCGCCCTCTATTGCAGGGTTATAACCGAAGGACTCTTCGGATTCAGACCTACTGGATTGAACTCATTTTCAATTACTCCACGGTTGCCGGGAGAATGGAATGAAATGTCAATGAAAAATATTGTGGCCTTTGGTTCAAAAAAGATAGATATTAATGTGGAGAGGAAAAAGAAGAAAAACAGTGTTACTATTAGTTCCAATGGGAAAGTTATAATGCATATTTTAGTAAATGAAGGTATTAAAATTGCCATTAAGCTCCCTGAATAGGTGAATGTGGAACATCTGATTATTTTGAAATTTTTGATAACTTGAAATTATTCTGTTAGAACCTTTACAGTGTTTTGGATCACTTAAGTGCAGTTCGGACTTTCTGTCGATAAAAACAGGTTATACTTCTTCAAAACTTTCAATAATTCTTATAAGTGTTTAGATTTAGCGCTTGTATCTTGTAACTTTGTGCCAGTAAATCAAATTGTATAACCAAGTTATCTATTAATTATAAAGTAAATATTCATTTTATGAAAAGAATTCTAGTCGCATCAGTATTGTGTCTTTCGTTTTTCCTTTCAGGAAATGCGCAAAACACACCTGGCCCTAAGCTGGGTAAAGATCCGGTTAAAAAGGTTATTTCAGCAATGACCCTCGAAGAAAAAGCCGCTTTGGTGGTGGGTACAGGCATGAGGATGCCCGGAGGGCCTCCTCCATCAGATAACAGCAAACCCGCTTCAGGCCAGACAGTTAATCCGCCTGCAAACGCTCCCCAGGGGCCGGTTGTAGGAGCTACCCAGAGTCTGGTAGCAGGTGCAGCAGGTACATCTTTTTCCCTTCCACGTCTGGGGATTTCACCCATGGTACTTACTGATGGTCCTGCAGGTGTCAGAATTGATCCAACCCGCACAAATGACAATAATACTTACTATTGTACAGCTTTCCCGGTTGGCACATTACTTGCCTCTACATGGGATACCGAACTTGTTAAGAAAGTAGGAGAGGCTATCGGAAATGAAGTTCTTGAATATGGTACGGATGTTTTATTGGGACCTGGTATAAATATTCAGCGTAATCCGTTATGCGGAAGAAACTTTGAATACTATTCTGAAGATCCATATGTAACCGGGAAAATAGCAGCTTCAATGGTTAACGGTGTCGAATCAAACGGAGTAGGAACATCGATTAAGCATTTCGCAGCCAACAATGCAGAAACTAACAGGAACTCACTTAATACAATCGTTAGTGAACGCGCTCTCCGTGAGATTTACCTTGAAGGATTCAGAATTGCCGTTCAGGAAGGTCAGCCATGGACTGTTATGTCATCTTACAATCTTATCAATGGGACTTATGCTTCCCAGAGCCCTGATCTTCTGACCAATATATTAAGGAATGACTGGGGTTTCAAAGGATTTGTTATGACAGACTGGTTTGGTGGAAAAGATCCTGTAGCACAGATGAAAGCAGGAAACGATATGCTGATGCCGGGTACACCTAACCAGATTAAGGCTATTGTCGACGCTGTTAAAGACAAGAAACTTGATGTTGCTCTGCTTGACAGAAATGTTGAAAGGATTCTTAACGTCATGCTGCAGAGCCCTCGTTTCAAAGGCTATAAATATTCAAATAAGCCTGATTTGAAAGCTCATGCCCAGGTTACCCGTCAGGCAGCATCCGAAGGCATGGTATTGTTGAAAAATGAGAATGGTGCACTGCCTTTTGGCTCTGCAATTAAAAATGTAGCGACATTTGGAAATACCTCATACGATATTATAATCGGAGGAACAGGAAGCGGTTTTGTGAATAAAGCATATAGCGTCTCACTTACAGAAGGACTGAAGAATGATGGGTTGAATCAGAATGAAGACTTGAATAGCCTCTATTCCAACTATTTGAATATGACCAAATCAGGACGTCCACCGGTCAGAGGATTTATGGCAATTATGGGATCAAAACAGATTGATGAACTTAATCTGAACCAGGATATTATTACCGGTATGGCAAATGTATGTGACGCTGCTATCATAACAATTGGAAGGAACGCAGGTGAGGGGAGAGACAGGACAAATATAAAAGGAGACTTTCAGCTTACCGATTATGAGCAGCAAATGATCAAAATGGTTACCTCAGCTTTTAAAGCAAAGAGCAAAAAAACAATTGTTATTCTCAATGTTTCGGGTGTTCTCGAGACTTCCAGCTGGAAAGATCTGCCAGATGCGATTCTTCTTGCATGGCAGGGCGGACAGGAAGCAGGTAATTCAATTGCTGATGTACTTACAGGTAAAGTCAACCCTTCAGGAAAACTTGCAGTAACCTTTCCTGTAAATTATGAAGACAATCCATCCTCAAAGACTTTCCCTGGCAAGGAACTGACTGCAGATAAGCCCGCAGCAGGTGGCCCGATGGGAGGTTTTGGCAGAAGCGTTCCGGCGGAAGTTACGTACGAAGATGGTATCTATGTAGGTTACAGGTATTTCGAAACTTTCAAAGTGAAGCCTTCTTATGAATTTGGATACGGCTTGTCCTATACAGGTTTCACTTACAGTAATCTTAAACTCAGTTCTCCGAAATTTACCGGCAAAATAATAGTTACTGTTGACGTAAAAAATTCAGGCACAGTCGCTGGGAAGGAAGTCTCAGAACTTTATCTTACTGCTCCTGCAGTGAAACTCGATAAACCGGCTCTTGAGCTTAAAGGTTTTGCAAAAACCAGGTTGCTGCAACCCGGAGAATCACAGACCCTTACGTTTGTTCTCGATAGCAGGAGTCTCTCTTCATTCGATACCTCAGTTTCATCATGGGTAGCCGAAGCCGGAAAATATGAAGTGAAAATTGGAGCTTCTTCAAAGGATATCAGACAGACTGCATCATTTTCACTGGCCAAAGATCTCATTGTTAAGAAAGAATCTGTTTCTCTGAGTTCGACTGTGAAGATAAACGAGCTTAAAGCTGTAAAATAATTCTCACCGGAGAATGTGATTATTATAGTTATGTGCAACATTAAAAGACGAACCTAGTCTTTTAGTTGCACATAATTTTTTAATCATGATACAAAACTTCTTCAAAATTGCTTTCCGGAATATTATCCGGCACAAAGGGTTTACTTTTATTAATGTTACAGGTCTTGCAGTAGGTCTCTCTGCTACATTATTAATACTCTTGTGGATTCAGGATGAATTCAGCTATGAGAAATTTAATCAGAATGCAAGAAATTTATACAGGGTAGAGGAAGATCAGTCATATTCCGGAGCCCGATATCACGTGACAGTTACACCAGTGCCCTGCGGACCTGTATGGAAGGAGAAGATTCCGGAAATTGAAGATCAGGTCAGAATAAATTTATGGCTTCCACGTGTTTTATTCAAATATGAGGATAAGGTTTTTTTCGAATCAGCCATTGCTGCAGTAGATTCAAGCCTTCTTAAGATATTAACGCTCCCACTCAGTATGGGTGATCCGGGAACAGCTTTAAACTCACCTCATTCCATTATACTCACACAGAAACTGGCAACCAAATACTTTGGCAGAGACAATCCGGTAGGAAAAACACTTACCGTTGAAAACAAGGCTCAATTCACAGTTACAGGGGTTTTCAAAGAAATACCTGCCAATTCAATGTTTACTTTCAGCGCTGTTATTCCGTATTCTTATATGAAAGAAATCGGAGCTGAAGATAAGTCATGGGGAAATAACTCGATATTTACTTTTATTCGGCTAAAACCAGGATCAGATATTAAATCTGTTAATAAAAAGCTGACTGATATTGTCGTTGAAAACAGTCCTCAGATCACAACAACATTCAACCTTTTTCCACTTCTGGATATCCATCTTTATGGTCAGTTTGGATTTAATGAAACAAAAGGCCCGGTAATTGCGGTAACAATATTTAGTCTGATCGCCATCTTCGTGCTTCTTATTGCATGCATAAATTTCATAAATCTTTCCACAGCAAAAGCTGCCGCACGGGGAAAGGAAATAGGAATAAAGAAAGTTGCCGGGGCAAGCCGGAAATCGATGATTTTCCAGTTTATCCTTGAATCATTTCTTTTGGTTATCATCGCAATGATACTGGCATCGATTCTTGTTGGATTATCTCTTGGAATATTCAATAATATTTCAGGAAAAAGCTTCAGTCTCGCAGATCTGTGGAACTTCAAATTCATAATGAGTTTTCTTCTTGTTGGGTTGCTTGCCGGGATTATATCGGGATTATATCCTGCACTTATTATGTCTTCTTTCAAACCTGTTGCCGTCCTTAAAGGTGAATCTTCTTCAGGAAAAGGTAGTGGAAGAATGAGACAGGTTCTGGTTGTAATTCAGTTTACTCTTTCAATATTGATAGCTGTTTCGGCAATTTTTATGTTCAGGCAATTGAAATATTTACAGAATAAAGAGCTGGGCTATAATAAAGAAAACCTAATCTGTATTCCTATGCCTGATAACATGAAACCGAAGTACTACTCTTTTAAAAAGGAACTGGAAAAAGAGACCTTGATTCAGGGTATAACCGGATCGATGTGGAATCCTACCAGTATGGGGAGTAACTCGGGCGGTGCGAACTGGGATGGAAAAGATCCTTCAAAACAGGTACTAATCGGTACGAATGGTGTCGATTATGATTATCTCAAAACCCTGAACATGAAGCTCTATTCCGGAAGAGATTTTTCAAAAGACTTTCCAGCCGATATGGCGAGGGATACAACAGGTAATTTTCTGGTAAATGAAGAGGTGGTCAGGCTTATGGGAATTGGAGATCCTGTCGGTAAAAGTTTCAGGTTCATGGGTCTTAATGGTACCATAATAGGAGTTTTGAAAAACTTCCATTTTAAAGGTGCTGATCAGGCTATAGAGCCAATGGCCTTCGCTCTGGCTCCGATCGCATATCTTCGTTGCATACTAATAAGGTTAACACCGGGCAAAATTCCAGAGTCCTTAAAAACAGTTGAAAATGCATGGAAAACAATTATTCCTGAATATCCGCTTGATTATACTTTTATAGACCAGGATTACGACAAACTATTTAAAGGTCAGATTCGCCTTACGAATCTATTGAAATATTTTACGATTCTCGCTGTTATAATTGCCTGTCTCGGTTTTTATGGTTTATCATCTTACTCAACACAACGGAGAACTAATGAAGTCGGAATCAGAAAAGTTATGGGTGCAGGGTCTTTGATGGTGATGTATACCTTAACAAAGGAGTTCCTGGTATTAGTACTTATTTCAATTGTTATTGCTATTCCGGTAGGATGGATCATAGTCTCAAAGCTGTTAAATCAGTTTGCATACAGGGTTGATTTAAGTCTTCCGGTATTTATTTCAATAGCTTTTGGAGCCATTCTAATTGCCACATTGACAGTTAGTTTTCAGGCATATAAAGCTACAGGAATAAATCCTGCAGAGGCGCTTAAATTCGAATAAATTGTAAAACCTGCAACCAACAGTCATTTTGTCCGTCTTTACCATGAAAATCCGGATTAATATCAATTACCGGCATAGAAATTTAACCTATTTAATAAACTTATTCAAAACGTTATTATGTTCAACAATCTATTGCGGCATAGTGTAAGATCTTTCAAAAGACAGCGTGCATATATTATAATTAACATTCTTGGTCTGTCAATAGGGATCGCCTGCAGCCTTCTTATTGCCCTCTTTGTACTGAATGAAGCAAGTTATGACAAGTATAATGTGAAGAAGGACAGGATAGTAAGAATGGTACTGAACGGAAAAATCGGCGGGCAAGAGATAACAGGCGCTTACTCACCCGCAATTATGGGACCTACAATGGCAAGAGAATTTCCGGAAGTTGAGGATTTTCTTCGAATGGATGCTATCGGCCCTACAGTAATTGAGTATAATAATCAGACATTTACTGAAGAACAGCTTATTCAGGCAGATTCCTCATTCTTTAACTTTTTTACTATACCTGTTTTGAAGGGGGATCCGAAAAGCCTTCTGAATTCAAAGAGAAAAATTGCTCTTTCGGAATCTTCCGCAAGGAAAATTTTCGGAAACCAGAACCCAATCGATAAAGCAATTAAGGTTGGTACCGATACGTCAAGATACACTGTTACAGGTGTTTATGCTGACATACCGGGCAATTCGCATTTTGAGGCGAACATGATTATTTCATATATGACGAGTCAGGGTTCAGAAAACCCGGTTTGGATGAATAACAATATAGTAACCTATCTTTTACTTAAGCCTAATACTTCAAACGTCTCGGTAGACCAAAAAATACCTGATTTGCTAATAAAATATGTAGGACCTGAGATACAGCGGCTTATGGGTATTTCTATAAAAGACTTCGCAGCCCAGGGTAACAAATACAGATTTTTTACGCAGAAACTGACCAGCATTCATCTTGACCCTGGAATTCAACAACAATTTAAAGCTTCCAGCGATCCGAAATATCTTAATATATTCGGCAGCATTGCTATCCTGATTGTATTAATCGCTGCAATAAACTTTATGAATCTTTCAACTGCGCAGGCGTCTAAAAGGGCCAAAGAGGTAGGAATAAAAAAGATTGGCGGTTCTACAAGAGGAATGCTTATTACCCAATTCCTTTCAGAATCAATTATTCTTTCACTGATTGCTCTTATTTTGGCTCTGATTATGATAAAGGTTTCTCTTCCCTATTTTAATAATTTGCTTGGTACGAAGCTGATACTGAATCTCTTTTCCACATGGTACATCATACCAGTGCTTATTCTCTTTTCGATTTTTGTTGGATTCCTATCAGGGAGTTATCCGGCTTTCTTTCTTTCATCATTCAACCCTTATGAAGTTCTAAAGGGCAGTGTTAAGAACAGTATGAAGAATGGTAAATTAAGAAGAGTTCTGGTTGTTTTTCAATTTGCAGTTTCAATACTGCTTATTGTCGGAACTCTGGTGATGTACCGGCAGATTAAGTATATGCTGAATAAAGATGTCGGATTCAATAAAGAGCAGCTTGTCGTTATTAACCGGGCTGCAGCACTTGGTCCAAAAATGAAATCATTCAAGGATGCTGTAAAAGGTATTACCGGTGTTGTTAATATAGCAAGCTCTACTGCAGTCCCCGGCAGAAATAATAATAATAACGGATATGGAATAGAAGGAAGGAAAGATGAATCATTTCTGTTGATGACTAACCATGTTGATTACAACTACCTTGCAACATACGGAATGACCCTTAGCTCAGGAAGGTCATTCGATGAGTCATTCACTACTGATAAGGATGCCTGTCTGATAAATGAGAGTGCGGTTAAGAATTTTTCAATAACTAAACCGGAAAATACGGTTTTTGTTGAACCGGGAGAGCCGAGTAAGGCAAAACATCTAGCAGTTATCGGGGTAGTCAAGAATTTTAATTTTGAGTCGCTTAGGAATCCTATAAGTCCATATATGCTGAAGTTCCAGGATGAAAATAATCTATGGGGCTACCTGACTGTCAGATTATCGGGTCAGGATTATTCAAAAACTATAAGTCAAATTGAAGGCAAATGGAAGGAATTTGTACCAAATAGCCCTCTTTCATATTATTTCGTCGACGCTGATTTTGAACAAATGTATATTCAGGAAAAGCAGAATGCACAGATGGCAGTTATATTCTCTATCCTGGCAATATTTATAGCATCGCTAGGCCTATTCGGCCTTACTTCATATACTGTTGAACAAAGGACCAAGGAGATTGGTGTAAGAAAAGCAATGGGTTCATCTGTTTCTGCTATATATGTTGTCATGTCTCAGGAAGTTATTATTTTGATATCAATTTCAGCATTATTAGCCTGGCCTCTGATTTATTATATAGGCTCAAGGTGGTTACAAAATTTTTATTATAAAATCGATCTTGGTATATTTAGCTTCATAGCAGGATTAACAATTGCTCTTGGGATCGCAATACTTACTATAAGTTATCGAATACTAATGGCTGCAAAGATGAATCCGGCTAAATCTCTTAAATGCGAGTAATCAGCAGATAATGCAATGATTATTAAGTATTTGTAGTTTTAATATTTTGATTAATTCTTTATGATATGTTCAAAAAACTGATAACTCACAGCATCGCCTCATTCAAAAGGCAACGTGCTTATATAATTATTAACGTATTGGGACTTTCGATAGGTATAGCCTGTAGTCTGTTAATTGCATTGTACGTGCTTAATGAGGCAAGTTATGATCAGTTTAATACAAAGCGGGATAGAATATTCAGAGCTATATTAAATGGGAAAATCGGAGGTCAGGAGCTTACTGTAGCTTCTTCTCCGGCGATAATGGGGCCGGTAATGGTAAAGGAATTTCCCGAAATAGAAGACTTTCTGAGAATGAATGGATCAGGACCAACAGTAATTGAATATGAAAATCAGACATTCACTGAGGAGCACCTTGTTGAGGCCGACTCCTCATTCTTTAATTTCTTTTCCATCCCAGTATTAAAAGGTGATCCAAAAAGCGTTTTAAATGCACCTCATAAAGTGATTCTGTCTGAATCAACTGCAAAAAAAATATTCGGGAATGCGAACCCCATTGACAGGCAAATCAAGATAGGATCAGACACTGTCAGATACATTGTAACGGGCGTTATGGGAGATGTTCCGCAAAATTCTCACTTTGAAGCAAATATGATAACCTCTTTTATAACAAATCCCAGGTCCAAAGAACCTCAATGGATGAATAATAGCTTTAGCACCTATTTTTTACTGAAGCCAAACTCATCCTACAAAACGGTTGATGCCAAATATCACGATCTGATATTGAAATATGTTGGTCCTGAAATCCAGAAATTTGCCGGCATTTCGCTTGACGATTTTATTGCTAAAGGCAACAAATACAGGTTTTTTCTTCAGAGTCTTAATGATATTCATCTTGATACCTCTGTCCAGCAACAGGATTTCAAGGCTCCTGCTGATTCGAAGTATCTGATAATATTCGGAAGCATAGCAATCCTCATTGTAATAATTGCTGCTATAAACTTTATGAATCTTTCAACTGCACAGGCTTCAAGAAGGGCCAAGGAGGTAGGGATAAAAAAAGTTGCCGGTTCAACCAGAGGATCACTTGTTGCTCAATTTCTTTTTGAATCTTTCATACTCTCCTTCGCGGCTCTTATATTGTCTATACTTTTTATTAAAGTAACACTGCCTTATTTTAATAATCTGCTGGGAGCCAGGCTTGTTCTTAATCTTTTTCAACCCTGGTTTACAATTCCTGTTTTAATTGTATTTTCACTTTTTGTGGGCATCCTTTCGGGTAGTTATCCTGCATTTTTCCTCTCTTCCTTCAACCCTTATGAGGTATTAAAGGGAAGTGTAAAAAACAGTATGAAAAATGGCAGACTGAGAAGGGTGCTGGTAGTCTTTCAATTTGCAGTATCGATTCTGCTGATTGTTGGTACAATGATTATGTACAGGCAGATTAGCTACATGCTTAACAAGGATGTAGGATTTAATAAAGAACAACTGATTGTAATAAACCGTGCCGAAGCACTTGGTGGAAAAATGAAGGCTTTCAAGGAGACAGTGAAAAATATTCCGGGTGTTGTAAATGTCTCCAGTTCAACAGCAATTCCCGGCCGTACGAACAATAATAACGGATACATGATGGAAGGAAGAAAAGATGAGACCTTTCTTATGACAACAAGTTGGGTGGATTATAATTTCCTGGAGACCTATGGTATGACACTGGCTTCAGGAAGAACTTTTAATGAATCTTTTTCCTCTGATAAAGATGCGTGCATCGTAAACGAAAGTGCAGTTAAAAATTTCAAAATGAATGATATTGAGAAGACAAGATTCGTAGAGCCTCGTGATTCAGGAAAATTCCACTATTTGCCGGTTATTGGCGTAGTGAAAAACTTTAATTACGAATCATTACGAAATCCAATTGGTCCCTATATTCTTAAATTTCAGAATGATGGCATGTTGTGGGGATATATTACAATAAGGTTATCAGCTCAGAATCATTCCAAAACCATAAAAGAAATAGAAGGTAAATGGAAAGAATTCGTATCAAATAGTCCCCTGCAATATTATTTTCTGGATGCTGATTTCGAGCAGATGTATAAGCAGGAAAAACAAAATGCCCAGATGGCAGTTATTTTCTCCATTCTGGCTGTATTCATTGCTTCGCTCGGTTTGTTCGGGCTCACCTCGTTCACGGTTGAGCAGAAAACTAAAGAAATCGGGGTTCGGAAGGCAATGGGCTCATCAATCCGAGGGATCTATATTGTTATTTCAAGGGAGATAATAATACTCGTTTCGGTCTCTGCCCTTATAGCCTGGCCGATAGTTTATTATTGGGCGGGGAAATGGCTTGAAAACTTTTACTACAAAATAAGTCTTGGTATTGTCACATTTGTCATGGGATTAGCAATAGCCCTTAGCATTGCGGTTCTTACTATAAGTTACAGGATACTCAGGGCTGCCAGCGTCAATCCGGCTCAATCATTAAAACATGAGTAAAGTTATCTAAGTATATGATACGTAACTATTTGCTTATTATTTTCAGAAATTTATTGAAGAACAGAGTATTTACCGCGATAAACATACTCGGGTTGGGTATAGCACTCTCTGTTTGTATTGTTGCATTTTTCAACCATATGTTCAATTATGAATTTGACAGGAATAATGTCAATTTCAATAAGATTTACAGGATCAACAGCTTCAGAGATATGGAAGGAAGGGAACAGGAATATGGAATTGTCCCGGCTTCTCTTGGACTTTCAATAAAAAAGGATATACCCGGGATAGAGAAATCTGCAAGGCTGGCAAGAGCTGGTTTCCCGGTAAAAATAGGTCTAAATGTTTTTCCGGCCGAGATCTCATATGTGGATCCTGAATTTCTCGACATATTTACCTTCCCCTTGGTTTACGGAGAAAAGAAAACCATTGAGAACCATGGAAATGTACTTCTAAGCAGGAAAATGGCTAATACCCTTTTCGGCAATGAATATCCAATCGGGAAGTCACTATCCCTATTTAATGACAAGAACAAAGAATTCACTTATACGGTCGGCGCCGTTTTTGAAGACCTCCCGGAAAATTGCAGTTTCAGGATTGACATTCTTACTCATTTCGACAATTTTCTTTTAGAGCAGGAGGTAAATGACGCTGACTGGAAATTCCTGACAGCTGCATTTTTTATTCAGGTTCCTGATAAATCACTTCTTTCCTCAATAACCAGTTCTTTGAAAAACTATATTCCGGTACAGAACAGGGCCAGGGAAGATTTTAAAATTAACAGATTTACCCTGATTCCTTTAAAAGAAGTAGGGTCAAATTCCAGGACAACATGGAGTTCTTCACTGTTTCCATCATTACATCCGGCTGCTGTTATTTCTCCTCCTATAATGGCGATTTTCATTCTCCTGATTGCCTGCTTTAATTTTGCAAATACCTCAATAGCTACTTTCAGCAAAAGATTAAAGGAGATTGGTCTGAGAAAGACATTTGGCGGACAGCGAAGCCAGCTCGTAACCCAGTTTATGCTTGAAACAGTTATCATATGTATGCTGGCATTATTTGTTGCTCTTATCCTTGCGGAATTTCTTGTCCCTGCTTACAGCAGTCTTTGGGACTATATGAAAATTGAACTGACGTTTACAAAATATTTCTTCTTCTGGATATTTCTCGTCCTGCTTTTATTTTTTACCGGATTTATTTCAGGAGTTTATCCTGCCTTATACGTAAGTTCTTTCAATCCGGCTAATGTGCTTAAAGGCGCATCCCCATTCCGGGCTGCTGGAAAACTTTCATCAATTCTGCTTGCTCTTCAGTTTTCAATCTCTGTTATGGCACTTGTGCTTGGAATTGTTTTTTCAAAGAACGCGGTTTATCAACGCACGCTTGATATGGGATATGACAAGGATAAACTAATTGTAATGCCTGTTTCTCCGGAGCTTAGTACATCTTTCCGCAATGAAGTTCTTACAAATCCAAAGATCCTTGCTGTTGAGGGAACCCAGAATCACATAGGATTCGGGGCATACCACAGGCCTGTAAAAGATTCAGTAAAACAGATAGAAGTTGAAGTTATGGATGTCGGGCCCGATTATCTGACTGTAATGGGCGTACGACTATTAGATGGTCGCTTATTTGATAAGTCAAGGGCAGAAGCAGACGTTTCCAATAAATCAATAATTATTAATCAAAAAATGGTTAATGATTTTGGATGGAGGAATCCGATCGGTATGACTATTACAGTATATGATACAACCCGATTGACTGTAATAGGTGTGGTAAAAGATTTTTATGTTAATGGATTTTGGGCAAAGATTAATCCTGTTATGCTGAGATTATCTGCGTCTGACAAATATAATATTCTGGTAGTAAAGGCTGAGCCGGAGGATTTACCAGGAGTGCTTGATTATCTGAGCTTAAAATGGAAAAGCCAGAATACAAACTTCATTTTCGGAGCAATGCTGCAGGATGATACTCTGAAAGAAGGGAAAGCCATAAATGACAGTATCCTTAAAGTAAATGTGTTTCTGGCAATTGTGGCAACATTGCTATCGCTCATAGGCATGTACAATCTTGTTTCACTTGATATTATCAGGCGAACAAAAGAGATGGGCATCAGGAAGATACAGGGTGCCTCGGTTCCATTAATCATGTATCTTGTGAGCAGAAAGTTCCTTGTTGTACTTCTGATAGCATCTGTTTTAGGGTGTACTGGTGGTTATTTTATGTCAAATATGCTCATGGGAAGTATCTGGAAGTATTTTGTTCAGATAAAACCAGGAGTATTGATTCTGTCTGCCTCAATAATGTTCATTGCAACGGTACTGACCATCATATTTAAAATCGGAAAAGCAGCGCTCAGGAATCCGGTCGATTCACTCAGATACGAGTAAATTTACCCCTGAATACCCAAAAAAAATCCCGCACTTCGCGGGATTTTTTTATAATGAATGGGATAATATATAGTGATTGAAAGTGCTTTAGTACATTTTATTTATTAGCTGTCCGATCTCATCGTGTTTTTTTAATGGAAAGGAGTGGCAGCTGCCATCTCTGGTAATGATGTTCAATCCCTTAACTGAGAAGAATCCTTTGTTGAAAAAGATCACCTCACGGATATTGTCAAAGAGAATCTCCAGATTAAATTTGTTGCATTCATCGTTAATAGTATTAAAATACAATCGCTGGTTGGTTACTATCAGTTTTCCTTCTATGGTATTGTTGTTTATTACCTGGTTTGTATCCCCGGCTTTCAGAACAACCTCGTTTGCTTTTAATTTTACTGTCATGGCTCTCTTTTTTTGTGCTTCCTCAGCAATTAATATTCTGTCTTACTTTCTCTCTTTTGTTATAAAGACGAACCTGGTTCTTGAATGTTGCATCTGAATACGAGATAAATGGAATATTTAAAAAATATTAAAGATAAATAAGCAAAAAAATTTATCACCTAAGTCTACAAATGGTGGCTATGAACTGATTAGAATTTTTTTAAGTCCTACATGCGGGTGATTTAGGGGGTGGTTGACACTAAGGGAAAAAAATACCGGATATCTGTCTAATTATTTGACACAATTTTATTTCACATCATTAAATTTCAGTATTTTGGCATAAAATGCATAAATGATAAAAGGAACCCTTCTTATTGTTGATGACAACAAAAGTGTAATAAGCGCACTTGAGATGATGCTGCAGTATGAGGTCGAAAAACTTATCGCTATAAGCACCCCAAAGAGAATTCATGAGGTACTTGAGCAAAATGATATCGATATTGTTCTGCTCGACATGAACTTTCAGGCAGGGGTAAATACCGGTAACGAAGGACTCTTCTGGATGAAGGAGATATTGAAGCATGACAATAATATAAGCGTTGTTATGATTACAGCCTATGGAGATGTGGAACTTGCAGTCAGGGCTCTCCGTGAAGGAGCTATTGACTTCATCCTTAAACCATGGGATAATAAAAAGCTTCTTGCAACTATTAGTGCTGCCTGGAGGCTCAGAACCTCAAGAAAGGAAGCTCTTCTGCTCAAAAACGACAATCAGTTCCTGAAAAAAGAGATTAAGCGAAGTGAGGAGAAAATCGTTCTTGGAGCTTCACCTACGATGATCAATGTGATGAACATTGTGAGAAAGGTCGCTGCTACTGATGCCAATGTGTTGATAACCGGAGAGAACGGCACAGGTAAAGAACTTGTAGCCAGGGAGATCCACAATCTTTCAAAACGGAGTAACGAGCTCATGGTGGGTGTTGATATGGGTTCAATAACCGAGACTTTATTTGAGAGTGAGATGTTCGGCCATGTAAAAGGTGCATTTACCGATGCAAGGGAGGATCGTCCGGGCAAAATTGAAATAGCACATAAGGGAACGCTCTTCCTTGATGAGATCGGAAACCTGTCTTTACAATCTCAGGCTAAATTGCTCAGTGTTCTTCAGAACAGATATGTTGTAAGGATAGGATCAAACAGGCAGATTCCTGTTGACATACGATTAATTTGTGCCACTAATTCGGTTCTTCCTGAAAGGGTGAAGGAAGGATTGTTCAGGGAAGATCTTCTCTACAGGATAAATACGATTCAGATAGAGGTTCCGCCATTACGTGACAGGGTAGATGATATTCCTGTTCTGGCATTTCACTTTCTCAGATTGTACGGCGAAAAATATGATAAACCGGGAAAGAAAATAAATACACAGGCACTTGAAAAACTTTCAAATTATCAATGGCCGGGAAATATTCGTGAGCTTCAGCATTCTATAGAAAAAGGTGTTATATTATCTGATTCCCCGGTACTGGGTCCGTCAGATTTTTCTTTTAACAGCCCCTCAAAAGGATCTATAGATAATGAGAATATCACTCTCGAGGAGATGGAAAAAAAGCTGATAGCTGAATCAATTAAAAAGCACGATAATAATTTAAGCATTGTAGCCTCCAAACTGGGGATTACCAGGCAGACTCTCTATAACAAGTTGAAAAAATATGATCTATAAAAGATTCTATCTGGTTATAATAGTATACCTGACGGCTATCCTTATATGTGCCCTGGCTTTTGCCTTCAGTTTTGGGAATGATCTTACATATTCATTGCTGTCTTTTTTCTGCCTTGTTGTAGCCACTATTACGTTTGGCATCTGGCTTAACAGGACCAATAAGAAGCTCTCATTCTTCTTCAGTGCTGTAAGAAATGAAGACACCTCATTATATTTCCCTGAAGGTGTCGGTTTTGCAAATGAAAAACTACTTAACCGGAGTCTGAATGAATTAAATACAAAACTCAAGGAAGCTAAATTAAGCATCGATCTGCAGGAAAAGTTTTATAAAAGCATCATGGACAGGATCCGCACCGGGATTATTTCATTCTATGAAAATGGAGTGGTGGAATTCACGAATCCTGAGATTAGCAAGATGTTTGGAATCGACCACATATCACACATTAACAAGTTACACAGTATTGATCCAAAACTGGTGGAAATGCTTGAAAAGATAGAGTCGGGTGAGCAAAAACGTATTAATATCAAGGTTAACCATAACCTCCTCAGTCTTGCCGTCCATTCTCAAACCATTATTATTCAGACCAGGGAAATCAAAATAGTTACCCTGCAGGACATCAGAAGTGAGCTCGAGATCCATGAGATGGATTCCTGGCAAAGGCTTATAAGAATATTAAATCATGAGATCATGAATTCGGTTGCCCCGATAACTTCCTTAAGTTCAACACTTTCTGGTTTTTATAAGTCTGGTGATGATCAGATAAACCCTGAGCTCATAACTCCAAAGATAATTTCTGATACCATAAGGGGACTGAATATAATTGAGGATCATGGCAAAGGCCTAATTCACTTCGTGGAATCTTACCGCAGTCTTACTCAATTACCAAAGCCTGAATTTACCCGGGTTAATATCCGGGAATTCTTCGAACGGATCACAATTCTGGTAAACAGCCAATTTGATTCGGGAGGGGATGTAAATGAAAAAAAACCATCAATAATTGCAGAGGTAATCCCTGAAGATCTGACACTCATGGCTGATGACAAGCTTCTGGCACAGGTATTTCTTAACGTAATCAAGAATTCAATAGAAGCCTTTGGGAATGATAAAAAGAGAATTGAGATAGTACTAACAGCAGGTAAAAATCCGGATGGGAGAATTGTCCTTATTATACAGGACAATGGACCCGGAATGGATGCCGACACACTTGAAAAAATATTTGTTCCGTTTTTTACAACCAAAACAACCGGTTCAGGGATAGGATTGAGCCTTTCGCGCCAGATTATCCGCCTTCACAACGGGAATATAACATGCGATTCCACACCTGGAACCGGCACTACTATAGTGATGCTCTTCTGAAATCTGATATTTGTTTTTTTCAGTGAGGTAGTCTATTCTTTTCGCAAGGTCTCAGTCGGGTTATTCCTTGCAGCTTTATTGGCAGCCCAGCTGACAGTCAGAAACCCTATGGCAAGAGTCAGAAGCAGCGAGGAAATTACTATTCCGCCACTGATTGTAGTTTTATATGCAAAGTTATTAAGCCACCGGTTCATAAAATAAATAGCTACAGGAGCAGCAATAAAAAATGATAGAAATATCCATTGCAATAATTCGTAATTAAATTTCCGGAAGACATCAGATATACTCGCTCCATTTATTTTTCTTATACTGATCTCTTTAGTCCTGCTCTGTGTTGAGAAGGTTGCCAGACCGAATAATCCAAGACTGGATATGAATATTGCTATTGCAGACAATACAAGGAATAGCAGGTTCATTTTTTGATCCTTCGCGTAAGATGCAGCCATTGAATCTTCCAGAAACTCATATTCAAACGGAACATCAGGATTGATATCTTTTAATGTTGATTCACAAGTTTTTAGTATATCTTTCAGGTTCGAGGGCTGATATTTCAGGATGACTTTTTCGAAGTCGCCAGCTTCGTTCACGGTGGATATAAATATTGGCTCGGTTTTTTTGTAGAGTGAAGAAGTATTAAAATCTTTTACCATCCCTATAACTTCATATTTTCTGCCATTTCTTGAAATAGTCTTCCCATCTGGCTGATCCCAACCAAGAAGGTTGGCAAAAGCCTTGTTGACTATTACCTTATTGCTGTCTGATCTGATATTTCTGAAATCGCGCCCATCAATAAGTTTTATGCCGAGAGTTTTAAAGTAATTTTCATCTACATATACAGCCCGAGCCAGTATTGGCTTCTCAACTCCTTCAGGCATATATCCATTCATGAAAAATCCCACTCCGGGCTCACCTCCGGTTGAAACTGATACGGATATAACACCTGGTATTGAGGAGAATTTGTTTAGGATCAATTCATACTTTCCGGATGTTTTCGGATTCAGGTTCACCAGCAGTATATTTTTTTCATTGAACCCTTTATCACTCCTCCTGACAAATTGCATCTGCGAATATATAACCAGACAGGATATAATGAGGGCAATTGAAATGGCATACTGAAAAGTCACCAGCAAATTACGTGTATATTGCTTTCTTCTTCCATGGTTTACATTCGATAAAAGAGCAAGAGGGTTAATTGAAGACAGATAGATTGAACTGTAGAAGCTGGCAAAGAGCGTACAAAAAGTGAAAATCAACAGGCATATAATTGACCATACAAGAGGATTAATAGCAGAAATAGATAGGCCAGCTCCAATTAATCCGGAAGTAAAGGGTAGTAATATTTTTACAAGGAGAAACCCCAGCAGTAATGAAATAAGTATTGCTATTGCTGATTCGAATATGAAAAACAGCACAATACTCTTTCTGTCAGAACCGAATATTTTTTTTACCGACACTTCTTTTGCCCTTTTGAAGGCGAGAGCAGTACTGATATTTACAAAATTGAAACAAGCTATTAATAAGATTAGTAGGCCGATTCCTGTAAATATCAGGATCTGTTTAATACTTCCTGCTTCACCCAGCTCATAATCACATTCTGAATGAAGGTGAATATCACCTATTCTCTGAAGGTAAGGATTTAAGGCGTACCCGACTGGCTTGTAATATTTATTATTAATAACTTCATCAGTATACTCCATAATCTGTTTTTCCAGAACAACCGGATCGGCGCCTTTTATGAGCTTCAGAAATGTATAACAAGATAGTCCGCCATCCCAGCCTACATGTTCTCTCGTCGTACGAACCGAAAGTGGAGCCAGACAATCAAATTGCATGTT
>Ga0302164_10000247_pt1 | contig 19777 bp, 20 predicted proteins | sample I_Fen_E3_1_FD_193500 | JGI IMG/M metagenome (GOLD analysis project Ga0302164, IMG submission 193500) | Peat permafrost microbial communities from Stordalen Mire near Abisko, Sweden - I_Fen_E3_1 | ecosystem: Environmental > Terrestrial > Soil > Wetlands > Permafrost | place: Sweden: Abisko...
CGCAATTATTAAAAGTATGAATCGCTTTATTTTTTACTAAACAAATTACTACCTGTTAAGTTTCTGCTCAAATAAAGCACAGGTATCTGAAATGGTATCTTCTATTTTCCTATACGTAAAACCTGGCAAATACTTTTTGAGTTTACTATTATCAAAATTTGCTTTTGCCATTCCTGTTTTTGCAGTTTCCTTTGTAAGCAACGGATCTTTTTTTGTGAACCTGCTTTTTATTGCTTCTAAGCGCCATACCATTGCAGCAATGAGTGGTGTTACTTTTTTATGCGGCGGCCTTTTTCCAAATCCTTTTGCTATTAACGTAAATATATCCCTGAAACTTCTGTTTTCTGCACTTAAAATAAAACGTTGTGCAGTAATGTCACTTTCCATTAATTGCAACATGGAGCTTACCACATCTCTTACATCCACAAAACCTCTTATACCATCAGTGTACCAGGGAAATTCGTTATACACGTTTTTAAAAATATGCGAACTACCGCTATTCCAGTCCCCTGCGCCAAGAATAATGGTTGGGTTTACCATTACTGCATTCAATCCTTCTCCAATACCGCGCCAAACTTCCAGTTCGGCCAAATATTTGCTTTGTCCATAAGCACTGTTGCTGGTTTCTTCCGTCCAGTTCATGGTTTCATTGATAACCTCATGCTCTCTTATTGCACCTAATGCCGCCACGCTGCTTACATGCAGCATTTTTTTTACACCGGCTTCCAGTGCTGCATTTACAACGTTGGCCGTTCCTTCGATGTTTATTTTAAACATCTCTATTTTTCGCCTGGGGTTGAAAGTAACAATAGCTGCACAGTGATATACCTGTTCAATATCCTGCATCGCTTCTTCCAAACCCACCACATCTAGAATATTACATAGCATTTGTTCAACACGGCCTGATTGAAATTCGGGCAACGGAGTTTTATTATAAATTGCCCTTACCTGTTTACCCTGTGCAAGCAATTGTGTAATCAGTTCTTTACCTAATAAGCCAGCACCGCCTGTAACCAATACCATAAAATTATTTTTACAAAGATATTAAATGAACAAGCCACTTATTGCTTTTATGCCCATATAAGTCATGGCCAGTACAACTAGCCATCCTGCAATAGCCAACCAGTAAGGATGCTTGTAAGTACCTGTGATTGATTTGCGGTAAGCGGCCAGCAAAATAATACTTAATGCAAAAGGTAATATCAAACCATTAACCGCACCAGCCATTACCAGCACTTTTACCGGTTGGCCTACAATCAAAAATATAATGGTTGAAAATACAATGAAGGCGATGATGATGGTTCTGAATTTTTTTGTAACAATGGGATGCAACAATTTTGCAAATGTTACCGAAGTAAATGCAGAACCTACTACAGAAGTAATGGCAGCACTCCATAACACCAATCCAAAAATTTTATAACCCACCTGCCCCGCTGCACTTTGAAAAACGGTAGCTGCAGGATTATCTGCACTTAAAATTATTCCCTGCCACACGATACCCAAGGCAGCTATAAATAACAATATCCGCATTAGTGATGCTATAAGTATTGCCGATACAGCGCTTTTGGAAACCGGCCGGGTATTTTCCGGCCCGCTTATTCCTGCTTCCAGCAAACGATGTGCACCTGCAAAACTGATGTACCCACCTACAGTACCTCCAACTATGGTAAGAATAATTGTTTCATTTATTTTATCAGGTATAAAAGTTTTCATCAATGCTTCTGCCATGGGCGGGTGCGATTGAAATGCCACATACAAGGTTAAACCTATCATGATAAAGCCCAGCAGCTTTGCAAAAATATCAATGGCTTTTCCGGCTTCTTTAAAAATAAAAACGATAACTGCAATTATACAACTGATAACTGCACCGGTTTGCACACTGCAACCGGTAAGCACTTGCAAACCAAGTCCTGCACCTGCAATATTGCCAATATTAAAAGCAATGCCACCTAAAATAATAAGTACCGATAAAGCATAACCGGTACCAGGTAATACTTTATTGGCAATATCCTGTGCATACAATTTACTGATGCTTACAATGCGCCAGATATTTAATTGCGCCCCAATATCCATCAATACAGAAATAAGAATTACAAAACCAAAACTTGCTTTTAACTCGGCTGTAAATTTTGTGGTTTGTGTAATAAACCCCGGGCCAATAGCAGAAGTCGCCATAAGAAAAGCTGCTCCCATCAAGGGCCCCGAAAGAAAAGATTTATTTTTCATACAAAGTTTGATGAATAGCTTTTGCAAATTCTACTGCATGTTCCCCATCTCCATGAATGCAAATGGTGCCCGCTTTAATAAAAATTTCTTCACCTGTTATTGTGGTTATTTTATTTTGATGTACAAATCTTAAAACCTGCCTGATCACCTCTTCTTTATCATGCAATAATGCACTGGGTTGCGTACGTGGTGTTAGCGAGCCATCATTTTGATAGGTTCTGTCTGCAAAAACTTCATCTGCAGTTTGTAAACCAAGTTTGTTTGCTACTTCTATCATTACTGACCCTGATAAACCATAGTACACCAATGAAGCATCAAAATCTTTTACGGCCTGGGCAATGGCTTTGGCAAGTGTTGCATCTTTTGCAGCCATATTGTATAATGCCCCGTGGGGTTTTACATGATGCAGTTTTGTGCCACATACTTTTGCTTCTTTACTGATTGCAGTTAATTGTGCTGTAACTAGTGCATAAATTTCTTCGGCTGATAATTGCATTGGCATTCTGCCAAAATTTTCTCTGTCGGGGAAAGAGGGATGAGCCCCAATATTTACTTTGTATTGCAAACATAGATCAATCACCCGCCGCATGGTTTCAGCATCGCCGGCGTGATAGCCGCAGGCAATATTGGCGGAGTTGATATACGGCATTAATTGGGTATCGTTGCCAATACCTTCGCCTATATCGCAATTAATATCTATCAATGCCGTAAATATTTATTAAGGTTATGATCGCAGGCGTTTTTTATTTCGTTCAATGTTTGCAGCATTGACATTAAAGCATCTTCTGCTTCTTTTATGGTGATGATTTTAAACCTGAATACCTTACCGGGATTTAACTGAGACAGCCTGGGCAAATCTGCCTTTATAACCGATACAATTCGTGGATAACCGCCGGTGGTTTGATGATCTGCCATCAGAACGATACAATTTCCTTCTGGTAATAATTGCACAACACCTGCGTCAACTACAGATGAAATCAGTTCTGTTGATTGCTTTAATGAAAGCGAATTGCCGGTTAAGCGAATACCCATACGGTCGCTTTGATTATTGATGATAAAATTATTTTGTTTCAGTTTTTGTTTAGACCAAACATTCAGCAAATTATATTCTGCGCCTTTAATACAGCGAATGATATTTTGAGGCTGGTATATTCTGCCTAATTCGTGCAATGAAATTTGCCAGGGCAATATTTTATTTTCTTCAAACAGAAATTTATTGCTGCCGCAATGGATAATATCATCTTTTTGTAATGCCCTGCCAAAGTAGCCACCAGCACCCAGTTTTAAATGTGTACTGCCACTGTTCAGCCATTGTTGTTCCTGCCAGCCACCGTGCACTGCCAGGTAAAGTTTTGCACCTGATAAAGGTTGTTTGAATTTTAAAACGGCATCTTTTTTCACCAGCAATGTGCGCCAAACCGGCACATTGTTGTCGTTTATTGTTGCATCAAAATCGGCGCCTGCTAAACTAATCACCGCATCCTCTTCAAATAAGATTTGCGGAGCAGGAAAATTAATTTCTATTACCGGTTGCTGCCCGCCGTTGCCGCACAGATAATTCGCCACTGTCATTGCAAAAACGTCCATTGCTCCGCCACTGCCAACACCAATATTGCGATGGCCGAATCTTCCTGCATCCTGCAATGTGCTTATTGCACCTGCTTTTATAATTTTAATACTCATTGAGCTTTTCAAAATCTTTTTTACCGATGGCAACAAATTGTACATTATCTCCTGCCTTTAATAAACAGGGATCTTTTTTTTGCAGGTCAAAAATTTTGATAGGCGTTTGCCCTATCAACTGCCAGCCTCCCGGCGATTGCAATGGATAAATACCTGTTTGCAAACCAGCGATACCCACGCTGCCGGCCTTAACATTGGCACGTGGTGCTGCATGCCTGGGCGTGGCGATGCGTTCATCTACCTTACCCATGTAAGCAAAGCCCGGCAAAAAACCGATCATAAAAACACGGTATGGTTTTGCGGTGTGAATAGCCACAACTTCTGCTGTGGAAAGCTGGTGTTGTTGCGCCACGCTTTCAAGATCTTCTCCATTGTAGTACACCGGAATTATAATTGCTTCAGGCTTAATTACAATGCCAGTATTAAGTTCCGCTAACAAATCTTCCGTAAATGATTTTACAAAATTAAAAGCCGATATTTCAATTTGATAGCGATGTTTTATAATTGCCACATCATAAAAAACAGCCAGTGCATTATATGCCGGTACTGTTTCTATGAACCCCTCAAAATGTTGCCTTTCAAATATCCGTTGCAATGCAATTACCTTTTCATTGATGGCTTCGTCAATGATATCTTCAAATGAAACCAGTAATGCTGTTTCATTTAATGGCGATATAGCATACTGTGATGAAATAATAAGTGTTATTTTTAATAACCAAAAATAGATACAATGGCTGGTAAAAATATATTCTTTCTCATTTTTTGTTGCAGTATTGTTTGCTTTAGTAAAGCACAGGATAAACATTATGAAAAAATAAACGGGCAACTGGTACTTACAGCAACCGGCGCTTCGCATTTTGCCACACTGCCGCTGCGCTGTGCCGAAAAAGAATTTCCCTATAAAACCGGTATTACCTTTAGCGATTCGTCGCTTACAGGTTCGCCCAAAAACTATCATCCTGCATTCTTTGGCTGTTTCGACTGGCATAGTAGTGTGCATGGCCACTGGATGCTGGTGCGATTGCTGAGGCTGTACCCCAACCTTGCGGGAGCCGCACAAATACGCCAGCTGTTCAACACACATTTTACTGTTGCTAACATACTACAGGAATTACAGATTTTTAAAAATAAGGACAATAAAAGTTTTGAACGTACTTATGGCTGGGCATGGTTGCTGCAATTACAGGACGAGCTGCTGCAATGGAATGATGCTGATGCTAAAAAATGGGCTGCAGCTTTGCAACCTTTAGCAACTGAATTGTCGAAATTAACCAGCAGTTACTTAGAGAAATTGATTTACCCTATACGAGTGGGTGAACACAGCAACCTTGCTTTTGGGTTAAGCATGATGTATGATTATGCCATACATCAAAGCGATACTGCTTTATTACATGCTATTAAAAAAACATCGCTGCGTTTTTATTTAGCAGATAAAAATTGCCCGTTTAACTGGGAACCTAACGGCAATGATTTTTTAAGCCCCTGCCTGGAAGAAGCAGACCTGATGCGAAAAGTTTTACCCCGGCAACAATTTACTGTATGGCTTAAAAAATTTATGCCGCAATTATTTGACAACAATTTTAAAATAACACCAGGAAAAGTAAATGACAGATCTGATGGTAAACTGGTGCACTTAGATGGATTGAATTTAAGCCGTGCCTGGTGCTTAAAAGGTATTGCAGCAACTACAGGTAATAAACATTTGCTCGATCTTGCCAATGAACATTTAGAAGCTGCTTTGCCGCAGGTTGCCAGTGGCAATTATGAGGGAGAGCATTGGCTGGCATCATTTGCGGTGTATGCATTAACGAAGTAGGAGCAAGCCTGTGCCGTGTTCTTACAAATACGGATAAAAACCTTTACCCGTTTTTTTTCCCAACTCACCCTTTGCCACTTTATCTATCTGAAAAGGTGATGGCGCAAATCGTTCTGTTTTATCAAATGCTTCGTAAATACTTTGGGATACAGCAAGGTTTACATCCATGCCTATCAGGTCCATTAATTTAAAAGGCCCCATTTTAAAACCTGTTGCTTCCATGATCTCATCTACATTCTCCAAAGATGCAACACCTGTTTCCACCAGCTTCATGGCTTCTAAATAATAATGCCTTGCCACACGGTTTACAATAAAACCCGGCGCATCTTTACATAGCACCGGTACTTTATTCATTTGCTTGCACAGATCATAAATTGTTTGTGCCGCATCATCGGCTGTTTGGTTGCCTTGTACCACTTCCACCAGTTTCATTATTGGTGCAGGGTTAAAAAAATGCATGCCCACCACTCTTTCGGGATGAATAACTTTTGCTTGTATATCGCTGACAGAAAGTGAAGAGGTATTGGTGGCAAAAATTACTTTGCTGTTATTGATAACTGCCAGCTGATTAAAGATGGCAACTTTGGCTGCTACTTTTTCTACTATGGCTTCTATCACCACATCCGCAAGGCAATCATTGGTATTGTTTACAAAACGAATGCGGCTGTAAATATTTTCCTTATCGGTGGCAGTAATTTTTTGTTTATCTACCAGGTATTGCAGATTTTTTTGGATGGCCGTTTTTGCTTTCTCTAATACATCGGTATTAATATCAAACAGCAATGTATTTAAACCATTTTGTGCAGACACCTGCGCAATACCACTACCCATAGTACCGGCACCAATAACGCAAATAGTATTTACAGTAACAGGCATTAATGTTAATTGATACTCAGTTTTGCAATTGCAATTTTTGTTTTACCCAGTATACGGTCTTCTTTACCGATCAGGTACAGGTCTTTACCTAAAACAGAGCCCAGGCGGGGCATTGCGGTAGGTACATCCTTATTATTAAACAAAGATGCTCTTGTATATTTACCAGTAAGGGGGTTTAAAGCAACTGCAAAACAATCTGATTTGCCGAAGTAACTTATTCTTTTTACTTTTTGCCCCAGCTGTAAAACATTATCATTTTTTTTGTGGTCGTTAAAAATAATATTGATCGCATTATTGGAGGGTAATACACCAAAGCCTGCATAAAACGGCCAGTTAAACCCACCCCTGAAATAATTAAAATTAAGGCTGATACCACTTGATGGACCGCTTCCCGATCCTGTTTGAATTACTTCACGCTGTTGTTTGGGTAATATGTTCAACCAACCAATATTTCCGGCAGCATCTATTTTGCTCATCATAATGTCTCCGCATTCATACACCTGGTAAGTGGTAGTGGTGGTTCTGCCCATCGACATGCCGGTACCGGTTGTGGAAGTGGAATAAGTGGTGGTGGTATAAGAATAACTATTGTATTTTTCTGCAAGAATAACCAGTCCGTTATCCGGTGTGTAAATAAAATTTCTGAAACGCATATATTTCGAAAACCCGTCTTCGTCATTCTGAATTTTTTCCAGCTTCTCCCTTTCTTTTCTTTCTTTACGGCTTTCATCATCGTTATCATCATCGCCATTATCGTCTTCTAAAGTAGTGATCATAGAAGTGTTAATGTCTTTACGGCTTGTAGATACAATATCTCCGGTTTGCGGATCAATTCTTTGCACCAGCATACCATTGATCTCTTTACCTCTTTTTTCATTGCTGTAAAATGCAGCCAGCACCAGTTCTTTTGCAGGCAACTGCATTACCTTGGTGCTTACCAGCCATTTGGCATCAATAGTGGTATTGATTTCTTTCAGCTGCTTACCCGTATGATCATATATCCTGATCACATAATTTTTAAAATCTAAAAATCTGGCTTTCTTCTTTTTCCCTTCCTGGTATTCGTATTCCCTGCCTACCATTACCACATTACCATTGGTGGCATACACCACATCTTCCAACACAAATGTTTTGGGATCAAATTCATTGCTGATGGCAATGGGTTTATCCACGCCTTTCATTTTATCATCAAACTGTCGCACTTCATAATTATTTTTTTCCCTGCCTTCAATAGTGCTTACCAAAACCATTTTGGTACTGTCTGCATTGTATGTTGCCTTAAAGCTGATGTCTTCGCTCTTTTCATCTTTTTGCCAGCTGGTTACTTCGGTAAATTCTCCGGCTAATTCACCAGAGGCTTTATCTATTTCTGCTGCAAAAAGCGTCAATGTTTTTTCTTTTCTGCTGTAATCGGTAGCCAGTAAAAACAATTTGTTTTTCAAAAAGAAAAAACTTTCATATTCTTTACCTTTCAATTCTTTGTTGAAATTATTGGTGTATATTTCTTTGAGGTCTTTATCCAGCTTGGTTAATGTTGCCGACTCTCTCAGCGTGGCACCAATAACAAAATAACTCTTCATGGCAAAGTGCGATTCTTTTACATACACCCCGGTATTATCGGTATGCATCACGTCAAGGTCGGTACTGCCTTTTTTGAGTTTGAACTCATCGCCCCATGTAACATTGGCCTTTTGGGCAAAGCTTACCGAACAAAGCATGATCAATGCTAAGGCAAGAAAAGAAGTTTTCATTGTTTTGATTTTGATTTGGATAAATTTTTTATAGCGTTTTATACCGCACTCGTAAATTGTTTCAGAAAGCGAACATCATTTTCGCTGAATAAACGCAAATCTTTTATTTGATATTTCAACATCGTTATTCTTTCGATACCCATGCCAAAAGCAAAGCCGGTATATTTGTTACTGTCAATGCCACAGTTGTCTAACACGTTGGGATGTACCATACCGCAACCTAAAATTTCCACCCACCCGGTGTGCTTACAAACATTACATCCTGTGCCACCACAGATCAGGCAGCTGATGTCCATTTCTGCACTGGGTTCGGTAAAGGGAAAATAACTGGGACGAAAACGCACTTTCACCGTTGCACCAAACATTTCCTGCACAAAAAAGTACAGCGTTTGTTTAAGGTCGGCAAACGAAACATTTTCTGCAATGTATAACCCTTCCACCTGGTGAAAAAAACAGTGTGCCCTTGCACTGATGGTTTCATTACGGTATACCCTTCCCGGGCAAATGATCCTGATAGGCAATTTGCCTTTTTCCATCTCACGTACCTGCACACTCGAAGTGTGAGTACGTAACAACCAGTCGGGATTTTGAGCAATGTAAAACGTATCCTGCATATCACGTGCCGGGTGATTTTCGGGCAAATTCAAGGCAGAGAAATTATGAAAATCATCTTCAATTTCCGGTCCTTCGGCCACTGCAAAGCCAAGGCGTTGAAAGATGGCAATGATCCTGTTCTTTACTATACTGATGGGGTGACGGCTGCCGAGCGGAAGTGCATCTCCGGGAAGTGTAAGGTCGATTTCGGATTTCGGATTTCCGATTTCAGATTTAACGGTTACCTCATTCAGCTCATTAAATTTTGCTTCGGTAAAAACTTTGAATTCATTGAGCAATTGCCCGGCTTCTTTTTTATTTTCGGGAGCCACGTTTTTCATCTCGCCCATTATTGTTTTTACCAATCCCTTTGTGCCAAGGTATTTGATACGAAAGGTTTCTGCATCGCCGCCGTTCCAGGCTGCAATTTCCTGCTTTAGTGCTGTTATCTGGTTTACCAACTGTTCCATGGTGCAAATATACAAAGTTGAAGGGAATGGTTCTGAGGTTTAGGGCTTACCGTTCTGAGATTGAGGATTATATCATATTTAACAAATGCAATTTGGAAACAGCCCTGCCGCATTGATAACTTCACTTGTTAAGTTAAATTTATCAGCTCGGACTGCATAAACCGGAAGTGTTTTTATTGCAGTTGTAGTAACTGCATTTTTTAATTGGTTCCCGCTGTGCGTGAGCGACAATCTTCTACTACAGGCATAGCTTCTATATGGCGTAAGCACGGCTTGTGAGCGAAGGATGATCGGCTTTACCACGGCGTAACTACGGCTTGTGAGCGAAGGATGACCGTCTTTACCACGGCTTAACCCCGGGTTTAACTGGAGTTTAAAGGGAGAGCTAAAGGGATGAGTGTGACGTGAGTCAGGAACTTTAATTTACTTAATCTACTCAGGATTGACGTCTTACCATTCACTATTGACAATTGACAATAATTGTTTACTTTTAATGTCTAAATTTTTATAATTATGGCTTTATTTAAATCTGGCAACCCTGCCTTATCTGAAAAAAGATTCAGAGATACCATACTTGACGATGTGGTAACTCACGAAAATGCAATGACCGTAAAAGGCACGTTGCAAAAATTTGGTTTTTTAATGATCATGGTTTTAGGCACTTCATTTTATTCGTGGAAAGAATTTTCCGATGGTGGAAATGTAATGCCATTGATTTTAACCGGTGCCATTGGCGGCCTGGTTGTTGCTTTAGTAATTACATTTAAAAAAGAGTGGAGTCAATACCTTGCCCCAGCGTATGCATTACTTGAAGGCTTATTTGTTGGTGCAATATCTGCTTATTACAATGCAGCTTTTGCGGCTAAAGCGCCAAACATTGTTATTAATGCGGTTGGCTTAACATTAGGTACTGCTGTTGCAATGTATTTATTGTACAGCTTTAAAGTAATTAAACCAACTGAAAAATTTAAATCAGTTATTATTACTGCCACTGCAGGTATTGCTATATTTTACCTGATTGTTTTTGTAATGAGAATGTTTGGTTTTGATAACATGGCATTTTTACATGAAGGAAGTCTTTTAGGAATTGGCTTTTCATTATTTGTAGTAGGCATTGCTGCACTTAACCTGATTTTAGATTTTGACATGATTGAGACGGGTGCTCAACTGGGTGCCCCAAAATATATGGAATGGTATGGCGCTTTTGGTTTATTGGTGACTATTGTTTGGTTGTACTTAGAAATATTAAGATTACTAAGCAAATTAAATAGCAGAAATTAATTACTGCCGATAACTTATAAAAATCCCCCAACAAAATTGTTGGGGGATTTTTTCTATTGCAATTCTTTTATTAACGCTTTTACTTTCTCTCCAATAAAATCCCTTACTTCATTAAACTGCTGGGGCTCCATGTGTTTGGGGTCAGGTATTTGCCAGTCGATAAATTGTTGGGCGGGCATCCAGGGGCAGGCATCGCCACAGCCCATGGTTACCACCGCATCAAAAGGTGCATATGCCTTTACTTCATCTAAACTTTTGCTATCGTGTGTACTCAGATCGTAATCCAGTTCCTTCATAGCTGCAATAGCTTTTGGGTTTACAATGCCACTGGGCTTACTGCCGGCACTAAAGGCTTCTACATTTGCGCCGCCATAAATTTTTGCAAAGGCCTGGCTCATCTGAGAGCGGTTGCTGTTTTCGATGCAAACAAAAAGTAGTTTTAGCTTTTTCATGTTTTTTATTTAATTGCCCCTGAATGATTTCCCCCTGGTGAGCCTTCCTAAATTCCTGCAATCATACTTCTTCTTTCTAATAATAAAGTATCACGCCACACACCATTCATCTGGCCGATCTTTTCCCTTCGTCCAATAATTCTGAAACCACCGTCTTCATGAATTTTTATACTGTTTTCATTTTCGGGAAAGATACCTGCCTGCAAGGTCCAGAAATTATTTTTTTCGCTCTCTTCAATCAATGCCTGCAGTAATTTTTTGCCAATGCCTTTTCCTCTTGCATCTGCGGCCACATACACGCTCACTTCTGCCACACCTGCATATACGCAGCGGCCACTCACCGCTGTTAGTGCAGCCCATCCCAGGATATGATCGTCCTGTACAGCCACGATCCGGGAATTTTTTACATGCCCCGCATCCCACTCTTCCCATTCCGGCGCTGTTGTTTGAAAGGTTGCATTGCCTGTGGCTATACCTTCTTCATAAATTTTTTTTACTGATGGCCAGTGTGCTGGCAGCATTGGTATTATTTGCATAGCCATTAATTTAACAACATCCGCTACCAGGTTCGCAACAATTCCTGGCATCCTTTGCAGGTTTTTCTGCATATACGGTGATGCTGGTGATCTTTGTTTTACCGTTCTTATAGGTTTGAATTTCTTCTGCATTTAAATAATTGGCCAGGATATCATCGGGTATCACAATGGCTTTATCTTTTTGCAAAGTGATATTTTTAAATCCGGCCTGCTCAATAATTTCCAGGTACACCTGCTTTTGAATAGCTCCTGACACACAACCTGCATACAACTCTGCTACTTCTTTCCATTTAGCAGGCAATTCTCCTTCCAATACAATATCACTGATAGAAAAATGCCCTCCTGGTTTTAATACCCTGTAAATTTCACTGATCACTTTGTATTTGTTGGGTACTAAATTCAATACACAGTTACTTACAATTACATCGGCATAATTACTGGTTACAGGCATATCATCAATATCACCCAAACGAAATTCCACATTATTCAATCCCAGTTTTTCTGCATTGGCCCTTGCCTTATTGATCATTGCCGGAGTAAAATCAACACCCACTACTTTACCTTTTTCGCCTGTAAAACGGCGGGCAATAAATGCATCATTACCGGCACCACTGCCTAAATCGATAACGGTATCCCCGGTTTTAATTTTTGCAAATTCGGTGGGCAATCCGCAGCCCAATCCTAAATCTGCGTCGGGGTTGTAGCCTTCCAGTTTGGTGTAATCATCTGCCATAATGTTATACACTTCATCGCCGCAGCAGGATGAGGTGGCACCACAACATGAAGTGGCATTTTGTGATTGGCTTTGTTCCGCAATGGCGGCATACTTCTCTTTTACGAGTGCTTTCATTTCTAATTCATTATTCATGGCTATACTATTTATGCCCCATTGTATAAGTTGATGGGGTGGTTAACAATAATTTTAACAACAGGCTTTTTCGTTTTGCACTTTGAGTTTGTTAAATAAAAAACTAAACTCGCCCATAAATTTTTCAAAGGCCTTCCAGTTAATGCAATAACAACTGCGTGGCCCGTCCACAGTGCCGTTTATCAAACCGGCATTTTTTAATTCCTTTAAATGCTGACTTACGGTGCTTTGTGCCAAGGGCAATACTTCTACTATTTCCCCGCAAATACATTCATTGTGCTGCGCCAGGATTTTTAATATGGCAATACGTGCAGGATGCGCCAACGCTTTGGCAAATTCTGCCAGGTCCTGTTCCTTTTGTGTAAATTCCTCTTTTTTGTGAATAGCCATTATCGTGTTTTTACGATGAATAAGTGTAATAAAAAAGACGATTGGTTCGTCTGTTATAATTTTATATCGCAAATATACGATAAAAGAATTTTAATTTCCAAATTTATTTTATAAAAAAAGCCAGGATGAGGCCTGGCCGATTAACAAAGTAGTCAACTTTTAACAAGTTGACTTCTTTAAAACAGCTATACTTTACTCTCTTCCATCCAATAAATTACCTAAGCCGCCCAGTATGCTTCCTTCTTCTTTACGATGGTAAGTATATTGCTGTAACCTGCCTGCCAAACGGCTGATAGGTAAACTTTGTAACCAAACTGTACCCGGGCCAGTAAGCTTTGCAAAAAATAATCCTTCGCCACCAAACATCCAGTTTTTAATACCCCTTACCATTTCAATATCAAAATCCACACTGGGGGTATAAGCTACAATACAACCGGTATCCACTTTTAATATTTCGCCGGGCTGCAATTGCTTTTCAATAATGTAACCACCTGCGTGCGCAAAAGCCAATCCATCACCTTCTAATTTTTCCATAATAAAACCTTCGCCGCCAAAAATTCCGGTACCCAGTCTTCTTTGAAATTCAATACCAATACTTACACCTTTTGCGGCGCATAAAAAAGCATCTTTTTGTGCAATTACTTTGCCGCCTAGTTTTGCAAGGTCAAACACAATTATTTTTCCGGTGTAAGGTGCAGCAAAACTTACTCTCTTTTTTCCTTGCCCTGTATTGGTAAATGCCGTCATAAACAAACTTTCGCCTACCAGTAATCTTTTACCGGCGCTGAATAATTTTCCCAGCAGGCTGTTATCCTGTTGCTGGCTGCCATCGCCAAAAAGCGTTTGCATTTCAATGCCGTTATCCATCATCATAAAGGCACCGCTTTCTGCAATTGCGGTTTCGCTGGGATCTAATTCTATTTCTACAAACTGGAGTTCTTCTCCGTAAATTTTGTAATCAATTTCGTGTGCTGTTGCCATGGTTATTTTTTTGTAAATATAATTCTATTGCAAATTTAGCAGCCACTAATTACACAAATTTTCACGAATGGTTTTAAAGGTTTGCCAACCTTTCAATAACAGAAAGTAATTTCAGGCTATTACAAAGGTTGGCAAACCTAACCCCGTTAACGCTTGTTTTACCAAATAAATCAAACACCCTGTTGCATATTTGCCGAACTTCACTAAAAAAATTACAATGGGAAAGTTCTCAGGCAAAACAGTATTAATTACAGGTAGCGGCCGTGGTATTGGCCGTGCCATTGCAGTAAAATTTGGGCAGGAAGGTGCCAATGTTGTTGTAAACGACCTTCGTGATGATGACAATGCAAAAGAAAGCATTAACCAGGTGCAGGCTACCGGTGCAAAAGCCGTTTTTATACAGGCCGACATCAGTAAGGTAGAAAATGTACAGGCATTGATTGCACAAGCAGTACAGGCATTTGGACAACTGGATATTCTGATCAACAATGCCGGTGTGGAAATTCATGCACCATTTTGGGAAGTTACCGAACAGCAATACGATATTGTGATGAATGTAAATTTAAAGGGCATGTTCTTTTTAACACAGGCTTTTGTAAATCATTTAAAAACTACCGGCAGGCCGGGTGTTATTGTAAACAACAGCAGTGTGCATGAAGAAATTCCTTTTCCAAATTTTACCGCTTATTGTGCCAGCAAAGGCGCCATGCAAATGGTAATGCGCAATTTAGCGGTTGAGCTGGCGCCGTTAAATATTCGTGTAAATAATGTTGCCCCCGGTGCCATACGTACACCTATTAATGCCGACCTGTTAAGCAAGCCAGAATTACTGGGGCCTTTACAAAATAATATTTCGTTGCACCGCCTGGGCGAGCCGGAAGATGTGGCCAACGTAATGGCATTTTTAGCAAGTGATGATGCCAAATACGTAACCGGAAGTACCTACTATGTTGACGGTGGTTTAGCTTATCATTACACAGAGCAGTAAATATTTTTTATGGCCAAACAAGAACACAAATCATCTCATATTTTAAATGCTTCTTCTAATCTATTGGGTATTTGTTTTGTGGTGTTAACTTCTTTGCGGGTGCTAAACATTTCTCAGAAATCTTTGATTGATGAATTTACGACTGGTGCAATCATTTTGTTTATGGCAAGTTGCATCCTTTCCTTTTTATCTATACGTGGCAGTATTAAAAACGAAAGCAGGCTGGAAAACATTGCCGATATATTTTTTCTTTCCGGCATTTCGCTGCTGTTTGTAACTACATTATTATTTTCTTTTAACATCATACACTAATGGATGAAGAACAGGCGAGATTAAATGAATACCATACCGGCACCAAAAACTGGCTGCACTGGGGTTGTTACCTCAGCGAAAGACAATGGGGTACTGTAAGGGAAGATTACAGTGCCGGTGGTGATGCCTGGAATTATTTTCCGCACCACCAGGCCATTAGCCGCGTGTACCGCTGGGGCGAAGATGGTATTGCCGGCATTAGTGATGAGCAGCAGTATTTATGTTTTGCTTTAGCATTATGGAATGGCAAAGATCCCATTTTAAAAGAGCGCCTGTTTGGTTTAACCAATGGCCAGGGCAATCATGGAGAAGACGTAAAGGAATTGTACTACTACTTAGACAATACGCCCACCCACAGTTACATGAAGTACCTGTATAAATACCCGCAGGCAGAATTTCCTTACGATGACCTAATAGTTACCAACAGCCGCCGCAATAAACAGGAAACAGAGTATGAATTATTAGACACCGGCATTTTTGATACCCATAAATATTTTGATATTGCAACAGAATATGCAAAGGAAGATGCTGATGATATTTTGATCCGAATTACCATCAGCAACCGTGCCAACCAAGCCGCCACGCTACACCTGCTGCCTACACTATGGTTTAGAAATACCTGGAAATTTGGACTGACCAAAGAGAAAGTTGGCATGACGTTGCAGGATGATGGCCGGTGTATAAAAACACAGCACGAAAATTTAGCGGATTACTATTTTTATTTTCAAGAAGCCAATAAAGTTTTATTTACAGAAAATAAAAATAATAAAAAATTGCTGTGGGGCACAGGCGATAAACATCCCTGCAGAAAAGATGCTTTTCATAAAGCTATCATACAAAATGATTTTAGTTTTTTAGAAGGTAAGAAAGAAGGTACCAAAGCATCGCCATTGTATATTTTATCATTGGGTGCACAGGAAACCACAATAGTTTATTTAAGGCTTACCACCCAACCAATGCAGGACCCCTTTGATAATTCTTTTACCGCTTGCTTTGAGAAACGTAAAGCCGAGGCCAATGCATTTTATAAAGGCCTGGTAAAAGAAAATGAAACTGCACAACATGCAGATGTACGCAGGCAGGCATTAGCAGGCATGTTGTGGAGTAAGCAGTTTTATTATTATGATGTGGCCACCTGGTTAAAAGGAGATGCTAATCAGCCCATTCCTCCACCACAACGATGGCAGGGCCGCAATGCCAACTGGCAGCAGTTTAAAGCAGCCAACATCATCAGTATGCCTGATAAATGGGAGTATCCCTGGTTTGCTGCGTGGGACCTTGCCTTTCATTCCATCGCTATTGCAGAAGTGGATATTGGTTTTGCAAAAAAACAATTGCTGTTGTTGTTTGGCGAAAATTATCTTTCGCCCGACGGGCAATTGCCTGCATACGAATGGAATTTCAGTGATGTTAATCCACCGGTACAGGCTTTAGCAGCATTAGAAATTTGCCGGATAGAAAAAAGTCGTTTTGGAAAAATTGACACTTCTTTTCTGCAAACCATATTTCCCTTGCTGCTAAAAAATTATAATTGGTGGTTAAGCAGGGAAGATGCGAATAACAACAATGTATTTGAAGGTGGCTTTTTAGGTTTGGATAATATCAGCGTGTTCGACAGAAGCCATGGCCTACCCGAAGGTGGCCGGCTTGACCAGGCCGATGGCACTGCATGGATGGCATTGTTTAGTTTAAACATGCTGGAGATAGCATTACTGCTTTGTGAAACAGATAGTAAATACGAAGATGATTGCATTACTTTCTTCAATCACTTTGTGCAAATTGCAGGCTCGCTGCAGCAAATTGCGGCTATATGGGCAGATAGTGATACGCATGATGACGGCTTTTTTTACGATGTGCTGCAATTGCCCGATGGCAGAAGCATCCCTGTTAAATTGCGTTCCATTGCGGGTATTATTCCTTTACTGGCTGTATTGCACATCAGTAAAGAACAATTGAAACGCACCCCGCGTTTGCATCAACTCATTTGTAATTTTGAAAATACCAATACCCGTTACCAGATTGTGGATGATGCGCCGGATAAAAATGCTGCACTGCTTTCTTTATTAACACCACAGCAATTACAATCTTTACTGCCTGTTTTATTTGATGAAAGCGAAATGCTTTCTCCCGGCGGTATACGATCGGTAAGTAAAGTATATGAAAATGGATTTGTGCTGGATATTGACGGACAGGATTACGGATTGAGATATATGCCCGGCGAAAGCGATAATGGCATGTATGGTGGTAACAGCAACTGGCGTGGCCCGGTATGGATGCCCTTGAATTATTTAATTGTTCGTGCATTAAAAATATATGCGCAATTTTATGATCAACAAATCAGTTTTAGTTTTTTGGGCACCCCAATTTTTATTGCGGATGCGGCCGGTGAATTAGCACAACGGCTGATGAGTATGTTTTTACCCGGTGATAATGGTAACAGACCGATACATGGCCGGTACGATATTTATCAAACGGAACATTTTGAAGACCTTATTTTGTTTTACGAACATTTCCATGGCGAAACATCGCATGGCATTGGTGCATCGCACCAAACCGGGTGGACGGGATTGGCAGCGGTTTTATAATTAAGAAATAATTTTCTCAGCTTTGCTGGAAAAAGATTGCCACGAATACGCAAAAGCATGAAATAAATAAATACCTGGCATTTATCTTTAGTGTCTTCGTGGCTAAATTTAATTTTTGTAAAAATTGCTTTATATTTTGAAAAAATCATTTTTATTTATTGCAGTGGTTTTATTTGCTTATGCTGTGCAGGCACAGATACTTACCATTGATCAAACGGATACTTCGGACTACGTAAAAAAAACGGTTTGCAATGGCGATCTTTCCATTGCCATTGAAGGTGATAAACAAAAAACCTTGCTGCTCGATGCTACCAATGCATTTAATTTTCAATTGCAGCATTATAAAGAATTGCTGATACTGGCTGCCAGCTATCGTTTTACTTACGATGGTGGCCAGGACTTTTTAAATTCCGGTTATATTCATTTGCGCTGGCGGCACGATTATAAAAATGCCTGGCAACCGGAATCATTTGTGCAGTATCAATGGGATAATTCAAGAGGCATGCTGCGGCGTTTTATTGCGGGAGAAAATGCACGCTATAGTTTCTGGCATAAAAACAACTGGGAGTTAAGCCTTGCATCGGGCATTATGTACGAAACAGAAACCTGGAATTATATTGCAGTTGATTCGGTATTAAAACCCCCGGTTGAAAAAGATCAAATCACCAGCTTATTAAAATCTAATAACTATATCAAACTCGAAGGAAAAGTTTCTGCCAACAGCAACCTTTCTTTTATTGTTTTTTACCAGGCCCCATTCAATAATTTTTTTACGCATTACCGTATTGCCAACAGTATAAAATTCAGTGTTGGTTTTAGTAAACATTTTGATTTTGCAATAGCGTTTGCCAGCTTGTACGATTCGAAACCTGTGGTACCCATTGGTAAATTCTATTATAATTTCTCCAATGGTATTGCTTATAAATTCTAATTCACGAAGCAGTTGTTGTTTCTCTTAAGCAGGTTATCACAGGCTTTTATTTCTGGTAGTTATATACACTTCACAAGCGCCCAGCATTCCGGCAAGCGGACAAAAAACGTAGATCCAGAATGCAGTAAAGTTGTGCGCCGGCAAAGCGCTTGCCAAACTTCTTGAAGGATTCATACCAAATCCACTGATAGGGCCTGCAATAACCACATTGGTAAATACAAGTATTGCAGCAAATACCCTGGTGTATTTTTTCAACTTATCATTGGCGGAAGTATTTAATATCATGGTGATCATAATAAATGAAATAAACAGTTCGCAAAAAGCTGCTTTCATTAAGGGCACATTTTTTCCCGGAACAGTAACTACATAATTAACCGGTGCAGTGCTCAATAAATTGCCCATCAGCAAAGCCATAAGATATACAGCGGCAATACCACCTGCCATTTGAAAAAGGATATAGAAAAATGCATCTGTTTTACTGATCGTTCCCATACGCAGGTACACCAGCGTTACAGCAGGGTTGATATGAGCACCTGATGGCGCTGTTACCGGCGAATAAAAAATAAACAATGCCGTTAAACCCATTGCCACTGCAATAATGATTAACCGGCTGTAAGCATTGGGAACAGCGCTGTGCCAGGTGGTGGAATGATGTTCCATCATGGCAGTAAAAAAGCATGCAGATACCATGAAGACAGCCAGGCCAAGCGCTTCCATTAAATACAGTTTGTAATGCTTTAGAAAAATATCCTTCACTATAAATGTTTTATACCAGCAGTAAAAATAGCTTTATACTTTTTAATTGATGGCAATGCAGGCCAAATAAATAAAATGCTTAACATCGGCCTAACAAAAATGATATGGCCATATGATTGAAATATATTTTACTTTAGTGATAATTATCCTCTTTAAAAAACATTGCTTAAACTATACAATATGGAACAGGTATTACCTTATCTTATCATTGCCGGAAAATCTGTAGCGGTATATCTTTTCATGATTGGCGCCATTCGCTTATTTGGTAAAAAAGAACTGGC
>Ga0302164_10000248_pt1 | contig 19690 bp, 11 predicted proteins | sample I_Fen_E3_1_FD_193500 | JGI IMG/M metagenome (GOLD analysis project Ga0302164, IMG submission 193500) | Peat permafrost microbial communities from Stordalen Mire near Abisko, Sweden - I_Fen_E3_1 | ecosystem: Environmental > Terrestrial > Soil > Wetlands > Permafrost | place: Sweden: Abisko...
TATTATATACACTAAACCCTATAAAGATCAAGAATATCAGAATAAGGCCTGTGATTGTATTTCTATCCATTCTTTAATTATATTAATTTCTGATTTAAAAATTATAAAATAATTTGATTTATTTTTTACACCCGATGCATTGAAAATGTTCGTTTACGGGCAGTGCCTTGAGGGTCGATCATCCAATGCATGCCTTAACGAAACTTACGAATAACGGATGCGGATTAATTACAGTACTGCTGTATTCTGGATGGAACTGAACCCCCACAAACCATTTATGATCAGGTATCTCAATTATCTCCACGAGGCCAGATTCAGGGTTAATACCAACAGGAACCATCCCATTGTTTTTAAAATCCTCATAGAATTTGTTGTTAAATTCATACCTGTGCCTGTGCCGTTCAATGATTTCCGTTTTCTGATATGCTTCGAATGTCTTTGAATTCTTACTTATAGTGCACTTGTATCCTCCCAGCCTCATAGTTCCTCCCTTGTCAATTATGCTCTTCTGCTCCTCCATAAGGTCTATTACGGGATATTTAGTTTTATGATTTATCTCAGTTGAATGAGCGCCGTCGAGATTAAGCACATTTCTGGCATATTCAATTACAGCACATTGCATCCCGAGACAAATTCCAAAAAATGGAATATTGTTTTCCCTGGCATACTTGGCTGTTAATATTTTACCTTCTATCCCACGAGAGCCAAAACCCGGCGCGACCAGTATCCCGTTAAAGCCGCTCAGCATTTCACTCGCATTTGTCTCGTTAATTTCTTCAGAATGGATATACACAACATCAATATCACACTCATTCATAGCACCGCTGTGAACAAAAGATTCAGCAATTGATTTGTAGGCGTCCGGCAGCTCAACATATTTTCCAACCAGAGCAACCTTAATGGAGTTCTTAGGGTTCTTGAGCTTGGTAAGAAATTCCCTCCATTCAGTAAGCGGAGGTTCCGCTTCTATTGGCAGTCCCATCTTTCTTAGAACTGTTTTGTCGAGACCCTGCTCAAGCATTTTTATTGGAACTTCATATATCGTTGAGACGTCAACTGACTCAATAACAGCATTTTCTTCAACGTTACAGAAAAGAGCTACTTTTCTTTTAATGTCTTCATGCAGATGTCTTTCGGTCCTCAGAACAAGAACATCAGGTTGGATTCCGGTCTCAAGAAGTTCCTTAACAGAATGTTGTGTTGGTTTAGTTTTTGATTCTCCGGTTGAGGAGAGATAAGGAACCAGAGTAAGATGTATAACTATACAGTTTTGGGCACCAAGTTCCCATTTTAATTGCCTTACAGATTCAATATATGGTAAAGACTCTATATCGCCCACGGTTCCACCAATCTCGGTAATAACAATATCAAACTTATTGCCTGAGCTTACCAGCTTTATTCTCCGTTTAATCTCATCAGTAATATGAGGTATCACCTGGACTGTTTTGCCAAGATAATCGCCTTTTCGTTCCTTATTGATTACTGATTGATATATTCTGCCTGTGGTGACATTATTGGCCTGACTTGTGGGAACATTCAAAAACCTTTCATAATGTCCAAGATCAAGATCAGTTTCTGCACCATCAAGGGTCACATAGCATTCCCCATGCTCATAAGGATTTAATGTTCCAGGATCTACATTTATATACGGATCGAGTTTCTGAATAGTTACAGAATATCCCCTTGACTGCAATAGTTTAGCAAGGGAAGCTGAAATAATACCTTTCCCCAGCGATGAAGTTACTCCACCCGTCACAAATACGTATTTAACGTCTGTCAAAGCAATGAAAGTTAATTTGTTAGCAATTTGAATTCATAAATATCAATCATCAAGACCAGACTGGTCTATCATCTTGACTTTTTCTTCAAGTGTTTTTATAAGTTTTTTTGCACTATCTATTTTTTCCTCTACTTCCTTTATCATGGTATCTGCATTCTTTGATTTTGCAAAGAAGCCGATATTGTTCTCCCACAAGACTATGTCTCCTTCGAGCTGCTTTATCTTGGTAAAGAATTTATCTCTTTCGTTCCTTACTTTTCTTGAAGCTTTAGGATTAGCTTTAAGTCCATCGAGCTTAGTTTTATATTTCAGGATGCTTTTATCATCATCCCCTATCTTCAGCTTATCGAATTCCTTATTTATTGCAGCCCTGTATTTATTGGTAATCTCATCCTTGACACTAAATGGAACAAATCCAATCTCAGTCCATTTTCGCTGGAGCTCTTTTAACCTTTCAAACGCGGCCTGAACATCGCTTCCCGGTTCAAACTTTTCAAGCTCATCTATTATTGCCAGTTTTGCCTTCAGATTATCTTCATATGAGGTATCCAGAGCAGCAAAAAATTCAGTCTTTTTATTGAAAAAATGGTCACAAGCCTTGCGGAATCGTTTCCAGCATCTCTCTGATTGTTTCCTGGGAACGGGGCCTATTTCTTTCCATTCCTTCTGCAATTTAATAAGTGAATCTGAAGTTGCCTTCCAGTCTGTGCTTTCCTGAAGAGCTTCAGCCTGAATGCATAGTTCGGTCTTTAACTGAAGATTGTTAAGTTGTATCTCTTTGTTATCTGCATAGAAACCTCTTTTCTTCTCGAAGAAAGCGTCACATGCCTCCCTGAACCGCTGATATACTTTATTATTCTGTTTTTTCGGAGCAAAGCCAATCGTTCTCCACATCTTTTGTAACTCTACAACTTTCTCAGCCAGCACATCAAAATCCTTAAAATTCTTTATTTCAAGCTGATTGATCTTGTCAACTTCTTCACAAAGAGCTATTTTGGCATCAAGATTCTTTTTCTGATCGTCCTTCTGCTTTTCAAAATATTCATGGTGGCGCTTATTTATCTGAGAGGTAGCTTCTTTGAATCGTTCCCATATTTCGTTTTTGGATTCGGGAGGAACTGGTCCTATTTCACGCCACTGATTATGAAAATCCTGTAACAACCTGAACGCATTCACAGGGTTTGGTTCGAGAAGAAGCTGTTCAGCTTTTTCACATAATAGAACCTTTAATTCAAGATTCTTTTTGAGATCGAGATCTCTCAGTTCCTTATTAATCTTGATATAATCATAGAATATTTCTACATAATGATGATAATTTTCCCACAAATCCTTAAGTGCTGTTTGTGGAACAACACCGATAGCGTGCCATTCGTTTTGCAGTGACCTGAAGTCGTGAAATGTCTTATTTATCGACTCTTCACGGTTTACCAGTTCTTTTATTTTATCGATAATATCATACTTCCTTTTAAGATTCTCGACTTTTTCAGCTTCCTGAATCTTACTATAATCCGTTTTCTTTTCTTTATATTTTTCCAGCAGATGTTTAACACGTGCATCATCCGGATCGACCCATATTCTGTACTCTTCCAGCTTACCACCTTCTTCAAGAAACTTATTTTTTCTCTCCTCCGATTCGGTCTTCAGCTTCTTGTAAAACAGGATTTTTATACGTTCAACATCATCCCGTATCTCTACAGTTGGCCTGTTTTCGATAATCAGACTTAAGGTTTCTACAAGCTCATGTTTGGAGTAACCGGAATAATCAACTTGTGGAAGTTCCATATCCTCAAAGTCATGAATTTCATCATGTTCTGTTCTTGCAGGCTGATCAACAGCTTTTTCTGTTACTTCTGGATCAGGTACTTCACTAACTAATTTTTTTTCTTCTTCATCTTCAGATGGTCTATTGACTTCTGAAGAGTCAGGTTCATGCGCGTTTTCCGCTTGTGTGGCATCCTCACTTCCAATAGCGGTTTGATCCGCCACGGATTGTTCTTCACGAACAGAGTCATCCGGATTTTTCTTGGTCATAATCAATCCTTTTATAGTTCAGCTCTTTATCAGTTATTTACACCATGGCAATCCATGGGAATTTCAGAGTACGAAAATATTGAAATATTTAATAAAACTCAAGGTTTTAGCATAAATAAATGTGAGAATCAGATATTAAGCGTGTATGAGAAAATCACAGGAGAGGTTAAATATTTAATATTACTACCAGTTTGCAAAGATAATAGATACTTCCCATCTCAAATAATAAAATAAAATGATTTCTGAGTATGCGATATATTGGCATAATCAGGTATCTTAATTTGAAGAGTAATATTTCAAGAAGATAAATTATATTTGAATAATAAATAAAGGAACGAATTCAGCTCTGGTAAACTAATATTAAATTATTGGCATATATGGAGAAAAATCAGATTGCAATTTTTGTGGCAGTTGCTGTAGCACTTGCTGTAAGACTATACATGAAATATAAAAATAAGGACAAGAATAAATCAGGAATCGACTCAAAAGCTTCTTTATCCAGCTCTATCCCTCAATCTACCTCCAGGGATGATGAGTATGAACCCTATTCAAAGAAAGGGGGCTGATTCTTTTTTTTATTTTTTGAGATCATATACCTGAAAGGATTAATAATCTTTTGCAGTAATCTGATATTTTCGGTAATTATTTCTGCTGTGCCTTGCATATTCTGGGTAAAATCAAGTTTATAGCCATACAAGGTAGTCAGGCCATCAGGCAATTCAATATCAATTACATAGGCGTCACCTGAAGGTACCATGGATTTTGATTTTACTATTCCACGTACAATGCCGTATTCAAGATAAGGATATCCGCTTAATTTTATATTCACCTGTAAACCTGTCTTTACTTTTCCCGATCTTTGCATTTTAAGATCGATCCTCCCAAGATAGTTCCCCGGCACCATGGGCACAATGGTCACAACCGGTTCATCCTTTACAACAGATTGATTTGCACTCCAAAATTTGGTAAAGGATACTATACCATCAATTGGAGAAATGAGCAGATAATTATTTTCCCAGAGATTCAGCTGCGCTTTAAGGTTCAGAAAAGATTCACGCAAGGCTGTTACGAATTTCTCTCTCTCCTCCTGCCGTGTAATTCGCCAATCCTGCAAGAGCTGGCGTTTTTCAGCAAGATCTATCGATTTTGCTGAATGATCCAATCGTGCCTGCTGTAATTCGATATTTACTCTGAGAAGAGCCTGGTGTGATTGCTCCAGTTCGCTTTCGGGAATTACTTTACCGGCAAATAGTGAAGAATCCCTGTTATACTTTTTAGCCTCCAGCCTCTGGTTTTCCGCATATAATCTTTCCTTAACACCCAGTCTTCCAATATATTCCTGAATGCCAGTTATTTCATCAGACAACGATATAATCTTGTTCCCGTAATAATCATTTTTAACATAATTATTAAAATCAGAAAGATTCTTAAGAAAAGTTCCATAATAACCCTGAAGCTCACCCAGATTATAAAATTGAGGCAACAATTGATATGTAAGCAATTCAGGGCTTTTGATAGTATCGATGGTACTCTTTAGCAAACTGATTTCATCCAGTGACGCCGTTGTTTCCATCAATGCAATTATTTGTCCGGTAAGTACCTGTTCACGCTCTTTAACAAAAAAGGATTTTATATGTCCTGTTATTTTAGTTACCAGGGTTACGGGCGGATTGGTTGTCGTAATTTCAACAGGGGCCGGTATAGTATCGGGATACTTGATAAACCAGGAGAATAATATGAACAAAATAAAAATTAAGAAAATAATTATTGTGCCCAGGCGAAGAATCCCGGATGGAGGTTTTCCCATTATCTCTCGTACAGGGTCTGAATATAATATTACAGGTTTTTTATTCTGCATGTTATTGTTAATTACCCAGTTCGAGTTGATTTTTTACCAGATTGTAATATGCTCCTCGTTTCCCAATAAGCGATTCGTGATTACCTGTTTCAATTATTCTGCCCCCATCGAGAACCACAATCTGATCTGCACCTCTTACGGTACTAAGCCGATGGGCGACAACAATCACTGTTTTGCCTATAAAAAACTCTGAAAGATTTTCCACAATGACCTTTTCATTATTGGCATCAAGGGAATTAGTTGCTTCATCAAAAATGATAATATCAGGATCCTTGTAAATAACCCGCGCAATAAGCAGCCTTTGCTTCTGACCCTCACTCAACCCATGACCATTTGCACCAATTTTTGTGTTATACCCCAATGGAAGCGATTCAATGAAACCTTTAATATTTGCAATTTCGGCTGCTTTAAGCAATCTTTCTTCATTGATTTCATCTGCTCCCGGAGCAATATTTGAGGCGATGGTATCAGGGAACAGAAATCCATCCTGCATTACCGCACCCACTTTTTCCCTCCATATTTTAAGACTTAAATTAGACAAACGTAAGTCGCCAATCAGTATGTCTCCGGAAACCGGAGAATAAAATCCAAGCAGCATCTTAAGGAGAGTGGTTTTTCCGCTTCCGCTTGTTCCTACAATTGCAGTGATTTTATTTTCTTCAATAAACAGGTCTATATCCTTCAAAGCATATGGCGAACGGGGGCCTTCATACTGAAATGACAATCCATTGAAATATATGTCTTTTTTCTCAGGCATCTTTCTCACCTTCACTTCCGGATTAGGTTCTTCCTCTTCCAGATTATGCACTTCAGCAAGTCTGTCCAGGCTCATTTTAGCATCCTGAGACATCCGGAAGAATCCTATTATCTGGCTTACCGGAACATTTAACTGACCGATTATAAACTGAACAGCCAGCATGCTCCCAAGTGTGATATCCCCTTTAAGCACAGAAGTTGCAGCAACGATGGTTATTAATATATTGCTAACTTCATTTATGAACGTGGCTCCTGCCGACTGATATTGAATTATGCTCAATCCCTTTACCTTTAAGGCGAACAGTGTTGCCTGCAACTTCTCCCAGTCCCATCTCATGCTCAATTCGCTCTGGGTTAGTTTAATCTCCTGCATTCCGTTGACAATATTTATAAGCTTGTTACCAGAAACAGACATTTGCTTAAACCTCAGATGATCTAGTCTTGCCCTTGATTTCATAAATGCCGATACCCACAGAATATAAAGTGCGGAACCTGTAAGGAACAGTAAGAGGATCTTCAAACTGAAGATGGCAAGGACAATTCCAAAAACTACAAGATTAAAAAACGAGAATAATATATTCAGGCTTGCAGAGGTAAGAAACTCTTCAATCCTGTTATTGTCATCAATTCGCTGCAGAATATCACCCGTCAGCTTTGTATCAAAAAAAGAGACTGGCAATGACATTAATTTTTGAAGGAAGCCCGAAATCACAGCAACATTTACTCTTGAGCCTATATGCAGCAACAGCCATCCTCGTATAAATTCTACTGACATTCTTCCAACAACGAGTGCCAGCTGAGCAAACAATATGAGATAAATAAATCCAATATCATTATTATTTAATCCGATGTCAATAATTGACTGGGTCAGAAAAGGTATAACAAGCTGAATGCAGCTGCCGAGTATCAAACCAAGTACAAGCTGGTAAATGTATTTCCGGTATAGATTAAAATATTTAAAAAGGAATTTAAAACCCGAAGTCTTTTCCTTTTCATTCTCATTATTATACAACGACGGAGTAGGTTCTATGATCAGAACAAGACCAGATTTTTTCCCGTCTACAACCGTTGAAGCCCAATTCCGAACAAATTCCTCCCTGCTAAATTTGATAAGACCAATACCCGGGTCTGCAGCCCATATTTTTTCATTTTTTATTTTATATACAACTATAAAGTGTTTCTGCCGCCAGTGTACTATGCAAGGCAATGGTACATTTTCAACCAGAAGATCAAAAGGAACTTTTACTCCAATTGTCCTGAATCCCAATGAATCAGCGGCTTCAGATAATCCAAGAAAAGAGACACCTTCCCTTGTAATGAAGCACCTTTTCCTAAGTGATTCCAGTGAAAAATTCATTTTGTAAAAGCCTGCCACCATTTTTAAACAGGCAGGTCCGCAATCCATTGCATCAGGTTGTTTTACAAAAGGGAATGACATTTGACTTTCCTGGGAATTTATTTATAAGCAAAGTAAAGATATTTATATTTTAATTAGGATAATCCGTGCTTCGCGATAAAATCAGAACCTCAGAGGCTATAAAAACAATTTTGGCTCATGGAAATACTATATTTGCCATCTGATTCTTTTATGCAGGAAGGCTTGTTCAAGAAAATATCTGATATAAAAATTATTGAAGGTGTGCGAGATCAGGATGATAAAATTCTGAACTGGCTGTATGATAATTATTTTCAGACGGTAAAAAAACATGTTATAGAAAATAGCGGATCAATAGAAGATGTTTCTGATGTTTTCCAGGATACTATCATTGTGCTATACAATCAGATATCAGAGAATACCCTGCACCTGACCGGTGATCTTAAAGGCTATTTTTTTGGAATTGCCAGAAACGTATGGAGCGCCCTGCTAAGGAAAAAGCAAAGGACTTCTGTGCTCGAAATGGATATCCCAGATGAGGAGGGAAACGAGGAACAGTATGATCCAGTTCTTGAACGGGTTGTGAGCCGGGTTTTTCTGAAACTGAAACCCGATCAGCAAATGGTACTCAATCTGTTCGCAGAAGGAATGTCTTATGAGCAGATTGCTATTAAGATGGATCTTAAAGATCATGTGTATGCAAGAAGGAAAAAGTACCTGAGTAAGGAAGCACTACTTGAACTTGTTAAGGAAGATCATGAATATCAGGAATATTTCCGCTTTGAAAAGTAGAAGATGAAAGACATAATTACAAGAAGAGACACTATTCCCAGTATAATTTTGGATTTGTAAGAGTAGAAAAGTGGTTCATTATTACCGTACACCACAAGGGTTCCCCAAAAGTATGGATGAGATCTGAGCTGATCAGAATTTTTCAGAAAATCTATCCTTGCTTTTTTCAATGATTCGCTTTTTGAATTTCCCTCCTTAAGATTTTTATAAAATTTCTCCACCACTTCAGTTCCGGATTTGTCCTCAATCTCCCACAACGACATCACCACAGACTTGCTTCCAGAATAGGTAAATCCCCGGGCAAGACTTAATATTCCTTCCCCGGAAAGTAATAGACCTGAACCAGTATTACATGAACTTAGAAATACCATTTTAGCTTTAAGCGGGATGCCATAAATCTCATATGTCTTTAAATACCCATCTTCAATGCTATCATTTAACTGACAGAATATCAAAGTAGAGTGCATTGGGTCTTTATCATTCAACAGAGTATGCATTGAGAGATGGATTATATCATATTTCCCAGATTCGCGTTTATAAAATGACTCTTTTGCATCCCCATTTTCGAGTAATTTTCCCCCAATTAATTTTGTGACATATTCAGCTTCCTGACGGGCAAATGGAAGATCATTTAAGTTACCTTCAGCTGACTGCCTTAACAACAGCACTTTTTGAATATTAATTGGCTCAGGATAATTTGGGGCAAAGGCAATTAAGTTAGTAGTTTTTAATAACTCATTACTTTTGCTGTCTTCCATAAAGGTTGCTGAATAGGTATAAGAGATATCATACAAATTCATCAGATACGTAAGATCTCTGTAGTTCACAGAAGTCAAAGCAATATCAGATACAGGAATTGTTTCAAGTGGAATATATGAAAGAATATTGTCAGGTGAAATGAAAAGTTTATCAGAGATCAGATATGGTTTCACTGGTTCTATAAGTTTTTTATACAGCCTGTAACCGACCTGCTGAAATTCCATGAACTTACGAGATGCATTATCTGAGGGAGATGGCATTGAGAGCAGTGACCTGAACTTTTGAATATCATTGAAAAATGAACTGTCTACTTTTGATGAAAGAAGTTGCTGATTCTTACGGTTTGCGACGAATGTATACAATGTTGTGTCAGATAAAATATAATTGATGTAATTGCCATTTTGTCCTACCAAAGTTGGAATCTCGTTTAGCCTAACCATTTTCGTATTATACTTAATTGCATAATAATCAGGGTATTGCTTTTCAAATATCAGAATAAGTGAATCACGTTTCCGGGTTGATTCGAGCAAGTCCTCCCTCCATTTGGATATTAGAAATTCATTGGGTCTCGATTTGGCAGATTCGTCTGAGAGACAAATATTAAAAAGATTTATATCCTTCTTCAACTTCAATTCATAATTCGCAATATCAGATGGAATATGAAACTGTGTTGCTTTTAATTCCCGTGTGGAAGCCAATAGTCCGGCTACTTTGCTTTTTTCAGAATATTCAAAAGCTTTTTCAAGATAGTGCCGGTTTGAGGTCAGCTTATATAATTGATTAAAATCGTTTATAGCATTGAGGTATGAATTTCGGTATTTGTCACCAAGAATCAATCTGCTCTCATCTTCACTGATGTTGATCCTTAGTTTATCGAGTAATCCAATAATCAATTCTGAAGTATTTGAAATGGTTTCAAGAATACTCTGACTTTTATTTCTTTTATAAATATCATTTAAGATGTCATATTTTAATCTTAGTATTTTCAAAAGAGTCAAATCAGGTTTCAGTGATTCAAGTGATGGGTTTTTATAGATCTCGCTATTCGTTGAGTTTCCGCCGGTTGGAAAAAGTATTGACTGGACAAGTTCAATGCCCTTTTCAGGTGAACCTGATTCTTTGCAGGCTCGTGCATATCCCGAATAAACAATATACTTTAAATTAATATCCTCTCCATGAGTCTGTATGTAAGACAGACATTGATTATAACATATGAAAGATCTATTTATGTCAATTTTATTATCCCGAAGATAATTGGCATAATAGCAGAGAACTTCAAAATAATCACGTGGGTTTTTGTCATAAAGACTTTTTGCTCTGTCAAGAGCGTCTTCAATTAACTTTTGACCTTTAGCTATTTTTTTAGTTTTTGCAAGATAGATGGAGTAGTTATTTATAATATTAAACGCATAGACCGAATTTGAATGAAGGGCACGGGAAATACCCTTCTGATAATATTTTTCGGCTTCTTCAGCAAGACCAAGTGAACTGCAAGTTGAGGCGAGTCCATTCATTAGATTTAAATAATTGTCATCCTGAGTAGAACCTGATTTATCATATAATGATTCAGCTTTATTATAATAAATTTTTGCTTTACTATAATTAGCCAGTCTCCCATAACTAACTGCAAGATTATGATAGACGCCAGCTAGATCGGAAATTTTTACTTCATCAGGATGATTATTGGAAATGCTTATTGCAGTATCCGAATTAGCGATAACTTTTTCAAACTCGTTCAATTCAATGTACGCTGTTGCGAGTGAGTAATATGGAAGAAAAATATCAGCGCTGAAATCACCAAAAACCTTTTTTCCAACTGCAACAGATTTTGAGGCGTATACTTCAAATTTATTTAAATCGCCAAGAGAAAAATAGGCAAGACTTATATTATAAAGAGCCCTTGCATACCTGACATCAATTTCATTGTTTTTCTCTTTTAAGGAGATGCTTTGCATCATGTAGTGTTCAGATGAAGTGTAGTTTTTTAACTTTAAATAAAACACACCTAAGAGATAGTAAGACTCAGATAACTGACTATCATTTATTTTCTTAGCTAAAATAATGCCAAGTATCTTCTTAGTAACTAATTCTGAATCATCGAGATCTTCCTTTAAAAGATCGCTAAACAGAGCCTTATTGAGTGTTTCAATTTCCTTATTGTTTTCGGTGTGAATGCCTTGCTGAGAGAATCCTTCAGCATATTTCGGCAAATAGCTGTCTTTGTATAGTGTTGATCCGACAGCGCATACTGTTTCAAATCCACCTGAATAGACAAATAATAAAAATATAGCAAATCTGGAAATTTGCTTATTAAGATCCATTAGATAATTCCTTCTTTTCAATTGCCCCCTTAAATATTCCTGGTCAAATATAGCAAAAGCAATTTATTCCCAACATTCAAATCAAATGTTGCTGTTTTATTTAATTGATTATGAGGCAATAAAAAAATAAATTAAAAATATTTGAATTTTTCGTGTCACAAAATGGCATGGACCGACATGTAGAAATGTAGACATGATAAAAGATTAACCTAACTAACAATATTGATTATGAAAACTCAGAACTTTGAACAGACAAAAGACTTTTTTCTTGCTTTTGCAATATCCAACGAAGAGATGATCTGTGTAAGAGGCGGTGAAGACGATCCTGTTAAACCTATAGTACCTCCTGTTAAACTTTGAATTATAATCATTTTATGAAGAGTTGCAAACTGTAAATTTTAAAAACTAAAAGATCATTTTTAAAAGAATAGGCAAATTGTATAATTTAACGGCCAGGTTGAATCAAAGCAAAAGAATAGATATAAGAGTTTGTCGCTGAAAGTGGCTGGGTCAACATATAAGTTGTTTGGTTTCTCAATCCGAAACTGGAATTATTTTAAAATATATAATATTAATTCATATGAAAACAGTTGATTTTTCCTACTACATCGAACGCTATAATACCGGCGAGATGAGTGAATCTGAAAAACAATGGTTCCTAAAGGAACTGGAAGGTAACGAGAAACTCAGAGCTGAGGTCATTCTAAGAAAGGAAACAGATTATATTCTTAAAAATCAAAATGTCATGTCCTTGAGGAATAAGCTGTCTGAAATTGAAAAACAAAGAAGTAAGGTTAAAACTCCTTCAAGAAAATTAAAAAGACCGGTTTATATTCAATACGCCGCTATATTAGCAGGGTTGGTTATCATTGGAAGCTTAATCCTTCTTCCTTCAAGAAGCATGAGCGGTGACGAAATTGTAAAAAAATATTACATGGTTTATGAACCTCCAACAGGACAGAGGTCTGCCGGATCTTCTGCTGATGCTGATTTCAGCCTGGCTCTGGAGTATTATAACGCTCATGATTACAACAATGCTGCTATTCTATTTAATAAAGTGCTTGAAAAGAAACCAAATGACATGCAGACAGCACTGTTAATTGGTGTTTCCAACTTTGAAGAAAAGAAATACCCGGAGGCAAAGCAATCATTCGGCAGGGTAATCGATGATAAGGATAACCTGTTTGTCGACCAGGCGAGATGGTACCTTGCTTTATGCTACCTTAATACGAATGAGACGAAAAAGGCGAAAGAACTTTTTCTGACAATTAGTAAAGAAAACGGGATCTATCAGAATGACGCGAAGAAGATAATGAAGGGGTTAAAGTGATAATCAGATTAACATCTGAGAGATGGTAAGTTTTACTCATGTTGTTACTTAATAAGAGGAGTACTGAGCTATGGAGTGCGATAAAAATTCATCGATAGATAAAATGACAAATTGTCCAACTATTATAAGTGGTGTCTCTCATGAGATGAGAACCCATATGAACGCAATAGTTGCATTTTCATACCTGATGAAAGATAATGGATGCAATAATTCAGAAAGGGAGGAATTCAGCTTGCAGATTTTAAATTCGTGCGAACAGCTGATTGAGCTATTTGATTGTTTTCTGGATTCAGCTATAATAGATACCGGTAATTTAAGATCAGATGCCAAAATTTGTAAGCTGGATAATATTCTCGATGACCTTCTAGTCGAATTCAGATCAGAATTAGAGAAGGATGCTCAAAAGAATATTGAACTTGTAACCGATATTCAATTCATTGATTCGATTGAAATATTGATAGATAAAAATAAGATCAACAGAATACTCAGGTGCCTTTTTCAAAATTCAATTAAAAACACTAAATCAGGTTATATTAAAATAGGATATTTCCTGAGAGAAGATAAAGTAAACTTCTACATTCTCGATTCCGGTCAGGGTTATTTCAAATGCAAAGAATTTCTTCAAACAAACGATTTGAACGAATCTCTTATCCTACACAATGATACGTACACAGCTATCAATATAACCCTGGCCAAGAAACTAATTCAAATGTTAGACGGAACATTCTTTATAGAATGCAATGGACTCACCGGTACGGGAATCTATTTTTCGGTGCCAGCAAAATTCGTAGTCAGCTCTAATATTAACATCAATAAATATTTAAATACCATGATCGCGATCTGATAAAAGCGAGTGTATTATTATCAATGTCTGAATTCAATTCCAATGCGAGCAAATGGCTGTTTCACCAATAGACAGCCATTTTTTTATTTCTTCACTTCTATTATTCTGGCCTCAGTTCTTCTGTTTAACTTTCTGCCTTCGCTTGTTACATTATCACCAAGTGGTGCAGTGTTTCCATATCCAATAGATTTAAGCCGGTCAGCTGAAATACCTTTTTTGATAAGGTAATTAACTACCGACAATGCCCTTTTCTGAGACAATGTCTTATTATACTGATCGGAACCAGTGGAATCTGTATATCCACCGATTTCCATTGCAAGATTCTTGTTTTCCAGCAAGAGTGCAACAAGATTATCAAGTTCTGATAAAGATTCCATTTTTAATTGCCAGGAGTCTACTTCATAGAATACATTTGAAAGCTGCATCTTTGCCCCAACCTTTGCAGGATTCAAAATAATCCTTTTTATGTATGGTTCTGAAGCAGTATGCATTCCTTCGAACATGAAGTTTTCAGAATAAAAGAGATACCCTGGTTTAGTGACATTAATCCCATAATTATACCCGGATGGAAGGCAAACCAGAAAATTACCCGAATCATCAGTTACATTCTTCATCATAATCTTTCCGGTGGAGAGATTAATCAACTCATATTCAGCCATTAATAACTTACCTGTTTCTTTATCAAATACTTTGCCCTTCATATATGAAACAGGGTTTGGTCTGGCGGCTTCATACAAGTTAAAAGAAAATATATCTTTACCCTTAGATTTATCTCTTATAGAAGAAAAATAAGCCTTCTGGCCTCCTGATTCAATTATCAGGCCCATCTCATCATTAAATGTATTAATCGGATAGCCAAGATTCTGCGGAACGGACCATGTGTTATCTTCCTTCAGTCGGGTTACAAAGAGATCCATTCCACCCATACCAACCAGACCATCGGAAGCGAAATATAGTGTCTTGCCGTCAAAATGTATGAAAGGGGAAATTTCATCTCCTTCAGTATTTATATTGCTTCCAAGATTTACCGGTTCTGTCCATTGATTTTTTTCGTTCAGAGTTGACATCCATATGTCTTTGCCACCAAATCCACCGGGTCTGCTACTTGAAAAGAATAGAGTTTTCCCATCAGCAGAAATTGACGGTGTTGATTCCCAATGTTTTGTATTTACAGGAAGTCCCAGATTTGATGGCTCTGTCCATTTACCATCCTTAAAGGCTGAAAAATAAATGTCACAATTTCCAATTCCTCCCGGACGGTTACACGCTGTAAAATACATATAGCTTCCATTTGATGAAAGAGTCTGCGCACCTTCATTTTGGCTCGTATTAAGGGGAGCACCTGCGTTAAATGCTCTTTGCCAGGTATTGTTCGTAAAGTAACTTATATAAAAATCTTCCTGGACTATCCCGGCAAAACCAGGATTTGTTACCGGGTTGGGCTGACGAGTAAACATCAATGTCTGACCATCTGCCGTTATTGACGGCCAGTATTCATCATCAACAGTGTTTATTCCTGGTCCCAGGTTTACCGGTTCAAATGGGACCGGCTTTTTGATAGCTTTTACAGCAAATTCACAGTTTTTTACATTTTTAACTGCAAATGCCCTGTTCTTCGCCGACATTCCCTCCTGCGCCAGATAAGCATTGAAATGAACAAGAGCATTGAAGTAATCTCCCGACATCATTTCAGCCTTTGCCAGATTAAATAATACGGGTTTAAAAAAAAGAGAATCTATTTTAACTGCAGCTTTGTAATTAAGGGAAGCTTCAAAATTTTTATTTTGTTTTGCCATCACATCGCCCATCATAATGTAGGCTTCGTAGAAATTTTTATCAATGGCTATCGCCTGTTTAAAATACTTTTCAGCTGTTGGATAATCCAAATAATCGTATGATGAAAGACCATCATTGTATGCTTTAAGCGCCTTGCTGGATGATGTGTGCAATCCCTGGGAACACACAGGCTGTGCTGATAAACATGAAATAAAAATAAATATTGTAAAAATATACTTCATTCAAAAATCAGGGTATATGCATGTATTTGTGAACCTGAAGTGAAATTCTCCATCTTGGACTTTTCTTGATATATTCTACTATTTCAGGAATGATAGTCTCAAAACTGCTCCACTCGGGCTGAAGGAATAGCTTGCATCCCATACTAACCATATCCCTGTACTTTTCTGCCCATAGAAAATCACTCTTATTCTGAATTATTACTTTGAGTTCATCGGCAACTTTACAGATTGCTTCTTCGGGCGGCATATTCATTTTTGGGGAGAGGCAAATCCAATCCCATGTCCCGCTTAAAGCATATGCTCCCGAAGTCTCAATAAATGTACTGATATTTTTTGTTTTTAATCCATTGCATAATAAATCAAGATTCCACATTAATGGTTCACCACCGGTGACAACAACTGAATCTGCGCCCGATTCGAGTACATTTTTAATGATTGTATCTGTTTTGACCATAGGGTGCAGCATAGGATTCCATGAAAAACGTGAATCACACCAGCTGCATCCAATGTCACATCCGCCTATTCTTATAAAGTAAGCCGCTCTGCCTGTCTGATAACCTTCCCCCTGTAAAGAAAAAAACTCTTCTACCAAAGGTAAGGCTGAGCCATCTGATATCAACAATTTATCATCTTCTGCCATATTATTAGTTCAAATCTATTTATTAATTCCGAACAACATAGGGTATTCATTCTGTACCGCATTTATGACCCACTTTTCAGGTATAATTTTCCAGTTTTTCTCAGCAACCGGATTAATTGATTTCTTTTCTTCAATCGATTTCAGAATATAATAGCGTAAATCACGTTCAGTTGATGTAATAAGTCTTTTCCTGAGTTCGTCCTTTGACAATCCTATGCCTTCTGTAAAATGCCCTCCTCCACCGTTTCCCCTATACGAATTAACGGCAACCTTATACATTTTATTCCTCTCAAAAGGCCTACCATCTTTAAATCCTGAAATCACGATTCTGGAACCTTCCGGTTTTGAAACATCAACCGTATAATTAATTCCAGAAGCAGAATCAAAATTGTAAGATTGATTCTTAAGCCATGCTTTACCATTATTAAGAACAGGCTTCCCATCTTTTCCAATTCTCAGTTTAAGAAGCAGATCATCCGGGCCAGACATCGTATTAAACCAGCCTGAGTAAGAATACTCAAGATATTTTTGGATCTCATCACCCGATAATGACATTGTGTAAAGCATGTTTTCAAATCTGTAGAGCTTAAACATATCGCCTACTGTAACCGGACCTTTGTTTATCTGAACATCAAAGGAGAGCGGAGCAGCAAAAGAGACATCTGCATGAGTTATTTCCAGCTGAATTGAATGAATCATGCTAATAAAGGCAGAAGGACCAAAGTAAGCATCTCTCGAAGTCACGGTCTCTGATGAATTTCCTATTACCCTGTTTACATATTCATCTATAACCCTGAATTGCTGATCAAATTTTTTAATAAATTCAGGATCTGGTTTAAAATCAGCAACATTCACTATTTGTCCCGAAAACTGTTTTTTCTGTTTTCCATTGGTTTTTCCCTTTGCAAATGTTATATCTGCTTCAGCCAGTTTCTCCGATCTGCTTCCTCCATTGAGAATAAGCACTGTATCGCCGGTTGTGTTGACAATTTTTTCGTTTGCAATCTTATGATCATGTCCATTAAAGATGATATCAAATCCGGGTACATTGAATGCAACAGCAGCAGATCCATTTTCATTCAAATTATCAGTCTGCTTTAGCTTCGCTTCATTTTTGTCCCAACCTGAATGAAAGAGACCTACCACAAGATCTGGTTTTTCATTGATGATAACAGGCATCCATTTCCTTGCAGTCTCAACCATGTCTTTAAACTCAATCCCTGAATATAATTCCGGAGGCAGCCAGTTTGGGATTGCAGGAGTAACGAGTCCGAATATGGCAATCCTTACGCCTCCCTTTTCAATGATTTTATATGGTTTGAAATATGGTTTTCCAGTTTTGCTGTCAACAGCATTAGCCGCAAGCAGAGGAAAGTTGTATTCTTTAACCAATCGGTCATAAACCCTGTGACCGGTCTCAATATCGTGGTTTCCTACCGTACCTGCATCATACCCCATATAATTCATAACAGATGATAAAAAATGAGGAGAAACAGTATCGATAAAATTATAATAATAAACTTCTGGTTGACCCTGGAGATTATCTCCATTGTCAAGCAGGAAAGTAACATCTTTTTTCCCTCTCACATTTCTGATATAACCATAGGACGAAGCCATAGAAAAATTGATCTTCTCTTTTTCAGTAAAATCATACGGCAGGATAACTCCATGGATATCAGTACTTTCAATAATGCTAATGCTTTTATTGATCGTTCTGGAGCATGAAAAAAATAAAGAGACAGATACTATCCATGCTATTGTAAGTATTAACGATTTGATTCTCATTTTTATAGTATTATTATTCCTTTATAAGATTATATCCGTCATTTTTACCCTTCTCTGTCTGGGAAATCCCATATTTCATCCAGAATGGCATAGGCGCTCCTTTAAGAAAATGATCGAAAAACTGCATTTTTCTGATTGAGATATCCTTTTTGTTTGGTCGTTTAATAAGATTGTGTGCTTCATCATTATATGAAAGAAGCCATGCAGGTTTATCAAGTCTTCGTAAAGCAGTAATAAATTCAATACTCTGATACCATGGTACGGCGTCATCAGCATCATTATGCATCAGGAGAAGGGGTGTATTTATCTTTGGCACCCAGAATATAGGAGAATTCTCCAAAAACTGCAATGGTTTATCCCAGAGAGTCCCTCCTATCCTGCTCTGTGTTTTTTCATACTGGAACATTCTTGACATACCTGTTCCCCATCTTATTCCTCCATATGCACTGATCATATCGCTTACTGCGGCTCCTGCATATGCACACGCAAACAGGTCGGTTTGCGTTACAAGATAGGCAATCTGATACCCGCCCCAGCTTTGACCGTCCAAGCCCAGTTTATTCTTATCGATAAAACTATATTTATCAAGCAAGGCATATGTGCCGCTCACAACGGAATTGTAACAGCTTTGTCCTGGATAGCCAATGGTATATGGAATATCAGGAACAAAGACAAGATAACCATTGCTGACAGCAAATGTTCTGTTAATGATTGAAGCGCTTGGAGCAGGTGGCATATAATTATATATTCCGTCGGAACTCCTTTCATAAAAATAAACTATCATAGGATATTTTCTGGAGGGATCAAAATCCTCTGGTTTATAAAGTAATCCCTGCAACTTCTGGCGATCGAATGACATCCACTCCACAATTTCAACCGTTCCCCAGTTAAAATTGCTCTGCTGGGGATTTGTCACTGATATTTTGCGTGCATTCTGAAAACTCATATCACTTTGGTACAACTCCGGTGAACTTGTAAAATTTCCCTTCTGCCAAATCAGGATATCCGCTTTTTTTGATTTGGAAAGGTTTCCGGGAAATGACGCTTTTTCAACAATTAGTTTGTCAGGATTGCCTGTTTTTTCAGGTCTCAGAGAAAAATATCCGGCTTCTTTGGTTTCATAATTGAACGCAGTCAGATATATAGTATTTTTTCTGTTGATAACCTCTTCATCAGGGTCAAGTTTTGAATATCTGAATCTGATATTGTTCTGTCTTCCAATATTATTTGTGATGTTAACAGGTTTTTCTGAAGCCGATAGATCGAGTGACCACAGATCGTACCGGTCGTAAACAAGAATATGCTTTGCATCATCTTGCCAACCAGCGAAACCATGAGGTGAGGGATCATCGGGGACATCATTAAGTTCATCGAAGAAGGGAACCCTGATATCTGATGTTA
>Ga0302164_10000249_pt1 | contig 19677 bp, 19 predicted proteins | sample I_Fen_E3_1_FD_193500 | JGI IMG/M metagenome (GOLD analysis project Ga0302164, IMG submission 193500) | Peat permafrost microbial communities from Stordalen Mire near Abisko, Sweden - I_Fen_E3_1 | ecosystem: Environmental > Terrestrial > Soil > Wetlands > Permafrost | place: Sweden: Abisko...
GGTGAACAACTTCAGGCTAAAAGCAAGTTGGGGCAAAACCGGTATGAAGGATATCGGACCTTATAAATATATGGAGCAGTTCCGCTATACCACTCAATACGACGGACTACCGGCAGCAATTCCCTACCAGATGGCCAATCCTGACCTGACATGGGAACAAACCGACCAGCTTAATGCAGGAGTGGAATTGGGATTATTACAAAGGATCAACCTGGACTTCAATGTTTATAAGAATATCACAAAGAATCTCCTTGTGTACCGTGATCTTCCTCCATCAGGCGGATTCAGGAAACAATGGCAAAACATAGGCAATTCTGAAAATAATGGGGTGGAGATAAGTATTTCCACGACCAACATAAAGTCCTCGAATTTAACATGGACAACTGATTTCACTATCAGTTTCAATAAAAACAGACTTTCCGGTTTTGGAAGTGATACCATACAGAATGCCAATGCATATGGGATTGTCCAGATTTATCATAACGGAGGGGCCCTCTATTCATGGTATGCAAAGGAATACTACGGCATAGATCCTGCAAACGGCTCAATGCTGTGGGTAGGAGCCGATGGCAAGCCGACTCATGATTACCAGGCTGCCAGAAAAGTTGAATATGGCTCACCGATGCCCAAATACCAGGGAGGGTTTGCAACAGAATTAAAGTACAAAGGCCTTTCACTTCGGGCTAATTTCTCCTACGTGTCAGGCAATAAGATCTATAACTATTTCAGAAGATATGTAGATCATGACCTGCAGGATGTTGGGTTTAATGTCATGATGCCACGAAGCGACTGGAAGATATGGCAACAGCCGGGAGATGTAGCCAACCATCCGCTTCCGCAGAATGCCGTTAATTCCTATGATCCTTCAACAAGGTTTATTGAAGACGGAAGCTATGTAAAGGTACGGAATATCACATTAGCCTATGAGCTTCCTTCGTCATTCGTATCCAGACTGAAGCTTACAGGGCTGACAATTTCTCTCGGTGCCGACAACCTTTACACATTTACCAACTTCTGGGGACAGGATCCTGAAGTTTCTATTAATCCTCTTAATGGATTGCCCGGTTATGCTGAATTCAAATACCCCAATAACAGGCAGTATGTATTCAATATAAACGTCCGATTCTGATAACCATTAATTCTCATGCAATGAAAAAAATATTAAATTATATCATATTTCTTACGGTTGCAGCTGCTGCTGCATCCTGCGAATTGAATATAATACCAACTGATGCTCTTACCGGAACCCAGATTAAGGGTACTTCCGACGGACTTGTAAGCCTGGTAAACGGAGGGTATGCTCAATTCAAGGACATTCCAAGCGGTGAAAGTTCAAATAACTGGTACCTACGTCAGTTTTACCAGCTGAGCGATTTCGCCAGCAACGATATTGTGTGTGGTTACAAAACTGAAGATGATCTGATAAACAGCTTCAGATACAATGACCGCGCAGCTGAAAAATCGAATATTAACAGTTTCTGGGAAGTATCGTATAAAATCATCTACGGATCAAATGTTGCTATTCAGATGGCAGATGAGAAAGGCAGCGATCCGGTTACCGACTACCTGAAAGGAGAATGTTACTTTTTGAGGGCATTTGCAACTCATAATCTGGTACGCCTTTTTGCCAGACCTTATTCTGCAGCGAACAGTTCATTGCCTGGTGTAATACTTCGTGAAACCTCGGCCGACGGTGCACCCAAAGCTCGTGCTACCATGGCTGAAACCTACGATTACATTATCTCAAGCCTTAAGAAAGCAGCGACCCTGATGACTGAGCAACCACCCAACGCACGCAACAACAAGGGATTTGCTTCAAAATACAGTGCATGGGCTCTTCTCTCGAGAGTATACCTTTACAAGGGCGATTACCCGAATTCCATTTCATACGCTGATTCTCTTATCTTCTCAGGGGCATATTCACTGGAAACACCAGAAACTTATCCTGGCTATTTTGCCAATGCCCAAAATTCTTCCGAGACAATCTGGTGTATTCCTTTTCTTGCTATTGATGACAAGAAGGAAGCCGCGGTCGCATCAATGATCTATAATGGTGCAAACTGCTGGGGGGAAGAAGGAGCATCGCCTTCGATACTTAAGGCAATGGGCTTCGGAACATCCATGATGGATATTGATGTCCGCTGGAAATATATTGAAACTTCCAATCCTGGTTTAAAGAACGGGGTCAATATTTATTATATCTCCAAGTTCTCGGGACAGGATGGTTCACCAACATTGAGTTCTCCTGTAATGCTGAGGCTGGCGGAAGTTTATCTCAACAGGGCTGAAGCGTTAGCGAAAACCGGTAATGTCAGTACAGCACTTGATGACCTTAACGAAATACGCACTAACAGGATGATTGTTCCTGAAGGAGGCAGCCTCGATGACTATCTGTATAATGCAGCAAGAGACGGCATTACATCAGGCAATATTCTGGATGCAGTCCTGAAGGAAAGAAGGATTGAACTTGCATTTGAAGGACATGGGATATTCGATATCCTCAGGAACGGACAGGATCTTGTACGTGATTACTGGGGCTATCATCTTGATAACTATAACGGAATCCCGACTTCAAGCGAGCCAGGAATGGATGTTTCAGGCGTAGTGATCCATGCCAGTGATCCTTCCACGGTTTACCCGATACCATCAAGTGAGATAAGCACCAACAAGCTCTGCGTTTCCAACAAATAATTTTAACGGACAAACAATTATGAAAAAGAATAAGATATCAATATATACAGCAATACTGATGATTATCGTATCAGTGTCATGCAAGAAGGAGGGAACTTATCCACTTACTGAGACTCCTCCGCTCGATTTCAGATCATATTATAACGGGCTGACAGTAACGTTTGCAAATCATGCCAAAAGTGCAACCGGGATAACCTGGGATTTTGGAGATAAATCATCAAAGGTGACAGGAGATTCAGTTCAGCACAATTATTCTGCCACCGGGAATTACCTCATAACGATGACAGGGAATGTGGGAGGAGCGGCATGGACAATGCATACCGTTCTTAGAGTTGACAAACCCTCTGTCGTAAAGCTTGATGATAATTCATTTGCAGACTGGGCAGGCGTTACCTATCCTGATTTTCAGATTCAGGGTACCGACCATATGATAAGAGGCAAAGTTGACTATGATGCCAATTTTGTTTATATCTTCATTGAATGGGATACAGTAGGAACAAAGGGTCTTGCATCACTCGACGGTGCAATTATGGACCTGTATATGGATAATGACAACTCATTGTCCACAGGGTTCTCAACATCCCTGGGAGCCGACCTTCTGTATGAGGGAAATATTCCGACAGACTGGTTTGATTTTTTCACTTTCTTAGGGACTGATCAGTCACAATGGTCCTGGACCGGACCGACATCAATAAACAATGCGATTGTAAAGGGATATACTGAAGAGGTTACTGATACGGTCAGAATGGAATTTGCTTTATCCCGTGATGCCCTGAAGATCAACAAGGATGTTCTTGGTTTTCAGCTGGTACTGAACTATTCCGACTGGTCAGGGGAAGCAGGTTCGCTGTCTAAGGACCATGATACCAGGATTGTGATGCATATGGATAAGCAAGGGAAATAGACTTCCGGCTAATATTATTCAGGAAGACAGGTTTACCCATGTTAAGGTTCATGGCACATGGCACAGGGCAGGTTGAGGTTAATGTTGAGGTTGAGGTTGAGGTTGTGGCTAAGATGTAGGAGCCTAAGGGTACAATGGCATAACAATAAAGCTTTTGCTCAAAGTCCTCTCCAGGACTCTTTCTCACCTTTGTCTTTTTGTCTTACGTCTAAAAAAGTTGTAAATTTGAGTTGAAACGTTCGCTGCGTTCTATGCGATTGGTTATTCTGAACTTAAAATTGGAAATCACAAATTGTGATATCCAATAATGATTTAATAAATGATTTAATGAAAGAGATTAAAATACTCCCGGACGAAACGATAATAGATAAAATTTATATTATCAGAGAGAAGAAAGTTATGATTGATCGGGATCTTGCTGAATTATACGGAGTTGATACCAGGGTTTTAAATCAGGCAGTAAAGAGAAATCTCAAACGCTTTCCTGACGATTTTATGTTTCAGCTTACAGATGAGGAGTTTAGAAACTTGAGATCACAAATTGTGACATCAAGTTGGGGTGGTTCTCGATTCAGGCCAATGGTATTTACTGAACAAGGAGTAGCTATGCTTTCCAGTGTCTTAAACAGTGAAAGAGCAATTTCTGTTAATATACAGATTATCCGGGTGTTTACAAGGATGAGAACGATGATTGAATCGCATAAGGACATCCTTAGGAAACTTGAGCAGCTTGAAAAGAAGGATTTGGAGCTTGATGAAAAGGTCACTCTGATCTTTGAATATCTCAAAGAACTTGAACAATCAAAACAGGAGGAAACCGATTTTAAGCCACGAAAAAGAATCGGTTTTAAAACAAATAACGGCTCAACGGCGTAATGGCTTAAAGGCACAATGGCCTAATCGCTGATCAGGATTATCACGTTACACAGTTTCCTCTTCTTTTGCCATCAAGGCACAAAGACACAAAGTTTCACAAATTATAGTCTCCCCATCTCTTCGTCTCTAAGCTCTTCGCTTTACGCTCCACCCTCCTCGCTCTCCGCTCAATGCTTTCCGCTTAGCCGTTCAACTTTTCTTAATGTCTATTGTTCTCTATCAAATCGCAAATATCAAATGAGTAAAGAGCAGACAGAAAACCTTTTAGTGTTTTTAGAACCATTCGGGGATAAAATAACAGAACTGGTAATGTGGCTCAGGGATTTTGTATGGGACTTATATCCTATGACAAATGAACTGATATATGATAACTACAATGCAGTTGCTTTTGGATGGTCCCCGACAGACAGACAGGGACATACTTTTTGTTCAATAGCAGTTGGCCGGACAAGTAAGAATATCCACTTTGGTTTTTACTGGGGCAATGAGCTTTCAGATCCGGAGAAAATTCTGTTAGGTCAAGGCAATCAATATCATTATATTCTTGTGAAGGATAAAACAAAATTTCCGAAAAGTTATAGTGAAAAACTTGTACATGAAGCGTACGAAAACTCCCTTTCAAAAATAAAAGACAAAAACCAGATAATACACGGACAGACTATTGTCAAATCAGTTTCCGAAAAAAAACGGGCCAGCCATCACTAACCCATCACACTCAAAAAAGACCCAACATCTATTTATTTAAATCTATAAGAGTTTTTCTTATTGCATCTCTTAGCTCCGGTTCTACTTTTGTCTCTTCTGCATAAGATTGCCAGTTCTTAACCACCTCATTTATTTGTGTTATTATATTCCCGGCTTTTTTGATATTCATGTTTTTAGCAACCGATAAAAAATCATCCCGGATGATATCTTTCCTCTTGCCATTCACGCTAAGCGATTGCTGGCTTACCCAGGTGCTTCCTGGTCTGAATGAATGGCAGATATCAAATGCCGGTGAAAGGCTCCAGGTGCCGGTTTTATCCATCAGGAATGCAAAGTTTTTTGTATGGTCATCGCAATTCCGTGCGATTACATTAAATACCATCCTTCTGAACAACTGTTCTGCTTCGGGATATGGCAGTCCAAGCATACGCATAGTCTCGAAGAGTTGTTCGTAGCTGAAGGAGGATATATCATTGAAATCATAATGCTGCATAGCGAAAAAACTCTGCATATGAATCTTCCCTTTCCCTGGTTCGCGGTCAAATCTGCGCGTCATAAAATGAGCTCTTCCGTTTTCTTCAAACAACCGGCATTCGGTCATTTCAATTTCTGCGGCTTTAGCCATCAGATGGTATGCCATTTCAATGCGACCATATCCATGTGCTGCACCGAACTGAGAGTCAGTAACTCCATCGAATTTTATCAGCCAGTGGGTGAATCCTTTTGGAGCAGGGACCTGTCCGCTTCTAACCTCCCGGGTTACAGGGTTAAAAGCAATAACTGCTTTTGCTCTTGCCCCGCCTGCTGAGGTACCGATTTTCAATATATCAAGCAGCGCCCGCTCTTCGTTTTCGGAAAGATTTGTTGAAAAGTCCTGTCTGCCCGAAAGTATTTCATTTGCAATCTGTACCAGGCTGCCAATTTCGACAACTGTGGATGTATCCGGTCCCTTTGGAACAGCAGGTTCAAATTCCATGGCTCCCATACCCCGTTTTCCGATAAAGCAGAGCAATTCAACAGGATTTAAACTGTCAGAAGGTCGTCCGTTTCGAGCAAGCCATGTGTTAACAAGAGCATTTCCGTATTTGTCGGGAAGAGCATCAGCTAATAATCCGGGGAGTCCTTTGAATGAGATACTATTCCTTAGTTCCGGGAAATTTTTAGGCTGATTCCGGACTTCTCTCAATGGCATTTTCAAAGGTGCTATATCCAGATTACTTGTTACAAAGGAAGGTTCAAACTGAAAGGTGCCAATTCCTCTTACAGCGTTCCATGCAACAGCGCCAACGCGGTTATTCCAAAGATTTACATAAGCTGTATCCATTGTGTTACCAGTCTGATTTAGGTTCAGGGTTCTTACTTTCTGCATTTTTTCTGCGTGCCCTTGTCTTTTTAGGAGAATATTCAAGTTTTGCCAGTTGCAGAGGGCTTAGTTCCTCTTTAATTTCAAATTGCTGAAGCAGATGGAGCAGTTTTAAAGCCCGGAGTAACTGGATAAATATTATTAAGCTTGTACTCTCTCCGTTCTCGAAAAGACTCAAAGTTGAACGGGCTATTCCGGCCTCTTTAGCCAGTTGTGTCTGAGATTTATTTTGCTGTACCCTGTGATGCTTTATAAAAGCTCCTAATGTCCGGATTAAAGAGGTATCACTTGCAGCTTGCCAGTGTATGTATGATATATCAGTCATTAAGTGGTATATTAATGGTTAATGCATGATAATTCATACAAATATAACAAATATTTGAATTGCAATGATCTTTTGCACCATTTTATTTAAGAAGACCCTTTTTGCCACCCAGACACAAGGACACAAAGTTTCACCAGGAAATTTTCTTCGTCTCTAAGTCTCTGAGTCTCTTAGTCTTCATTTTTCCCGCTGTTCCCGCAGATTAACGCAGATCAACATCTCTTGCTCTACGCTCTACGCTTTACGCTTTCCGCATGGACAAACAGGAATCTGCACAGGTAGGGGGTATCGACGAAGGGGGAGTTTATTAACGAGTTAAGTCATTAAATGGAAGGAAGGGGAGAAGGGGAGAATGGGTGAGGGGGAGAAAAGGAGACAAAGAGACTAAGGACAAATATCTCCGTGTAATTCTCGTATAAATCCGTGGTTAATGGATTTGGATTTCCATCATCGCCTATCGCCAATAATACATAATACAATCTTTTTGTTATTCCATTAGTCTATTGTAAATTTGGTTTGAAACGCTCGCTGCGTTTATTTGAGGCAGATATTTTTTATTTAAAATTGGAAATCACAAATTGTGATATCCATTGAATTGTGCTGGATATAAACCTTAATTATAAAATTATGTGTATCCCGATTACAATTGACGATTATGTAAAAATTCATTTGCATAATAATCCAAATGAAAAAGAAAAAGTTCTGAGAGTCAGGATTGACGCTGCGCTTGATGATTATAAAAATGGTGTAAAGTGCCAATGCGGAAAAGATATCTGGATAGTAGGTTCAGCTTCTTCTCCATTTGGCTGTTTCAGCTGTATAACCGGAAGAGATTATCCAGCAGGTGATTATGAAATTGATGGCGCCCTCGATAAGCGGGATAAGGATGGCCGCATAAATATTAATTTCATGGATCCCCGCAAAATCAATGGAATATTTGATGAAGATGGTTTTATAATCAATATGGATTCAATTAAAAAGCCTGCTCTTTGCTTGATTTGTATTAAGAACTATATAGATAACTGGGATGAAAATCTATTATGCAATATGAACAGGGCTGAACAGGAAGATGATGAAGAATTCAAATGTGGGGCATATGAGAAATTATGAATCATGACTGGCTTATCACAATTTGTGATAACCTTAGTACCAGTTAACTTGAGGTCGCAATTTGCGTCCTCAAGATGGAATTGGAGATCGCAATTTGCGTCCTCCAAATTTAAAATCTTTTTAGAAAGACTTGTTTAAGATCACAAAATGTGATCTTAAAGAGAGGTCAGCATGTAAAGTATCTTCCCTTAGCATTTACAGAACACGGTATTTTAATGCTTTCAAGTGTTCTTAACAGTGAAAGAGCTGAGAAAGTTAGCTTGCTTATTATTGATACTTTTGTAAGGTTGCGGGAGATTCTATCCATTCATAAGGATATGTCACATCAACTTGAAAAGATACAGACAAAGCTCGATGAACATGACAATCAGATAAGTATAATATTTGAATATCTCAAAGAACTAGAACAATCAAAACAGGAGGAAACCGATTTAAAACAACGAAAACGGATCGGTTTTAAGTCAAATAATGGCTCAAAGACCCAATAAAAGAATCGCATTTTAAGTCCCTTCTTCTATTCGTCTCTCAATCTTCTCCTCACGCCTCAGGCACCTTTGTGCCCTTGCGCTGTTCTTCAAAGTAACAATAACTTCACAATTCATATTAAACACTTATACCTATTATCTGAAACTTTATGTATTTATTCTTTGACACAGAAACAACCGGTCTTCCAAAAAACTGGAAAGCCCCGGTCACTGACCTTAACAATTGGCCACGATTGGTTCAGTTGGCCTATTTGTATTATGACAGAAATGGAAATCTGATTTCCGGAGGTGATTTTATAATTAAGCCTGTTGGTTATTCAATCCCGGCTGAGGCTTCCCGAATTCACGGTATCACAAATGAGAAAGCTTTTGAGGAAGGGAAAGCTTTATTACCTGTCCTGCAGGAATTTCATGCTTTAATTACCGAATCTGAATATCTGGTTGCCCACAATATAAGTTTCGATGAGAAGATTGTCGGCGCTGAATTTCTGCGTAACAGTATGCCTGATAGTTTAGCTTCAAAAAGAAAGATCTGTACGATGCAAGGAACGACAAATTTCTGCAAAATTGATGGACTATATGGGTATAAATGGCCAAAGTTATCAGAACTGCACCACAAACTTTTCAGAGAAAACTTTGAAGAGGAACATAATGCAGCCGTTGATATTCACGCGACTGCTAAGTGTTTCTGGGAATTGAGGCGGCTAGGGAAAATTTAACCGTTTTTACCTTTATCTGTCACTTTTATTCAGGATCACAACGATACCAAAACCTAAGCGTCTTTTTTCTTTTGTTTTTAAGTTCAAGTTCAGAAAGTATCTTTATTTCATAATGGTTCTATTTATTGCAACACACAGACTTAAAGGCACAGAGCTCAGAGCAAGATTCTCTGTGTAACTCTCCCTCCTCACTTTTATTTCCAGGGTCTTTGGGGATACTAATTAACTCGACGTAATTCAGTGATGTAATGATCCTTAGGTTGTGAGTTGAATGGCGCAAGGGGAATACTGATCATTAATCTTTTGCAAGTTCAATTTTGTTCTTTAGGTTTATTAGAATCTTTAATATATTCCCGTTTTCAAAGTTCCCAAGCAAGTATCCTTCATTAAATCTATCTGAACGTACAATTGCTGTAATTAATTTGCAGAGTGTTTCAATGTCGAGTAGAGCAAAATCTTTCATTTTTATTAATTCCTTGCCTTCATCCCAGGTTGTCCAGTCAAAATCAAGTATTATCCCTGATTTATAAACCAGATCCAGGAAGTTTTTGACCAGGACTGTGAGTGAAATATATGGCATTTCGACATATCCGTTTGTTTGCCTTTTGGCTCCTTTCATTTCACCAAATGATTTTGTGTCTTCGATCTGAGGAATAAGATCAAACAATTCCTTCAGGTTATTTTTGTCAGGATTTTTCAATTGCGGGTAGTTTATCATGGCATAAAGATCATCAAATTTCTACTCATTATCGTCTAATGTCTGAATCGGGGCGGATTGCATATAAATTTTGTTACGAAATATCAGAACATTTTTCATTCGTTTCACTGGAAGAATTTGTTGTTATGCCGAATCATGTTCACGGGATCATAATTATTCAATCCCCATCCTCCGTAGTAGGGACGTTGCATGCAACGTCCCTACAATCGGTACAAAACGAATTCATGTCGCACATTTCACCCAAACCAGGGTCATTGGCAGCGGTTATCCGGTCATATAAATCGGCGGTTTCAAAAAATATCCATTTGTCTGATCATGGTTTTTCATGGCAACCCCGGTATTACGATCATATAATTCATTCTGCCAGGGAATTGGACAGGATCCGGGATTATATTATTAACAATCCGGTTAAATGGGAATCGTAGGGACGTTGCATGCAACGTCTACAAATCAGGCCTTTCTTCCAAAACAACGTGTTTTATATTTACACGGTTATAGGTGTAGGCTATGTTGATTCTTCCATCACTTGTTTGAATCACAGCCGGATAACTAAATTCACCTTTACTTTCATTTTCAAGAATAAGTGCATCCTTCCATTCCATACCATCTTTTGAAATCGCAACATTAAGTCTGGCCCTGTCTTCATCCCCCTGAATGGTTGGGTTGTATACAAGTATGAACCATCCATCTTTAAGTGTGACAGCATCAATACCGGAATTCGGATTTGCCAATTCTGTTCTAGTTAATTTCCCCCAGGTATTTCCATCATCCCTGGAAAAAGCCTGTACTATGGCATTATTCTTACTCCTGCACAAGATCTGCACCTTATTGTCGGGATGGAGCAAAATCGTTGGTTGAATTACATTGAACTTTGTTCCGGAATCTACAGGTATAACCTTCCATGTTTTTCCGGAATCCAAGGATTTTTCAATGTGCACTTTCCAGCTCTGGCTTGTCTCAACACTTGATGGAGAAAGAATGGTTCCATCAGGCAATTGTACAGGTTTGTTTTTTATGGGGCCCAGGATTCCAGTAGGTAATCGTTCAGGAGAAGTCCATGTGATTCCGTCATCTGTCGAAGTACGTACCATTCCCCACCAGGTCCTCGGAGACGGGCCTTCCTTATACCACAGGATGAGCATGCCCTCCCGGGTTTTAAAAAGTACAGGATTCCAGCATGGATAAATCAAAGAGTCATTTATGATTCCGTCCGCAATCTTAACAGGTTTTCCAAATTTGTCATTCTCACTGGTGGTGAGCCAGATGCAGACATCCTTATTTCCTTCAGCTGTGCCTCCGAAAGCAGCCACCATATATCTACCGGGTGTAACCTCCACAATTGTGGAAGCATGACATTGTGCAAAAGGAGATGATTTAAATACAAGTTCCTCACTGACCTTTTTCAGGGTGATCTGGTTGAAGCCTGTAATCGATGGAAAAATTAATGCAAGCACAGTAACGGATGCTCTCAAAATGCTGTTCATGTAGGAAATCTTTTAGATTACTCAGGCTAAGATAATAATTAATGTGTCACTAAGTAGTGTATGATCATTCGGGTTAACCTCAGGGGTATACTGGTTTTGATCTGCCTTTCTGTTATATACTGCATCAGTATCATATTCACAATATGGTAGTGTTAAAATTGAACATTTTCAATAATGCTATGTTACCTGATACCTTATTATAAGGATATTGACTCAGTTTTCTCATTTCAATTTATTCACTAAAAATATTTAATTATGGCAACAGTAGTAGTCCGTCACAAAGTAGGTGACTTCAATACATGGCTTAAAGGTCATGAAGACAGAGCCCGGTTATTTGCTCCTGCAGTAACTGGTTTTAAAACGTTTCAGGATGCTGATGATCCTAAATCTGTTGTAATGGTTCTCGAAGTAACAGATATGGACAAGCTTAATTCAATCATGACTGACCCCAAAATTCAGAAGGATAAAGACAGGCACACGGTTAAAGATCCGATTATTGTTTCTGTCCAGGTAAAGGTATGATAAGTTCATGAAAGGGAGATCGAACCGAAGTGGAGATTCCGTGATAGTAAAAAGAGGTGAATGGGTGAGAGGGAGAAAAAAAAACGCTCTCTTCCATTCACCACTACCTGATATCTGTTCGTCAAAAGTTTGATAAATACCGCAACATCCCTAAACAGAATTCGTTTCAAAGTCAAAAGGTCTGGATATTAAAGGACTTAACTTAAACTAGCCATGAAAACGGATAAAGGAGGATACTGGAAAACCAGGAAAGCAAAACTCCTTAAAACGTATAAGAGTCTTTCCCAGAAAGATCTGGATTTTAAAGAAGGAGAAGAGAATGCAATGCTTGCAGCTCTCAGCGATAAACTGGGGAAGAGCAGGGGGGAGTTGCTGAAGATGATTATAATGTTGTAGAAGTTGTAAAGTTGTAAAAGACCGCACTCTATTTTGACAACCCAGTTCCAGGCGACAGTAATCAGGCGAGAGGTGTTTTTCCCTGAGCACTGAGCCCTGTGCCCTGTGCTAATACTCATATCTCACATCTCATCTTCCTATCCTGTACAGATACTTTTGTGTCCTGAGTATTACGGAGTTCCTTAAAACAGCCGGGGTAGCCCAGATACCTGAATCCATCTGACTTTTTGCCACAGGTTCAAATTTTCGACCTGCTTTAATTACAAGAACCTCACCTTTCACAGAGAAAAAGAAGATATTCCCGTTTATATAAATTGGAGAAGAATCAAAATTTGAGGTAACATGTGTCGACCATATTTCCTTTCCCGTAGCTGCTTCAATACACATCATGATATTTCTGGTATTGACAGTATATATCAATCCGTCCTTTATAACTGGCGTCAGACTCTGGTTTCGTGATAGTTCTTCACGTTTCTTCCAGAGTACATTCGTACTGGTAATATCACCTTTCCCATTTGGATTGACAGCAATAAATTCCGTATATTTTTTATCATTATTACCCATGGTAAACCCTGTGTACCAGAATACAACACCATTTTCTGAAACAGGCATTGCTATAGTTGATTCGGCTCCGTCAACAACTCTCCATATTTCCTTCCCGTCGTTTGGATCATAAGCTATACAAACGGCAGAACCATTCGATATCAACATATCGCGTCCCTCAACATTCATTACTAACGGGGTAATGTATGCCTTCCGTCCGATTGGAGCAAGAGGCTCATATGGCTCCTCAGGCCTGCTGGTTTTCCAGACAATCTTCCCGTTCGATTTATCGAGCGCAACGATAAACCTTACATCGGTACCTTCGAGATGAAGTATCAGGAGATTCTTATATAATATTGGTGATGAGGCCGGACCCTGGGCATGCTTACATTTGAAATCTGTGCGTTTCCACACAATGGAGCCATCCGAGGTATTTATACAGGCAGTACCCAGACTTCCGTAATGAACATAAACAAACCCTTTTTCGATGCAGGATGTGGGCGAGGCATAGGTATTCAGAGAGTGCTTGCCTTCAATGTCATCAGGGGTAAAAACCTTCATATCGTAAACTATTTTTCCGGTCTGAAAATCTGTACAAACAGCATATAGCTCTTTCCCATCAGGAGTTGCCGTTGTAATCCATACCTGATTGTCATAAACAACAGGAGAGGAATAACCTTCATCATGAATTTTGGTTTTCCATATAATGACAGAATCATTCCATGTCAGCGGAATATCTTTTGCTTTTGCTATTCCATTGAGGCTGCTGCCACGGAAGTGTGTCCAGTTTTTATCCTGGGAACGTGCCTGTCCTGAAAATAAAAATGAGATAAGGAGTAAAAAACAAAAAAGGATAGTTGATCTACAGGTCATTTGATCGATTTTTAATGATGAGTTTTATTAATCAAATAAAGTGAATTTTAATCAAAATTTTATTAATACTCTTTGACTTAGGATGGTTTTGTTACTTTCTTTTGCCTGCCCAAAAGAAAGTAACCAAAGAAAAAGGCCCCCAAAAAGCCAAATTAATGGCTTTGTTGCCCACAAGCCAACGCCACATGGGGCCCAAAGCCATTAATTTCACACCTTTTTGGGATTTGCCCGCGCGCCGTGACTAATAGGATTTTTACTTTTATTCTAAAATTATCTACTTTATTCTATTTTTAATTTGTGACTTTTATCTACTTATAAATTACTTTTCCAAATAATTCTCTGAGACCGTTTGAAACCCAAAAACTTTTTAGCATATTACTGAACGAACCCCCCTTTAGGGGGGCAGGGGGGCAAAAAGATTTGAGACCTGCCTGAGCAACAAAAAAGAAATCTTATTTTTGTAAACCCATGGTCTGAAAAGGGGTAGTGATCATGACAATCTGTTTGATTTATTTATGAATACGATATGAAAAACTTTCTTCTCTTAACTATTTTAATTACCTCCCTTTTTAGATTAGGTGGCCAGTTTAAAATCCCGGCTTATGAGATTACGAGTAACAAATCTGATAGATCGGATTTAAAGGCTGTGCCTGGCAGAACATATTCTACCAATTTTCCTCTGACTGAAAGTCCCATCTCTGAAAGTGATAACTGGATCAATGGGAGCAAAGAAGGTCTGGACTGGGGTTATATCTCCACAACTGCCGGACAAACCCATACGCATCCAGGAACTGCGCCCTATGCTGATGCGACAGCTTTGTTGACAGGAAAATGGGGCCCTGACCAGATGGTCCTGGCTACCGTCGGAAATATCGAAAATGCATGCAATAGCGACACTTGCTATCCTGAGGTGGAACTTCGTTTGCGTTCCACGCTATCAGCTCATTTGTGCAATGGATATGAAATCGCTTTTTCACTCAAACCGAATGGCAGGGCCTACCTCATCATTGTCAGATGGAACGGGCCTTTGGGAGACTTCACTTATCTTTTCAACCAGTCCGGCTCACAGTATCAGGCAAAAACAGGTGATATAGTCAAAGCAACAGTAGTAGGGAATGTTATCTCAGCATATAAAAATGGAGTGCTGATTGGTCAGGCCACTGACAAAATATTTTCGTCAGGGAATCCTGGCATGGGGTTCAATGAGCAAACATATAACGGTGATTATGGGTTTTCCAGCGTTACAGCATCTGATAGTCCTTAATACCAAAAATAAATGAAATACAGCAGTAGAAAAGGTGTTTAAAGTCAGCATTTCTACCAGTAAAAATCACTTTTATAATTCAAGATTCACTTTAACCAAGTTAGTCTCTTCGTCCCTAAGTCCCTGAATATCTGAGTTTTTTTCCCCGCAGATTAGATAATTTCTTCGCCTCTTGATTTTCATGGCTTCCGTCTTCCGAATTCCGACTTCTTTCGTCTGTTTGATTTGGTATGAGTGTAAACATTTAATTAACTGAGATGTTGTTGTTATACAGAATTTTATATAAGGCAACCTAAACGGTACTTTTCATACATTCAAAAATCCTGTCAGTTTGTTAAACGCAATTATTATGAAAAAAATCATTCTGTTATTTATCGGTGCATTGACGTTAAGTTGTCATATAATTAATGCCCGGGTCACTCAGCCACAATCAGTTGAAGACAGTGTTTTTGGCTGGTTAAAGGTGTATCATTTAAAAGGTGTAAAAGAGATTAAAAAAATTGACAACCGTGTTTTCAGTGTTGCTCAGCTCTCTGTTTGCGACTCGCTGGTAAACTGGATGCAAGCCAGCTATTTGCCTAAAGGTGGAATTGGTGATATCAGGAAAAACATATTCCCGAAAACCGGCCAATACGATACCTATAAATCAGCATGGCCTCAAGGCTATGGCGCTACAGCATATACCTGGGATGTAAGCTATAACAGTGCTGGAAAAGTAGAACGGAAACAGGAATCGGAAACACCCTGGGATATATCGGCAAATGCAGTCCCAGGCTGGCCTATACCTGACTTGAGTACAGCTACAAGGTATTATTTTACAATGCCTTCTTTTGAAGGGAGGGATGAAGAAAAACAGACGGAGGATCTTTCGAAAGTTGAAAATCTTAAACCTTACATTACTTTCTGGGTAAAGAATATAGAAGCAGGTAACGGAACCGAGTATGTCTTGCTATGCAAAAACAATAAATCTCCATTTATAAAAGTAACAAAAGGGGAATACCTGCAATTACTCGAAACGGCAATACCTAAAGCTTATGAGGATGAGAAGAAGAAAATTTATGAGCAGAATAAAGATAAACAGAAGAGCATTGATTATTTAATGGGTTACCTGGATGTAAAGTATAACAAACGCATGACATGCCTGAAAAATAATCAGGAAAAATATAAGAACCGGTTGAGTGAAACTGCCGAAACATTTGCAGAACAACCCGATATTATGCTTGAAAACTACAAGGATGTCTTCGAGGGCAATGGAAGTATGGCATTTAAATATCCAATATACACTATTGATCCCGCCATGTATGAATTATGTAAAGAGGATAAGCCTCAATGGATATTATCCTCATGGTACTGGACTCCAAATAACCCCAAACAAAAGTTTATGCACGAATCCATCATTAACAATTTCAATTTTGATTATGTGTATAATTTTTTCTTTGCCCCGGAGAAAGTAAAAGGACAGCTTTATAAACCCAGGCATTCTCCTTCATCAAAAGAAGCTGTAGTAGTCTCAACAAAAGCAGAAACAGGTAAAAATTCTGTGCTTGATAAGAGCATCCATTTTTTTGAAGATTTCTCTGCAACAACTATTGGTAAAAAGCCAACAGGCTGGAATGTCAAAACCAATCATAATGGAGTTAGTCCTGTTGTAAGTACTGTTGAAGGTACTACTGAGAACTGGGTTGTAATAGCAGGGAACACGCTAATTCCGGCCGGCCTTAAAAAACCATTACCTCAAAATTTCACTATGTCATACGATGTAATTGTACCTGAAAATTTTACCTGGGGTGCAAAAGGATTGGTACTCCTGTTGTCATATGAAAAAACCGAAGGAGTAGCAGAAGCCTTTATCAGTTTGAAACTGCGGCCAGGATCCGGAGGAGCAGACGGAGAGGCAACACTGGAAACTAAATTCCCGGCTGGCTATGCTTCCGGGACTAAGTGGTATGTGGCAACAGGATTTTCAAACAATAAAAAAGTAAACCGTATAGCCGTAAGTATCCAGAAAAACAACGAAGTGCTCCGGATATATATTGATAAGAAATTGATTGCGGAATATGTTAAAGGAATTCCGGCTGATATGAAGTTTAATGCATTCTCGTTCGATATGGCCGGCAGTGATAGTGAAAAAGATAAATACTATATTGGTAATATTAAGATAACCAGGGACATATGAGGCTCTTTATGGTAATCAACAAGAAATTTAGGATTCTGGTATTTCGAATCTAAACTATACCTACAATGTCCCTGCCGAACAATAATATTCCGATCATTGTTTTCATTTTAAGATTAAAATAAAACTGCTATGAATAAACAAATCGAATATTATCAGAATAAACTTGATTATGAAATGGATCCATGGGATCTCTTCACTGGTTTGGAAAAAGGTGAATCAGTTGTTCCGCTTGATACAAGAAGAGCTCCCGCTTTTCTGAAGGAACATATTCCGGGTGCAATAAGCCTGCCTCACAGAGAGATGGATGAAAATACCACCAAAAAACTTGATAAAACAATAACTTATGTCTGCTACTGCAAAGGAATTGGTTGCAATGCTTCAACCTGGGGTGCCCTGAAGATGGCAAAACTTGGTTTTAGAGTGAAAGAACTCTTTGGTGGGATAGAATGCTGGAAAGCCGATGGTTACTCAACAGATGGAACTCAACATACTAAAGGAATTGATATTAAACGATCTGCAACGCCTTCAGAAACAACTGTTTAGCTATGCGTGAAAAAACCCTGCAATACTGCAGTCTTGACAAATATTAAGCACAGGCAAACTGACGATGCACCATGAACGATATTACGGAAACCGGCTGAAGCCCCTTAGAATGACTGCAAGACCGCAAGACCGCAAAACCGGCAGACCGCCAGACCCGTCAGAATTCCACTATAAAGCAAGTATTGCTCTCTTCTGACGAAACAGCTGTGATGGAGCCATTGTGCAATTTCATTATCTCCTGTGAAATGCTCAGTCCGATACCCGATCCGCTCTTTTTAGTGGTAAAGAAAGGTACAAAGATCTTTTCAAGCAGTGCCGGAGGAATAAGTGGTCCGTTGTTTATTATCCTGATGTTCACATTATTCTGAGGTGTTCTTAAAAGCTGCATCCTTATCTGCCTGTCGTTGGTTTCTTCCAGAAGAGCTTCTATTGAATTGTTTATAAGATTTATAATAACCTGGTTAATCAGCTTCTTATCTGCAATGATTTCTTTCAATGACTTATCTGCAGTTATCGTGAAGTCGATGTTATTTTCCCCCATCTTCCCTGAGAATGCGATTTTCAGCTGCTCGACCCATCCCTCAACCTCAAACGTTGCAAATTCAGGTTGAGGAAGCTTTGAGATCTTCCGGTAATTGTTAACAAAATTAAGGAGTCCGTTACTCTGTTCATTTATAAGCTGAAGGCCGTTAACAGCAGTCTTTATCGTTCCGTCGTCGATCTGCGACAGCATTTTAGGTTTATCATTAGCGCGAAACATTGAATAAAGCTCCTTTGAGACGGTGGTCAGCGGTGAGAGCAGATTCATGATCTCGTGGGTCAGCACACTGATCAGTTTCCGGTATGAATCAAGTTCCCTGAATTCGAGTTCATGCCTGATGTCCTGAATGGAAACAAGCTTGAGTTCTGTATCTTTCCTTCTTATCATTGATGCTCTGAACATAAGTATCTGAAGATTATTCGAAATCAGATTTCTGTATGTCACATTCTCACCCGGCTTAAGATTACAAACTGCTTCATAAAAGGCAGGATGCTTAATCATGAGCGAATTCAGATTTGTAGATTCAGGAGAGAATCCTGCATACTGACATGCGGCTTTGTTTATCAACTCGACCTTGTTGTTAGGGTCAAGTACAATTATACCAGTTGATGCGTGCTGAATTAATGTCCTGTAATACGATTCGTTATATTCATTTTTAATCCTGATTTCCTGAAAATGGCGGTTCAGGTGGTTCATACTTTCATATAGCCTGGTCAGGGTCCTGTTCCTGATGTTTGTAGCGAAATGAAGTGTTGTATCATCATTTCGCAGAGAATCAAAGAAGAAGGTAATTGTTTCGTTTGTAGCGTTGTAGATCCTTACAAGCAGCAGTATTACTATCCCTCCGGCGATCACAAACAAGGAGGCAGTAAGATAGTGTCCGGTTGCAATCATAATTCCTGCACCCGTAAATGAAATAATATTCAGCAGCAGCAGGAAAATTCCGGCACGGTAATTAAGGAGTTTTTCAGACACCATATTTTTTAATTTTATTGTAGAGTGTCTGCCTGGTGATGCCCAGCTGTTCAGCTGACAACCCCTGGTTAAAATTATTCTTTTTCAATGTACTGATTATCATCTTTCTCTCCATATCCTCAAGGGTCTCTGTCTGATTCAGCGGAGCTACGTCACTGTCAATCAGAATAAAGTCTGAAGCATGCAGCCTTTCTTCCTCCGACAGGATAACCGCTTTCTCCATGGTATGCTGTAACTCCCTGATATTTCCATACCATGGATTTCTTTTTAATTTTTCAATTGCATCTTCAGCCAGTCCGAGATCTGGTTTACCGTACTTTCGTCCGTATATCTTCAGATAATGCAATGCAAGATCTTCAATATCTTCGGTTCTTTCCCTGAGCGGAGGAAGATGGATCTGTATTGTATTCATTCTAAAGAGAAGGTCCTGCCTGAACTGATTCTGAGCGACCATCACCGAGAGA
>Ga0302164_10000253_pt1 | contig 19555 bp, 16 predicted proteins | sample I_Fen_E3_1_FD_193500 | JGI IMG/M metagenome (GOLD analysis project Ga0302164, IMG submission 193500) | Peat permafrost microbial communities from Stordalen Mire near Abisko, Sweden - I_Fen_E3_1 | ecosystem: Environmental > Terrestrial > Soil > Wetlands > Permafrost | place: Sweden: Abisko...
GAAACCAATGACGAGTTTAAAGACAGTGAAGACGACTTTGAGGCTGATGGCAGCGAGGATGACTACGATAATTTAGACATCAGTGAATATGTAAATGAAGGCGACGATGAAGTGGGTGATTATAAACTGCGTGATGAAAACTATCCTGAAGTAGATGATGGTAAAGTAATACCACATAAAGTAGAAGTGGGCTTTAATGAATTGATGCTGGAACAACTGGGCCAGCTTAACCTGAACGATCATCAGCAAAAAATTGCAGAACAAATTATTGGCAACCTGGATGATGATGGTTATTTACGCAGGGATATTTCGTCCATTGTTGATGACCTCGCTTTCCGGCAGAATATTATTACCACCGAGGAAGAAATAGGGCAACTGGTATTACAGATACAGCAATTTGACCCCGCCGGCATTTGTGCCCGCAACCTGCAGGAATGTTTATTACTTCAGCTGGAAAGAAAATTAGACGAGGGTAAACATGTGGAAATGGCAATGAAAGTATTGGACAAATACTTTGATGAGTTTACCAAAAAACATTACGAAAAAATTCAGCGTGGCCTGGGTATTAATGATGAACAATTAAAAGAAGTTATTAAACAGATCGTAAAATTAAACCCCAAACCTGCAGGCAATATTGGCGATACCAACAAGGGCGAAAGCTATGTAATTCCCGATTTTTTTATTTTTAATAATGCCGGAAAATTAGAGCTAACGCTTAACAGCAAAAATGCTCCCGACCTGCGCATTAGCGAAGGCTACCGCGATATGCTGAAAGATTACGAACGTGGCAGCAAAAAAGATAAGCGCCAGAAGGAAGCCGTATTCTTTATCAAACAAAAAATAGATGCCGCCAAATGGTTTATTGATGCTATTAAACAGCGGCAAAATACTTTGCTTAACACCATGGAAGCCATCATGAATTACCAACGTGAATTTTTTATCACCGGTGATGAAACAGAACTACGGCCCATGATATTAAAATACATTGCAGAAGCCACCAACCTGGATATATCTACCGTAAGCCGCGTGGCCAACAGTAAATTTGTGCAAACAGAATTTGGTACTTACCGCCTTAAATTTTTCTTTAGTGAAAGTTTACAAACAGAAAGTGGCGAAGAGGTAAGTACAAGAGAAGTGAAAAAGATACTGAGCGATTTAATTGGTGAAGAAAGTAAAAAACATCCGCTGAGCGACGAACGCCTTACCGAACTATTACAGGAAAAAGGGTACAATATTGCCCGGCGTACTGTAGCAAAATACAGGGAACAATTAAATATTCCGGTAGCCCGGTTAAGAAAAGAATTATGATGAGAGACGACGACGGACCACGGACCACGGACGATAGACCACAGACAACAGGCGGCGAACAATCGTCCGTGGTCTATCGTTCGTGGTCGGTGGTTAGTATTCTGGCGCATTTTTTTTCTTACGTTTTTCACCCTTTGTTTATGCCATTGTATGCTATTAGTTTTTTGGCTTTTTTTCACCCCTCTTATTTTGCAGGTTTTACATTGTTTGAAAAGTACCGGCTTATATTATCCACCGCATTAAACACTGTTTTTTTTCCAGCCTTTGCAGTATTGCTGATGAAGGGCCTGGGTTTTATCAAATCTGTTTTCTTACGTACGCAGCAAGACAGGATTGGCCCCTATCTCTCCAGCATGATATTTTATTTTTGGATGGCTTGGACATTTTTTAAAATGGATCCTTTGCTTGCACCAATACTGCCTTCTTTTATGACCGGGGTTTTTTTAACCACCGTGGTTGGGCTGCTGTCTAATATTTATTTTAAGATCAGTATGCATGCCATGGGTATGGGTGGGGTGCTGGGTCTGTTTTTAATTATCATGCTGCATAATACCATGTGGATGGCATGGCCTTTATCCATCGCCTTATTAATTACAGGGTTGGTTTGTACTTCCCGCTTAATTGTTAGTGATCACTCCCCTAAAGAAATTTACTGGGGCTTATTTTTTGGTATACTTTGCCAGCTGGCCGCAGCGGTGTTTATTTTGTAGTACTTCGAAAATCCTTTTCGAAACATTAAGATCATTCTTCTAAAGAAATTTACTAAGCTTGTTTTATGGTATTACCTGCTTATCATATAAGCATACATGCTGTAAGCCTGGTTCGAAAAGAATTTTCGAAGTACGAAATACTACAAAAAAGAATCCCCGCCAAGTGGCAGGGTATCTTTCTCCTGTTGTGCCTAACAATTATAACTTTAAACTGTAGATGAAAAAAGTTTAACTGTTGAGTATTTTTGAAACCGCAGTATATTTTTTTGTAGGGTGATACAAGAACATACAACTGCCGTTTTTTATTGCGTCAATTATTTTTTTACTTAGTTTTTCTGGTATTGCAGGGCAACCATAACTTCTTCCCAGGAAACCATTGTTGTGTAAAAAGCTTTCATCTGCATATTCGGCACCATGTACAACAATTGCTCTTGCTAATGCTTTATCATTGATCCCTTTTTCGCAGCCCTTTAGTTTTAATGAATAGCCATTACCACCGGTATAGGTATTCAGGGTGATAAAAAATCCTAAACTTGTTTTATGCGATTTGTCTGAGTTAGAAAAATTGGTGGCATATTCAAGGCCCGAATTTTTACCATGCGCTACCAGTGTATTGAATAAAATTTTTCCTTCATTCATATCCAGCACATACAATCTTTTTTGAGAAGAGGGTTTGCTGTAGTCAACTATCGTAAGTACATTGGTATTATTCAATAATTTCTTTGCCTGCAGGTAATCATATCCTTTCATAGCTTCGGTAAAAGCTTCCTGTGATATTCCTGCAGCATTTAAATTCCAAGCTGCATAATAATTGGCAGCAGGTTTTAATGCTGGTAAGCCGGCATATTCTGGCTTTACAGTAATTGTTTTTCCAATAAGCGTGGAGGAGGTATTTGCCATCAGCAATAAAGCGGGCAAAAGCGCCATTGCGTTACGGATTAATCTCATTATTATTGGGTTTTCAGTTGGATACTTCGATTTACCAAAGCACTCTTATAAATCGTTTAAACAAACCTTTTTATTGTGCAAATAACCTACACAAAATAGATTTAATTTTTTGGCATATTACATTTGCGTAAATGTACTTGGTGGGTTTACCGGCTTGTATTACAGACAATTACTATTATATTAAATTCTGTTATGTGTTATGGTTGATGGCGTGGCAAAGCCATCAGTTTAACCGGCCTTATTAATGGCCGTAAATGCAGGATTTTTTTAAAATACTTGCTCAAGGGCTAAAAAAAAACTATCTTTTATGCTGGGCAACCTTGCCCCAACATTTTACGATTATTAAAGAGGCACAAAAAAAACTAGTTTTTGTTAACAGCTGATGAATTAAACCTGCAAATAAGGGGATGCGCCCTTAACCAGAGAGAGAGTCAAAAAAAACTATACAACTCTTTCTATGGGTATGCTATGTCAATATGCGACAGGTATACCAGCAGGGATGAAGATGCCTCCGAAATCCTCAACGATGGTTTCCTGAAAATTTTTAAAGAGATTCACCAGTTTAAGCCAGCCTATGCCGATGTGGTAAGTTCCTTTAAAGGCTGGTTAAGAAAAATAATGGTATATACCGCTATCGACCATTTCAGAAAAAATCACAAACATCAGAATGTAATAGAGCTGGAAACAGCCGTGGTTCATTTACCAGTACAGGCCGAAACTGCGTTTGAAAAAATTTCTTACGATGAGATCATCCGGTTTATACAGGATCTTTCTCCGGCATACCGCACAGTACTCAATTTGTTTATTGTAGAAGGGTTCAGTCATGAAGAGATTGCCGGCCAGCTGGGTATTTCAGTCGGAACATCAAAATCAAATCTTGCCAAAGCAAGAAAGCAATTACAAAAAATACTGTTCAATCAAAATAAAATATTAATCGCACAAAATGCCTGATGAAGAAATAGATAAGTTGGTGAGAGATGCTGCCAGTCAGCACCATCCTCCTTATGACGATACGGCATGGGGAAAGATGGAGCTAATGCTGGATAAACATCTGCCGCAAAAAAAAGACAGGAGAAAGTCATTTATTTTCCTGCTGTCATTTTTATTGCTGGGGGGGGCTGCATACTGGGGTATTAATAATACAGCGCAAAATAATACCGCAACTACAGTTACAACCAGTACTGCAAACAAGCCCGCCGCTTTAGCTGATGCAGCTGCTGTTGCCACTATACCTGGCAATAATGCCGGTAGTATTGCTGCAAACAATACCTTGCCAGGCCAGCAGCTAGCTAAAACAGCCGCCGATGCCAATACCACTGCCGGTGATGTTGCACCAACAAATAATTATCCAAAAACTGCACCATTGGCCATTGTTACCAGCAAGGCAATTGGCGATGATAATAACAACGGGCCTTATGCCGCTAAAAGAAAAAATGGCAGCAATCAAAAAAGCCGTACAGCAATGCAGGTGAAAGCACCGGGCCTTGATGATGGTGCGGACAATGTGCAAACACAAAAAACTACGGTTGAAAAAAATGATGTTACAGATAATACCATCAGTATAACAACAACACCCGCTAAAAAAGAAGCTACCATTGAAAAAACTGTTGTAACACCGGCAACTGCAGTTGCAAAAACAGACGCGGCAAAAGAAGTAAAAGATAAAACGCCTGAAGCTGATAAAAATAATACCACTTCAACTTCGGCCAAAAAGAAAACCAGTAAAAGTTTTTCAGATAAACTGGCGGTTACTGTATCTGCAGGATCAGATGTAAGTTTTATAGAGATCAATAAAGCAGGAAAACTTAAACCAGCTTATGGTGCAGGCTTAAGCTATGCTGTTGGAAAACATATTACCATTGCTTCCGGCCTGTATGTTTCTAAAAAGATTTACACCGCCACGCCTTACCAGTATAAATTTACCGGTTATGTAAACCCGGGCCTTAAAGAAATAGGTGCGGATTGTAAAATATTTGAAATCCCTGTAAGTGTGTACTACAATTTTAAACAGGTAAAAAATCACAGCTGGTTAGCTGGTGTTGGACTTTCTTCTTTATTAATGAAGAGAGAAACCTATGATTACCGTTATGAAATGCCGGGAGGCCAGCCTTACAGTTACGAAAAAACGGTGACCAACGAAAATAAACATTATTTTTCTGTACTTACTTTATCCGGCGGCTATCAATATAAATTAAACAACCGTTTTTCTTTTATTGCTGAACCTTATGTAAAGATACCATTGACAGGTATTGGGGTGGGTAAGATAAAGCTTAACAGTACTGGTGTACTGGTTACGGCAGCAATAAAGCCCTTTGCAAAAAAGAAGAAATAAAATAGCAAGTAACCTTGTCCTGACTAATAACAAAAGGCTTCTTAATTAAAAGAAGCCTTTTTGCTTTTTATTTTTTTTTTCGTTTCCTTAGAACTATGCGTTTTGAAAGACGCTGCTGAATGGTATTGTTGGAGCAAGATATAATTAAACCATGTGCATTAATTGCAGCGGCGATAATACCCTTTACAAAAAGCAACAAGTAGAGTTAGGCAACAAATCAGTTCCCATTAATAGCAAAAGGCTTCTTAATTAAAAGAAGCCTTTTATTTTATTAAACACTACAAAGCAAAACCTGTGTATTAATTGCACTTCTTATTAGGAGGCCTGTAGTGATGAATGATATATAATTGCCATTCTGTTTTACCGCTGCTGCTCCTTGTTATTTTTTCTTATCCCTGAACAGTACAAAATTTCTTGCTACAGTAAAACCCCAGCGGTACTGCCCTTTACCCCATGTGGTATATGTTCTTGGAATAAACCTGTTCTCTAAAAGATTGGTGGTATTAGTAAAGTTTAAATGAAACAAATGGCCGGGGGTTACAATTTCAACACCAATACCAAACGCATCATAACGCCTGGCATCATACAATCCTGCGTATTGCGATTTTAAAGCATTTTCTGATGCCGTTGTGCGGAAGGGATGAAAGTAATCGGCCACCAACACAAACCTTTTGGTTATTGGCAACCGAATACCGCCGCCCAAAGCAAACATGCCCTTTTGATCGTTGCTAACCACATAGTTTGTATGCACATAGGTTGGGTTTAATTGTAAACTGATATTTCCAAATTTTCTGGCTACCATTAGCTGCAGTACCTGGCTCAACCTGTCGGAAAAATTATTGTAATGATTTTCCCTTATGCCCAGCTGGTATGCCGTACTATTGGTATCCGCACTCATAGTAGATACCACTACATTGGCAAATAAGGTTATTGAAACCGGGTGTTTGGGATCGTTCTCCATTTGTTTTACAAACTGGTATTTCAATCCTGTTTCAACCAATTGCTGTATGTTACCACCGCCTTTTGAACGGCTTAAAAAAACATTCAGTTTATCAGTAAGTCCTGCCTGGAAAGCAATTTTTACATCGGTAGCTCCATCTAAACCAAAAAATCTTTTTATTCCGCCACCGTTTCCGGCCACATCTCCAAAATTGTGTACCACTTTAAATTCCAGTATCCCCTTATGCAATACTTCCACAGTATTGGCATTAATTAATTTTTGAGAATAAAATACTTTTGTTGCTTCGCCGGTTTGCTTTTGCTTTCCATCCATAGAGTTCATCAGCTTTGTTACAGCACTATCTTCCTGTGCAAAAGCAGTGTTGCCAGCCAGTAATAAAATTAAAAAGACGATCCTTTGCATATTAATAGATTTTTGATTTTACTACTTATCGAATTAAGTAATACAATGGTTGCCAGCAAGCCGGGGGAATAGTTATCAGTACTGCTGTAATAGCTTTGCCGCTGTGATAAGTACTGCATCAAATACTACAAAACATCAATTATTAAAGTTGAGTTGCGCTAAGTTTTCAACCCGCCAAAATCGCAAGAAATGAAAGAAAGGTTGCCTCTTCCTGCAGCAAAAAAAATATAGTTTGAATAGCCTTACTTTACTAATTCTTATTGGTAAAAAATGATACTTTTGTTTTAAACGTAAATAAATTATGGTAAACACCACACCAGACGATACTACCATAACCGATGTTAAAATGTATGCAGCCAGCATCAAATTATTTTACCTGAAAATATTCTCCTTTACTATTGCAGCCATCAAAAAATACTGGTACCTGCTTTTGCTGGGCATTGCATTGGGTGCCGGGCTTGCTTATAAAAAATTCTCGCAATCAACGCCTTATTTTGAAGGTAAGGCCACATTAACCTTTTCAGATTTTAATAAAAAGATCTATGGGGAAATGACTGATAAATTAAGAAGCCTGTGCAATTCAGGATCTTATCAAACACTGGCCGAAAAGCTGCACATCAGTGATGCAGATGCTGCAAAAATTGCAGATATTGAAGCGGTGAACATTGCAGGATCTCCTTTAGCTGATGATATTACCGAAGCAAAACAACCTTTTTACATCCACGTAAAACTAAGAGACCGGCAAATTGCAGATACCTTATTACTAAGCTTAGAAAATTATTTTAACAATAACCCGCAGGTAAAAAATCTGATCGTAACCAATACCGGCAAAATGAAGGAAAGACTGGCCTATGCCAATGACCAGATACAAAGACTGGATTCTTTAAAATCGGTGTACCAGTTTTACCTGGCGCATCAAACTGCAGGTTCGGCCAGCATTATCAATACTTTTAACCCTGTAGACCTGTTTACTGCATCCGACAAATTATTCATTACAAAAACCGACATGGAGTGGGGCATTGCAAATTACAGGGTAGTAAAAATATTCGACCCCTTTGTAATTAACACCTACCCTGTCAGTGTTTCCTTATCAGCCTTATTAATCAAATACAGTTTGCTGGGATTGCTGCTGGCTTTTATATTAAGTTTACTGCTTTTTACTTTAAAAAAAATATAGCTTGAAGGATTTATTGTATTCAAAAAACATAAAGAATTCTGCCTGGCATTTAACAGATACTTTATTGTATCCCATTTTATTTTTTTTATCCTCACCATGGTTTATTGATAAACTGGGCGAAAAGGAATTTGGCATATGGTTACTGGTAAACAGTATTATAATAATGATGCAACTTTTTAACCTGGGGCTGGGCGCTGCTACTTTTAAAAATGTTGCGGCACATGCCGGCGTAAAAAATTATGGCAATGTAATCACCACCATCAACACTAATTTTTCGCTCAGTTTTGTGCTGCAGTTACTATGCGTTGTAATTGGTACGGTAATAGCAATTGGCATAAAATATTTTTCTTTATTTAAAATAGAAACTTCATATACGCATGTGGCAGCCGTTGGTGCTGCATTTGGTGGCTTTATTGTTGGCTTAAAGTTTTACGAACAATTAGTAACTTTTACATTTAAAGCGCTGGAAAGATTTGATATTGCCGCATGGATAAACTCTGGTATAAAACTTACCACTTTACTGGTAAACGTGGTTTTGGTTTATCTTGGCTATGGGTTGATCAGCCTTTTTATTTCCACCATCGTGGTTTCATTAACCGGTCTTTTTATTGCGCTTATTTTTATTAAGCAACATGTGCCCGGTTATTTTTTATCATTTCATTTTAATAAAACAAGTATTGCTAAGGAACTCCACTTTGCCGTTTGGACCTGGTTGCAATCACTGGCCATTATAATTACTTTTCAATGCGATCGCTTTTTTGTATTGACTTATATCGGGCTTTCAACACTGGCTTATTATGGCCTTGTGGCTACTATGTTCAATCATGTCCACATGGGTTTTAGTGCTATTGTACCATGGCTGGCGCCAAAGGTTACCCGCTTAAAAGCACAGGGTGCCGATGCTAAAGACTTATACACTACTTCCCGTAATTTATGCCTGGTAATTGCCTTATTTGCATTGCTGGTGTTTAGTATTATTAGCGGGCCTTTACTTAAAATGGTGCTCAGTACCGATAAGTACCATCACACCATTGATTACATCAGGTTATTTACCCTGTTCGAATTATATTTTGTTTATACCATTGTTCCTAATAATTACCTAAATGCCGGCGGCCACGAAAAATTAAATTTCGGTATTGTATTATTTTATTGCACCGCAATCGTTATTGGTATGCTGGCAGGGTTTATAATATATCACACTGCACAGGGCCTTTTAATGGGTTTAATTATTGCTACTATTATTGCTGTGGTGATGCTGAATATTTTTATCGATAAAAAAATATTTGAAGTAAACAACTGGCTGGCAACCGCTATTTTATTTTTACCACCGGTATTGATCAGCATGGGTATCATAGCAGATGCGGCCTGGTTAAAGAGTACTTTTTTTATCTGCTCTGCCATAAGCCTGTACCTTGTTTTTATTAGGAACAACAGGATAAATTTAAACCTGGTAAAACATGCTTAACGAAAAAAATATCACCTTCAACAGGTATATTCCTTTTGCCTGCCTTTACTTTTTTTGTAACAGCCTTTTTTTGCCCGAAGGATTATTGTATACCACATTTTTAACCCCACTGCTTTTTTATGAAGTAGTAAAAGAAAAAAGGCTTAATCCCTTGCTGGCTTTTATTGTCATTATAACATTGTTTTCGGCCATCCATTTTGCGCAGGGGGTTAGCGATATGTTTTATATCCGCTCCTACATCCTGTTTATCACCATTGGTATTTTTTGTATTGGGTTTGTTGGTTTTTGCAGCAAAGTGCAATCGCTCGAAAAAATATTTACCACCATCTTATATATCAATGTACTGCTGGTGCCTTTTGCCTTATTATCACTGCAGTTCAATATTGCAAAAGAATATTTTTGGTACCTGGTGCCTATCAATCCGGGCATACCTGTAATTCCCAGGCTGCAAATGTTTACTTATGAAGCATCGTACTATTCTTTACTGCTTGTTCCCATTGCATTTTATACCATCTGGAATTTTTTATTCTTCAAAAAAAAGATCAACACGATAAATATTGCCCTTGTAATAATGCTGCTGGCATTATCATTTTCTTTGGGTGTAATAACCGGTATCATCATTAGTTTTATACTGGTGTTGCTTTTTAATACGGATACTTTAAAAGCAAGAAAAAGAACCATTGTTATTGGAGTGGTAAGTTTTGCCGGCCTGCTTACCGCATTGCTTATTTTATTTTATTACTTCCCCGATAACCCGTTAATTGTACGCATTAAAGGTATACCCAATGGCCAGGATACTTCAGCAAGAGGAAGAACCTATGAAGCTTTTGACCTTGCTTACCGGATTGCACGGCAAAAAAGTTTATGGTTTGGTGTTGGGTTGGGGCAGATAAAAGAAATAGGCAGAACCATCATCATACAATATTATTATTATACCAAAATGCCCGAAACGGTAAGAATACCCAACGCAACAGCCGAATTGTTTGCGGTGTATGGTATTATTGGTGTAAGCATAAAATTTTTATGCATCACATTCTTCTTTTTTAAAACCAGGGTGTACAATAATTACTATCGCCTTTCGCTGTTCCTTTTTATTTTCATCTACCAGCTTACCGGAAGTTTTTTATTTAACCTGGCCGAGTACGTTATATGGATATTGGCTTTTAGCCCAGTGTTGCCCCAGTTTAATAAAGTGAAAAAACCTGTTGCTATTCCGGCGTTATGAAAACGAATGACACCATAAAATTATTTGCAGATGCTCATGTGTTTGATGGTAAATTTCAGGGCAGCAGAACTTTTATTAAAGAACTCTACACCATTATTGCGGCGATGAACAATGTGCAACTGTATTTGGGCGCTTATAATACCAGCAACCTGGAAAAATGTTTTGGGAGTAATAACAATATTTGCTTTGTTAAATACAGCAGTACTTCTGCTTTTATAAGGCTGGCTTACGATATTCCGCGTATCATAAAAAAACACCAGATTAACTATGCCCATTTTCAATACATTACTCCCCCGTATAAAAATTGCAGGTTTATTGTAACGACACACGACCTGTTATTTAATGAATTTCCAAAGGAGTTTCCATTTTTTTACCGGCTGGTTAAAAATTTTCTTTTTAAACAAAGTGCAAAATGGGCCGATATCCTTACCACAGTTTCTACCTATTCAAAAGGGTCGATACAAAAGTATTTTAGCATTAGTGCCGCTGCTATTCATATCATTCCCAATGGGGTAAGCAACCTTTTTTTTGCCAATTACGATAAAGAAAGTGCAAAACAATACATCAAAACCAAATTCGGGGTTGATAAAATCATTCTTTTGGTAAGCAGGCATGAACCAAGAAAAAATCACATCCTTTTATTACAGGCATTTCTTGACCTTGAATTATATCAGCAGGGATATCACCTGGTATTATTAGGATGGCATGAAAATATCAACAACCCGGTATTTAACCATATGATGAACAACTTACCGGAGAAGAGTAAGCCTTTTATATTCATGCATCAAAATGCTGATGATGCTGACCTGCTGCAGTTTTACCGGGCAGCGCAGGTTTTTGTATACCCTTCTAAAGCAGAAGGATTTGGCATTCCGCCATTGGAAGCTGCTGCAGTAAAAATTCCGGTGCTTTGTTCTAATAGTGCTGCCATGAGTGATTTTACTTTTTTTGGAACCAATCATTTTGATCCCGGCAATTATCCGCTCTTTAAAAATAAATTGGCTGCAATTGCTAATGCTGAGCCTGATACAACTGAACTGGAAAATATTGCAGCCATCGTAAAGCAACGGTACAACTGGCAACAAGCTGCAGCAGCTTTACACCAGTTAATAAAAACTGATTGGGAGCGCAGTACTGCTGGTGCTGTAAAAAACAACTAACCATTAAAATGTTTTAACCGCAGCATGAAAATAGCCATTATAGGAACCAGGGGTATTCCAAATCATTACGGGGGTTTTGAGCAAATGGCGCAATACCTTGCTGTTGGGCTTTTAAATAAAGGGCACGATGTAACCGTTTATAATTCTCATAATCATCCTTACCAGGAAAAAGAATGGCATGGTGTTAAACTCATTCATTGCTTTGATGCAGAAAATACCATTGGCACCGCCGGACAATTTGTGTATGATTTTAATTGCATCCTCAATGCAAGAAAACAGCATTATGATGTGATCTTGTTTCTTGGTTACACCAGCAGCTCTGTTTGGGGTAAATTATTTCCTAAAAATGCCGTCATCATTTCAAATATGGATGGATTGGAATGGAAACGTGATAAATACACCAAACCAGTACAGCAATTTTTAAAATATGCCGAAAAGTTAGCCATCAAATACAGTGATTACTTTATTGCCGATTCAACTGTTATTAAAACCTATGTAGAAGAAAAATATAACATCACCACAAAATATATTCCTTACGGTGCCGAAATATTTGCCAATAAGGATGAATGTATATTAGCCCAATACGGTGTATCAAAGCTGGATTACCATATGCTGATGGCAAGAATGGAACCCGAAAATAATATCGATATGATACTGAACGGGTTTCACAACAGTAATTCAGAAAAAAAATTTATTGTTATCGGTAACTATAACAATTCTTATGGTAAACTGATGTATGAAAAATACCATCGTGATAAACGCATCCATTTTGCAGGCGCTATTTTTGATGCCGCAATAACCAATACTTTAAGGGCATTTTGCAAATTGTATTTTCACGGGCATAGTGTAGGTGGCACCAATCCATCGCTGCTGGAGGCCATGGCAAATGGTTCCATAGTGGTAGCGCACGACAACCTGTTTAACCGGGCCGTATTAAATGGTGATGCATATTATTTTAAAACTGCCGAAGATGTGCTGCAACTGGTAATGAAAAGCAACGGTCACAAAGAAAGTGCTATAATGGTAGAAAATAATTTTGCCAAAATTGAAGATGAATATAACTGGCCCAACATAGTTAACCTGTACGAAGCATTCATCATTGACTGCTATAACCAATCAAAAAAATGATGAAATTATTTTTGATTGACGATACCCTGGCCAACAAGATCAGCTACTACCTGCTGGTATGTTTTTTAGCTTTTTTACCTTTTAAAATGTTGTACAGCGAGCTGGCTTTAATTGGCTTTGGATTATGCACCCTTATAAATTTTAAAATAAAAAAACTTCCGCTGCTCATCAACAAACAGGTACTGGTATTAACTTCTATTTATTTGCTGGGCTTTATCGGAATGTTGTACAGCCCCGACATTAAGGAGGCCTTGAATGTTAGCGGCCGACAGCTTGCCATACTGCTATTCCCGGTATTGTTTATTTTAAGTGATATTGATCTTAATAAATACAAACCCGGCCTGTTAAAAATATTCGGGTTAAGTTGTGTGGTTGCAGTAATTTATCTGTATGCAGTGGCGTTTTATACCATCGGGTTTAATCACCTGCCAGTGGGTACAATTTTTACACAGGGCTTTATGAACCACCATTTTTCTTTGCCTATACAGTTACACGCTACCTACCTGTCGATGTATGCTACGTTTGCAGTGATCATTTTTTTATATTTTTTTCAGCAGCATAATCAGTTAGGGCCACGCATTTTTTACAGTATTTGCATAATAGTATTGCTGGCAGGCATCATACAACTTTCTTCCAGGTCGCCGCTTATTGCGCTGTTGTTTATTGTCAATATCATCTTTCCTGTTTTTTCGCTTAAAGGAAAAAAGAGGATACGGTTTTTTATTGGTGTTACAATTTTATCTGCAGCGGCACTCTTTTCAATCTATAATATCGATTCTTATAAAACCAGGTATGTAGGAGAACTTAAGAACGACCTGGGTATCGATACGCTGAATGTTGAATATACCGAACCCCGTGTAATAAGATGGAGCGGCGAAATGGAGATCATAAAAAAATCGCCGTTCGTTGGTTATGGCAGCGGGTCGGAAAAAGGTTTGCTGCATAAAATGTTTTTAGAAAAGCAACTGTACATTGCCGCCAACCGTTATTTTAACAGTCACAGCCAGTACCTCAGTTTCTGGATCAATATGGGCATCCCCGGCCTGGCATGCTACCTGTTTGTATTAGGCTATGGCATTTGGTTGGCCTGGAAAGAAAGAGATATCCTATTTATGGGGTTTATGACTTTCATCTGCATGGTTTCTTTTTCAGAGAATATACTCTTTCTTAATAAGGGGATATTCTTTTATAGTTTTTTTATTACCCTGTTTTTTGTATCCCGTAAAAACCGCCCTTTTGTTAATGTTGATACTTAATTTTTTATAAGGCAACCCGGGATATTTTAGTTTCGTTTTAATTGTAGAAACAATATAAGGAAATAACCAATGAACGGACTTTCGGTAGTGATAATCACGTACAATGAAGAAAAGAACATCCATCGTTGTATTACCTCTGTTAATAAAATAGCAGATGAAGTTATTGTGCTGGACTCTTTTTCTGATGACGATACCGTTGCCATTGCCGCAGCCGCAGGTGCCGTGGTAAAGCAATCCGGGTTTGCCGGTTATGTTGAACAAAAAAATAAGGCCATTGCACTGGCAACAAACCATTATGTATTGCTGCTGGATGCTGATGAAGCATTAAGTAATGAACTGGCAAACGCAGTGCTGAAGGAAAAACAATCATTTGCTTTTAAAGCCTATTGCATGAAGCGTTCCAATATTTTTTGCGGCACCACCATTCAGCATGGATTGTGGTATCCTGATATAAAATTGCGTTTGTTTGACAAACGTTATGGCAATTGCGGCGGTTTAAATCCGCATGATAAAGTAATAATGAAACAGGGCATAGCAGTGAAACAACTACATGGCAGTATCATACATTCCACATTTAATTCTATTGCAGCATACCAGCACCGGAACGAACAGATAAGTACTATTGCCGCCCAATCCATTTTTGATGCCGGCATTAAAAAATCGCCCTTAAAAATTATTGTAAGCCCGCTTTGGACCTTTATTAATGGTTATTTTTTAAAAATGGGTTTTTTAGAAGGCTACAATGGTTTGGTAATTGCAATACTTACAGCCCAGCAGAGTTATTTAAAATACTATAAGCTGCGCCAGTTGCAACGGCAACAGCTGAGTGAAATAATTTATGAATAACCACTTTAACAATTAGTGATAACAACGGCACAAAACATATTAAAAACACTGGGGTATTTCGACCTGTTTCATTATCCTTTAACCGGGGAGGAAATTTATTTATTTCATGCGGATGCCAATTCGCTGGATACCATTAATACCGCCCTGCAATCATTGGTGAACGATGGCATTGTTTTTAAGCTGGATCATTTTTACGCCCTTCACAACGATCGTGCACTGGCGCAAAGAAGATGCGCAGGAAATTGCCTGGCCATTAAGCAAATGAAGACCGCTCATAAAGTGTCAAAATTTCTTTCCAAATTTCCTTATGTTAAAGGCGTTGCGGTTTCAGGTTCTTTATCTAAAAATTATGCCGACGAAAAATCTGATATTGATTTTTTTATAATTACCGCTGCCAACCGGCTTTGGGTGGCAAGAAGTTTAATGCACCTCTACAAAAAATTTACTTTTTTAACCGGAAGGCAGCATTGGTTTTGTATGAATTATTATGTAGATGAGGCCGCACTTGAAATTCCAGAAAAAAATATTTTTACCGCCATGGAAATTGTTACCCTTATGCCCATGCACGGCAAAACCTGCCTTCGTAATTTTATCCATAGTAACAATTGGACAAAAAAACATTTCCCCATTCATGATGCTTCTGTTGAACACATACCAGAAATTAAAGCCGGCCTGTTTAGAAGACTGACTGAAAAAATATTAAATGGCACCAGTGGCGATGCTATTGATAACTGGCTGATGAACATCACGGGTAAACGCTGGAAAAAGAAAACCGTGCAACACAGGGTAAACAGCCGGGGCATTGTAATGGGGATGGCGCTGGACCGGCATTTTTCTAAGCCCGATCCCAAAAACTTCCAGGATAAAGTGGTGGAACGCTATGATGCTAAAGTAAAACAACTGCTGCAGTTGCAAAGCAAAACACCGTTGGTTATTGTGTAGCCTGTGTCGTTTACTTTAAGAAGTATCTCCGCCAGTCGGCAGATGTCTAAATCGGACAAAAATTTTTACAAAAATTAAATTCAGCCACGAAGACACAAAGGCACAAAAGAAATGCTACGCATTTTTCCAGTTCGTGCCTTTGAGCCTTTGTGGCAAACGTTTTTCGTATCGACTCGGCGAAAAAATAATTCTTATTATAATTATTTTTTTTGAAAAGAAATGATATAATAGTCCCCAATGCATTTCCACGGCCATTTGCTTTTCCACTTATCTTCTTTTGCTTTTAAAAACTTATACAGTCGTGGATGTTTTTCTGCAAAGCCTTCCATGTAAGATGGTGGTACCAGTGTACACAAGCCTTCTGCAGCAAGCAACTCAAATTCTTTTTGCAACTGGTGTTTTATAAAAGCGGGATTGTAATACCAGCAGGTAAAATAAGTACCTTCCACATGCGCCTTTACACCTTTTCTACCGAACTGCCTGCGGAATGCCGTTTTAAATTTTCCTTTAAACAATAATAAAAATTCCCACAAACAAAATCCGGGTAATATAACCAATGTAATTTTTCCTCCGGGCCTTAGCAAAGCACTAAATGATTGCAGTACTTTATCCAACTCGCCTGTACAATTCAATCCTGCAAAGTTGGAAAAAATATAATCGTATTTTTTTTGCTGTTGTAAATTTTCTAATCGGGTAAATGATACCAGTTCGTTACTTACCAGGTGTTGCAGGTTCAATGCCCTTACCTTTTGCTGCAGTTGTTGCTGCATGCCTTCTGCAATATCCGTTGCATGTACCTTATGCCCCTGTTGTGCAAACCATATGGCGTCTTCGCCGGTACCGCTGTTCAATTCCAGTACATCGTTATCGGGTAAGATAAATTGCAGCACATGTTGCCGCACCCTTTCTCTTTTATATTGAATGATGGTATCGCCGGAATATAAAGCATCGAATTTTTTAGCCTGGCTGCTGAATGCTTTTGCTGCTTCCTCTTCATTAATATGATCCAATGGCATATTCATGCAGCAGGCTTTTGCAATTGCTGTAATTTTCTTTTTTCAATAAACGTTGCCGGTAAATAATATAACCATGATAAGGCTTTGCGGATAGTGGTATAGTTAACTTTAAAAGGATGCAATACTACTTGTTTTATATTTTCAAGTGCAAGGTGCTTGCGATAACTTTTATGCACATAGCTGTGCAACTGTTTATAAAATGCAGGTTGGTAGGTATTGCGGAACATCAGTGCCATTTCATCACTATCTGTCCAGTTGGTTTTATCGTGCAATTCATTTTTTACTTTTTCAAAAAAAACAGTACCCGGTAATGGATAGGATACTGAAATACCAATTTCGTAAGGCAGTAAAGTGTTGATCATTTTAATGGTAAGCTCAATATCTTCTTTGGTTTCGGCCAAATAACCAAATTGTATAAAAAACGAAGGGTGGACGCCATTCTTTTTCAGCAGGCGTGTAGCCTCGTAAATCTGTTGCACGGTAGTGCCTTTGTCCATTGCATCCAGTATTTTTTGAGAACCGCTTTCGGCACCCATCCATATATTACTGCAGCCTGCCCTTGCCAGGTCTTTAATATTATTTTCCTGCAGCAACAGGTCTACCCTGCCCTGCATTTTAAATGTAAAGTGCAATTTATGTTGTTCAACAATATCAGCAAACTCTTTTATCCAGCCGGGTTTCAATCCAAAAATATCGTCGCAAAACCAAATATGGTCAAACTGAAATTTTTCTTTCAGTTGCAATAATTCTTTTACAACATTTTGCGGGCTCCTAACATTATACCGGTTGCCATAAATAGGCTTTGCACACCAGTTACATTTAAAAGGGCAACCCCTGGTGGTACCCATGTTCATGGAAAAATAGCCGGTATGTTGCAGCCACATTTTTTTATAAGGCTCCATATCAATAATATCCCATGCAGGAAAAGGCAGTGCATCCAAATCTTTTAACACACTGCGTCTTGCTGTTTTTACAACAGCATTATTGTGTTTAAATGCCAGCCCTTCAATTTTAAAAAAATCATTGTCGTTTTTTGTAACCGCATTTGTAAGTTCCAGCAAAGTTGTTTCCGCTTCGCCCAGTAAAATAAAATCGGCCCCGGCATTTAAATACATTTCAAACCTGTCGGTACTGTCGGAACCGGAAACAATTACTGTACATCCATTTGCTTTTGCATAATCGATCATTTTAAACGCAGCTTCCCTCATATTGGTAAGGCACATTTTGGTAAGGTAGTTAAAGCCATCATCGTAAATAACAAAGAATTTGGCTTGTGTTTTTTTCAGCGGTGCTATTATTTCTTCGGGTTGCTTTGCAAACATGGTATCAAATAACGAAACGCTGTAACCATTAGCCCTCATAAATGCTGCAGCATATAAAGTGCCCAATGGAGCATACGGCTGCCCAGTTGCCCATTGCTTGGGATCAAAACGAAGAAAATAGGAATGAGAAAATAATAGGTGCTGCATTTATAGTTTTGTTTTTGGCGAAAGGTTTAAGTAACAAACGCACTTTAAACAGGTTTCATTTGTATCCATATCCAGCTGCTTTCTAAAATTAATAGCTCCTGCGCCGTTGATAATATTTTCTAAAGAATCGTTTTTAATATTGCCATACGCTTCGTGAAAAAAGCATGGCCTTACAGTTCCGTCTGCTTCTATTACAGTTGATACCCAGGGCGCATTACATTTTTTATACGGGAGGTTATTTAAACCATAAAACGCTGCATAGTACTGGTATATCTTATTGATCTTTTCGGGAGATTCTGCAATATACCCGGTGGCAAAATCATTATGACAGGCCACCTGTAAAATATCAATTACACTTTTTAATTCAGGCAGGTCGGTTTGTCGGGGTAATATTTCATGCTGCCGGTTCTCATCCCATAATATTTCCCGGTTAAAAGCATGGCTGCTTACATCGGCAGGTAAAAAACTTATTTGATCTCCACCAATTTCTTTTGCCGCATCTATTATTGCAGGCCATATTCTGAAATTTTGCCGGTGTATCACTGTTCGGCAGGTAATTTTAAACCCGGGTTCAATTTGTTTTATGGCATCTACTCCTTCTGCCAGTTTATTAAAGGCATCGGGAATATTACGGATGGTATTGTGCATGGTTTCATCTCCATCCAGCGAAACAATTACATCATCTACCCATTGCACAATTTGCGGGGCATTTTTTTTAAGGGTTAATCCTGTTGATAATAAACTGATCTTTATTTTTTCCTGTTTTAAAATTTCACAAATCTTAAAAAAGCCAGGGTTCAATAATGCTTCGCCGCCAGACATCAGTACCTGTTGTGTACCAAATTTTTTTAGTGCAGTTAATAAACCACTGATATCATCTTTGGTCAATTGTTTTAAATTATGATTGCCTTTCCATATATCGCACATTACACAACGGCAGTTGCAGGCGCTGTGTGGCATCAGTATCACAATAGGCAAAGTGCTGATAACATGCGTTTGCAGTGTGCGGTATCTTTTATATGTGATTACAACATTTTGCATTACATTATTGGTAGCGGTTTTTAATTACCACATGGTAAAATGTATTTTTGTTTTTACTCAACCGGTTGAACAAAGATGACGGATCATGTAAAACGGTACAATTAAATTTTTCTACATCTTCAAAACTATGGTGAAAATAAAAATCCGTCATTTCTTCAACACCTGCAGA